>Ga0181352_1000346_pt1 | contig 20201 bp, 19 predicted proteins | sample Fa13VDMLBSN_FD_130103 | JGI IMG/M metagenome (GOLD analysis project Ga0181352, IMG submission 130103) | Freshwater viral communities from Lake Michigan, USA - Fa13.VD.MLB.S.N | ecosystem: Environmental > Aquatic > Freshwater > Lake | place: USA: Michigan | collected 2013-09-23 | reverse complement strand
TGGTGGGTCGCTTCCTCGGGTATTGGCAGGACCCCTTCGCGCCGACTGGCCGCCCCTTCGTCTGGCGTGCCCGACATCTGGCCGCCGCCGTCCTGTACGCGGTTGGTTGGGTCGAGTGGTCGGACCGCGTGCAAGACTGGAGGCAATGACACTGCAACTAAATCGCAGGGCCTGTTGCCCCGGGCGGGGGCGGCAATGCAAAATATAGGGGCCGCGCGCGAGGGGTATATGGTGCTGGGTCCCTTTGTCCGTACCCTGTCACGGGTCCCTTTTACCATTTCATTTTTCACGGAGCTCATGCAATGGGTCCCTTCTCATGATCCCCCTTTCTCTCACCGATGAATCATTTCATCGCCTTTCCCTCGCCTCGGATATTGAGTATCCGATCCAGTACGCCACGCCTCTCCTCCAAGATTTTGAGACCCTTCTCGCTGATCACGCGTTGCTCTTCTCCGAGCGCAATACTCGCGTCTGGCGGCGGTCCCTTCTTCTCGACCCTGCCATGCTTCACGAAGCCCGGCAGGCGCGTGCCAAGCTGTCCCGGGGTACCGTTCGTATTCGTGTCGAACTACTACGGCACCTGCTTATGGACCATTCCCAGATGCTCAACGAATTGCACGGTGAATGGGACTTGACACCATCTCAAGAACGTGATTTACTGCCCGACACTGAAGAAGGCCCCAAACCCCCTGAGGAGGACATCATGGCCAAGGAAAAGACTGCGAAGACGACCAAGCCGAAGGCCGCGAAGGCCGCGAAGCCCAAGGCGACCAAGACCGAGGGCGGCAACATCGCCGCCAACTACGAGTACGAGAAGACCAAGATCAAGACGGCGGATGGCAAGAGCAAGACCGTCGTCGACAACGGCGACCGCGTCGCCACGTTCATGCGCGGTTCGGACGAGAAGCAGCTCAAGGCTGTCGCCAAGGAAAACAGCATCGACTGGGACCCGTCGAAGTACAAGAACCCCGGCCTCGCCCGCATGGCCTTCGGCAACCGTCTGCGCGCGCTCGTGCGCAACCCGGACGTGAAGGTGACGATCGACGGCAAGGCGGTGGCCAGCCTGTAACGGAATCAAGGGAGGTCATCGGCACTAGGCCAACTACACCGGGTCGTTCGGGGAACCCCGACAGGCGCACGAGTGGGCTTCGGCCCAGCGATACCGGCACTCGGGACAGGACCGCCCGGGACCCTTGACACTACCCCCCGGGTCGTGGTACTATTGCCTCAAGGCTTAGTGCTTGACCCGGGGTTCTCATCGTGCTATACTCTCATTCGTTCAGGTCCCCCCTGATCGGTCCTTCGGCCCCGAGCGCTCCTCCCCGGATCACGTGCTCGGGGCCGAATTTTGTCTAAGTCCCGCATCGCCGCCGTTCGTGCCCGCACCAAGTGGGTCGAGACTGCGCGCCCCAACCAGCTCCTGCTCGACGACAACACTGAGGCGGACACTGACCTCATCCTCGCCGGTCGAGGCTTCGGCAAGCGGATCGATATAGACACCCTTTTGCCAACTCCGGACGGCTGGGTGCGCAATGGCGATATCCGGGTCGGCGATATGGTGTACGGGTCGGAGGGTTGGCCCGTCCGAGTAACTGCCGCGCACCCCGTCGAACTAGCCCCGGAGTCGTATCTGGTCAAGTTTGATGATGGGTCGGAAGTGTATGCCGACGCCGATCATCTCTGGACTACCCACACCAAGCTAGAGCGCAAGAACCTGTATCGTAGTGGTAAGCCTGTCACGCCGTGGACAGGAACTACGCGCGAAATGGCGAATAGCCTATTGTATGGGGGCCGCGAGACCAACCACGCCATCCCAGTCGTCGAAATTGCCGGTTCCCGCCGCGACTTACCTTTGGACCCTTACTTCCTCGGGGTCTGGCTCGGCGACGGCATGAGCAACGGTGCGGAAATCATTCAGGGTGAGGGAGACGAACCTATCACAGAGCGCCTGCAGGACCTCGGGTTCTTTCCGACGTCCAAGGTGATGACGGTACCAAAATCAAAAAACGGACGTCCGTGGCCGATCTTCCGATATAAGGGTGTCTGGACTCATCTCAAGGCGATGGGGTTGTTTAGAAACAAACATATCCCTATCGAGTATCTGCGTTCTTCCGTCAACCAGCGTATGGAAGTGCTGCGGGGCCTGATGGACACGGATGGGTCCGTTACGACGCGCGCAGGTCATTGCGAGTTGTCTCTGAGTAACGAACGTCTGGCGCGAGATGCTCACCACCTCATATGTTCACTTGGGTTCAAGGCGTCGATTTCTAGGAACGATTCGTGGCGGTATCTGGACGGTGTTAAATTTCGTAAGGGCAAGGACCGATATCGCATTAAATTCATGGCGTACGATGACCGACCCGTCTTCCACCATCCGCGCAAGAAAGCCACGTTGAGGGCGAAGTCGTCTCAGTTGTCGCGCAAATTTTATCGTTACGTTAAGTCAGTCACTCACGTCGACCCGCGCCCGATGCGCTGTATCACTGTCGACGCGCCGGACGGACTATACGTTGTTACCGCAGCCTGCGTGCTTACGCACAACACCCGCGTCGGTGCGGAAGATTGCTGGTGGTATGCTTACGAGAACCCCGGCAGCATCTGCCACGTCATTGCGCCGACGCGCGACGCCGACCTGAAGGGCGTTTGTTTCGAGGGCGAGTCGGGCATTCTCTCGATCATCCCCTACGAGTTGCTCGAAGGCGGGCGCGACAAGGCTTACAACAAGTCCGAGCTTACCATCAAGCTCGTCAACGGGTCCCTTATCAAGGGTTTCTCCGCCACCGAGCCCGACCGCCTGCGCGGCCCGCAGTGCCACCGCCTCTGGGGCGACGAGCTCTGCGCGTGGGAAAACTTCCGCCCCGGTAACGCGGAAGCCGTCTACGACATGGCGATGTTCGGCCTGCGCCTCGGCAAGCGCGCCCGGGCCATCTTCACCACCACGCCCAAGCCATACACCATCGTGCGTAAGCTCATGGCGGACCCGACCGTCCGGGTGGTCACGGGCTCGACCTACGACAACCTAGAGAACCTCTCCCCCAACTTCGCGCGCCGCATCCTGAAGTACGAGGGCACGAAGCTCGGGCGGCAGGAAATCCACGCCGAGGTGTTTGATCTGGAGGAAGGCGGCGTCATTTCGCGCGACCACTTCCAGCTCTGGCCCGCAGACCGCCCCCTGCCGATGATGTCCCACATCATCATCTCGCTCGACACCGCCTTTACCGAGCGCACCGTCGACCGCAACCACGATCCCGACCCCACCGCCTGCAGCGTATGGGGCGCATTTATCGAGCTCCGCCCCTCCACCAAGAAGACCGACCGCTGGGACGATGACGGGCTCGAACCCGTGGGCTGCATCATCTTGCTCGACCGCTGGGCGGAGACGCTCGGGTTCCCGGCGCTGCTGGAGAAGGTGCACGCCGCCCGGCTGGTATGGTACGGCGACCACGTCCAGTCCGTCTGGGGCCAGCCGCTGATTGCCCCGCCCGCCAACACGTTCAACTATCCCTCCGTGCGTGGGCGGCAGGCGGACGAGCTGCTGATCGAGAAGAAGGGTTCCGGCATCTCGCTCCTGCAGGTCATGGCCAATCAGAACGTCCCCGCCCACCCCTTCAACCCCGGCAACCAGTCGAAGCTGACGCGGTTGCACGCGGTGAGTCCGTGCTTCGCGCAGGGTCTGGTGTTCGTGCAGGAATCGGACCGCGACCCCGGGGAGCCGCGCCTGTGGGCACGCCCGCTGATCGAGCAGGTAGTGACCTTCCGGGGCGAGGGTACTATTGCACACGACGACGATGTAGACACCACCACTCAGGCCATGTTACGCTTCATGGCGATGGGGCACCTCCGCCCGAAGGCTCCGGTGAAGAACTGGACGCCGCCCGAGGTGCCCGCACCCAAGCGTAAGATCTTCATTTCCGCCTACTCATAGGGGTTCGACAATGGCACCGCGCAAGGCACTCGGCAAGGCCGCATCCAAGATCGGGGCACTGATCGACGACCAGCTCGCCCGCAACAACATGACGGAGGAGCAGGCCGCCGTCGCCCGCCGTGCCAACCGATCGGCTCCGGTCGAGCGCGTTGCCCCGGTGGAGGAGGCCGACCCCATCGACGCGTATCTGGCGCAAGCCGAGATTACCGATCCCAAGATGCAGGCGTTCGTTCGTGACTTCGTCGACAACGCGCACTATACCGAGGACGCGGACAGCCTGTACGAGCTGATGCGCACCCGGTTGCCCAAGGATGCGAAGGTGGTCGATCCTGATGCGTGGTTCGACGAATTGCTCGACCTCGCCGAGCAAGCCGACCCCGGCCCGCCGCGCTAATGGCCTCTCTTCCCAAAGGCGTCTTCTCGGTCCTGCAGGACCTGATTGAACGCGCCCCGCAGAAGATGGCCCCGGAGCAGTGGCGCAAGTACCTGTCGCCCGGACGCAAGCTGGAGAAGGACGGCATGTCCTTCCCGCTGCGCAAGGACGAGCTTGATTATTCATCCCTCGACCAGTTGCTGGATGAGGCGGAGCGCTCGATGTCGCCGGACGAGCTTGCGCAGGGGTTGCAGGACACACGCACCCTGCCAAAGTTCAAGGTGGCGCAGGGTAAGGCGCGTGTTTCGCCACTGTCGCCCGAACTGGACAAGGAAGTCAAGGCACTCATTAAGCAGTGGCGGAACCCCGAAGACGCCCCGCTGATGCACGCTCTTAATCAGTATGCTCGGGGCGACGTTCACTCTGGTAGGAGTCTGGAATATATGGGGGAGCGCGCGGCTAAACCATTTGCCGCCATGCGCGACATACATGCTCGCTCTGCCGCCTACCTCGACGAGCATCCCATTCCGCGCTACCCGTCCTATCGTACCAAGACCGATGCCAAGGACCTTGAAAGCTACGAAGAACTGATGACCGAGTGGCCCGGTCTGGATTTTAAGGATTCGCACTTCACGCCGTCCACGCTGTCGCACTCCCGTTCGTCCGTCATCCGTGCGCCGGGAGGACGTACCCGCGTCATTGACGAGATACAGAGCGACCCCCACCAGCGCGCCCGCGACATCGGCGAGTATGGGGTGATGCCGGACGAAATGTCGTTGTCTCCCGAGGAGGCGGAGCGGCTGGAACTTCTAACGGAAAGGTTGAGGGGTAGGAGGCCGGGGGAAGACAATTCGGATATTCGAACAATTATACCCGAGTATCAGGACTTACGCCAGCGTGAGGCGGCGCTGAAAAAGGGTTCACCCGACCCCATGCCGTACAAGGATTCTTACGCCTCGCTGGAACTCCGCAAGAACCTAGCTCGCGCGGCGGAAGGCGACGAGGACGCCATATCGATTGCTCCGGGTCGCATGCAGTCGTCGCGCTACCAGATGAAGCTGAAACCCGGCATGAAGCGCTTCTACGATCAGGAGTTGCCGAAGGAACTGGAGCGCCTCGTGCGCTCTTATGGCGGCGAGGGTCTGGAGAACATCGAGGTTCCGCTGAGAGGTAGGAAGGCGTACACTGACTGGCGGCCCAACCCAGACAAGCCGGGCATGATGACGCGGGATTTGCTTGCCGAGCTGCGCCGTTCCATCCATTACAAGGGTTCGAAGCTATCACCTGAGGTGAAGCAACGTATTCGCAAGACCGGCATTCCGTTGTTTGGTGCGTCACCCCTCGCCGTCCTTGCCGGGGAAGACGACGAATGAGCGCCCGCAAGGCCCTCACCCCTCTTACCGCCGCAGCGGCGGCGCTGGTCGCCGACCCGGAGGAGGCGGAAGCTACCTTCATCGGCGAGAAGGGCGCGCGTGGGCTGGGCGAGGGTGTACTTCGTGCCCTCGATGCCGCCCGCGACATGCTGAAGAAGGACGAGCCCAGACGCGTGATTCACAAGACTACCGGTTGGAGCGTTGGCAAGGACGGCAAGTGGCGCTACGAGATTGACGACTCCGGCTCCCGCATGGTGCCTAACTCCATCGCGGCAGCCGCTGCGCGGAGTAACACGCCAGTTAACCAGATTCTCCGCCATGACGAGCTGTTCCAACTCTACCCCGATCGTCCGCTGAAAGATGTTGAGATTGGCGTGGGTGTCGGCAGCGACGCTAACAACTTCGGCGGAGCGTATTATCACGGCATTGGTAGTAGGCTGGGCTCGGACAGTATCCTGATGAACGAAGGGTACCGCATCAACCCCTCGGTCAATCCGCAGACGGCGCGGTCTCTCCTCCTGCACGAGCTCCAGCATGCCATTCAGGCCCGCGAGGGTTTCGACCCCGGCGCAAACAAGGAAATGTTCCGGGACGAGCTGGGCGGTCCGAGCGTCCGGATGAACATGCGCTCCAACCTACGCGGCGCGAAGGATGCCCTCGACATTCTCCAGATGCCCGGCAAGCCTTCTATTGGCGATTATAGCCCGACCTCTCCGTTCGCGGACGACTTCTTCAATCTGTATGGTCGCGAGCTCTCTTCTAATGCCGCCGACTTCAAGGACTACAGTCAGGCGGAAATTGAGCGTGTCATTCGCGACATCGAGATGGATTTTGAGACCAAGCAAGAGCCTTTCGAGCAGTACATGCGCAATGCCGGAGAGACGGAGGCGCGCAACGTGCAGCACCGTGCTAACTGGGGCATGATCCAGCGCCGCGACAACCTGCCATCGCAGAGTGAGGACCGCCCCCGCGCCAAGCAGACCCTGCGAGGCAGCGGCTACGCGGGCGGCGGCAAGGTCGTCGGCCCGCTGCGCGCACTCTCCGACAAGCTCGGCGACGTTGGCGAGGGGTTCGTGTCCGCGCTGGAGCGCGCCATCGCGACGTCGAAGCAGGAGCGTATGCCTGCCGAGCAGTGGCAGAAATATCTCGTTCCCGGTCGCAAGACCCTCGTCGAGGACGTGCCGTTCGTCCTGAAGCAGGACGAGCTCGACTATTCCAACATTCCCAACCTGCTGATGGCCGATCCACGCGCCCCGCGCACGGCGCAGGAGCTGCTGGAGCACTTGCAGAAACGCAATCTGCCCGAGTTCGACGAACGGCGGGGCGCGACGGCAGAGCTTGATTTTGAAGTCCCGATGCACCGCGATATGCGGATGAGCGCCAATCAGCTCATCGACAGTACCAATACAGCTTATGCGGATGATATATCGGCAGAGGCACCGGACCGGGTTTACCAAGCTTTGTACGGCGCTACCCCAGAAATTCGACGCCGGGCGTATGAAGACCTGCTCGACGAAGGGTATGAGGGCGAAGCTACCGAAATTCGCCGCATTATGAGTGGGGGCAGTGGTCATTCCACCACTCAGTACGAGGATTACACGACGCGCGGCCCGAAGGAAGGTTATGAGGAGAACCTGACCAAGTGGACGCCGACGCACCGCAGCAAGATTAACGACGAGCGCCGCGACATCGACTGGCAGGCGGACGAGATTCGCCAACAGATAAACACTGACCAGTCGCTGTCCAAGGAGCAGCGCGACGCGCTCGCCCTGCGCGAGCATTCGTTGCGTCAGCACAGCTCTCGCCTTAGTGCTTCGCTTCCTGAGGACACCGGCAACCGCCCCGCCTTCGAGTCCGGCCACTTCGACGAGGCGGGTGGGAACCTGCTCGCTCATTCCCGCGCCTCACGGCGCGTAGGGCCGGACAAACAGTATTGGCAGGCGGTGAATAAGAAGTCGGGAAACCTTTCTCCTCATTTCGAAACTGAGGAGGAGCTTAGTCAATATGTCAATAGTCTGCCTGAGTCGGTTAGGGCCGATCTGGAGGTGGGTCCCTCGTGGGGCCAAAGCCCCGGCATCCGCATCATCGAGGAAATCCAGAGCGACTGGCATCAGGCCGGGCGGGACGTAGGGTACAAAGGTGAAAATGCCCTGACGCCGGAGGAGGTTGCAGAACACCGTGCACTGTGGGATCGCTCCGGATATGGTCGGGATAAGACGCCTAATTTGACGAAGGAAGAAAAGGCTCGCCTTGACGAGTTGGGCAAGCGCGTTATTGATCAGGAGCGCGCACCCCCCAAGGCCCCTTACCAGAAGACCTATCCCGAGCTTGAGTTCCGCAAGCAGCTCCTGCGCGCCATCGCCGAGGGCGACGAGTACCTCGCGTGGACCCCGGGCGAGGAGCAGATCAACCGGTATGGTGCGGCCCTTCGCAAGCAGGTGGACGAGCTTCACTGGGAGCGCGGCGACGATGGCAAGATCAAGGTCGTGCCGATGAAGAGGAAACTTCATCCAGACATGTTTCGAAGTGACGTCCGGGCGACCCAGAGGTATGAAGATAACCCTACCCCTATTTCCGTGGATGAGCGCCTCGAAGGTCTCGATGAGCGTTCCCTTCGCAATCTAGTCGGCAAGGAAATGGCCGACCAGATTCTCGCCTCGCAGGACCCCAAGGGCGTTCTCTCCGGCGACGACTTGCGTATCGGCGGTTCCGGCATGCGTCACTTCTACGACAGCGTCGTGCCCGATATCGCGCGCAGGATCGCCAAGCAGTACGAGGGCGAGATTACGGAAATTCCATTTCCCGGCGTCATGGCAGAAGTTAATCCGAATATGCAATCGGAAATTGACAGGCTGGTGAGAGATGTCGGCATGTCGCCGTTTGATGCTCGCTCTCAGGTTTGGGGACAATATAAGAAGATGTTTCCCGCTCTTCGCATTACCCCCGCCATGCGCGAGAAGGTCCGGCGCATCGGCGTGCCCCTGTTCGGCGGCGCACCGGCCATCCCGCTGTCGGAAATCGATTTCGACGGTGACGGCGAGGACTACGATTATGGTCGCGCCGTCTCTCGCGGCATCACGCCCGACGATACAGGCCACTGGCCGTCGCGTTCCGAGCTGGAGGACGACGAGGCGGAGGCGCTGGGTCTGCCGTGGGGTTCAGGCGTCCTGTTGAAGGGTCGCCGCCACGAGACTTGGCCTCTCACCGAGCAGGGCGAGGCGGACGCCGGGTACAAGATCATCAAGCGGGGCCGCCGCTATTACAGCGTGCCGGTCGATATCGACGTTCCGGAGGAACCCAATGCCAATTGATCGCCGCCCGCGCCAGACCGAGCCCGTCAACTGGGAACTGCCGCGCATGCACCGCGACGAGTCGATGCAGGTCGACTTCCCGCGCGACGCGCCGGAGATGGACGAGGAGCAGATTCTCGAATATCTGATGTCGCTCCAGCCCGAGCGCCTGCGCGAGATGAGCCACAGGCCCGGCCCGGATCGCCGCGACCCCGGGCTGCTGGAACAGGGCTTCGACGCGGTCGGCGAGTATTTCGATGACCGCGCTTCCCGCCCGATGCCGCCGCTGGTGGGCAAGGGCAAGGCGGCGGGGCGTTTCGATGACACTGACGCCAGCCGCAGCATCGAGCAGTATATTCCGCCCGAGCTGCGCAAGCTCCTGCGCCTCCCGGTCAACGTCGGCGTGGACGTCGCGGACTTCTTCCGCCCGGAGACGCCGGGAGACGTAGCATTGGGGGCGATGGGTTTCTTCGGCCCGGCGGCTGGCGCGCTCAATCTTGTCAAGAAGGGTTACAAGAGCGGGTTGAAGACGCGTGGTTATCAGCCCGGCGAAGTCAAGCCCGGTTATAACGAACGCGTTAATACCCGCCGGGCTCAGGCGGGTGTCCTGACGGACGTTACGGAGCGCGCCCGCAGAAGTTTGTACGAAGATGATCCCGGCTACGCGGGCGGCGGCAAGGTGACGCGGCGCGGCGTCCTGAAGGGTCTTGGCGCGTTAGGGGCGGCGGGCGTTCTTGGCAAGAAGGGTCTGAAGCTTGGGGACGAGGCGGCGGAGGTCGCTGTCCCCATCGAAAGGAACCTGCCAACGGCAGCTCGCGCAGCTTCTAAACTTGGATGGATGCCCCCTCCTCAGATTATGGCGGCTGGGCGTAGGTACGCGGACCAGATCGAAGAGTCGGCGTATGAAAATATGGTAGACGACATGAGGGGTCTTGGTGATAGTCCGTATAGCGACGGATATGAAGACGAAACCAAGCAGTTTGTCGGAGCCATCCGTAAAATCTTCGATGACTCCGCATCGGAAGAAGACAGGCTTGGGGCTCTTCTGGAACTCAAAAAGATGCATGAGCGTCCCCCTGCGTTTCAGGGTGACGGCCTGATGGATGACGATGTTGCTCCAATCGTCGACTTGTTGCGGATGGACGACAGCTTCCCGTGGGTCAACGTTATTCGCAGTCGGGATGAACCTGATGCTGACTGGTTTGGTCGAGAGCTGGAAGAGGCCATTGACGAGAGGGAATATAATCACCTCTTTGACACAGACCTCCCCAACCCAACCGAACGATCCGGGAGCATCGCCGACTGGTTTAGAAACGCGCCCATGACCGACGACCTCTCCGGCCCCAACGACTTCCTGAACAAGGCGATCAAGAATGACTGACCTGACCGAAGAGGCCCTCGACATTCTCGACCTTGACCCGGAGGAGGACGAGCAGCGCGTCGACGAAGAAGGCAACCCTATCGTCTCATTCGCCGACGACCCCGGCGCGGACTACGACGACAGCGATTTCTACGCCAACATCGCCGTCAGCATGGACGAGCGCGAGCTGTCGCTCATGGGCCGCGAGTTGCTCGATTTCATCGAGCGCGACATCGATTCGCGCAAGCCGCACGACGAGCTCTATCAGGAAGGTTTGCAGCGTACCGGCATGGGCAAGGACGCCCCCGGCGGCGCGGAGTTCGAGGGTGCGTCCAAGGCGGTTCATCCGCTGATCATGGAGGCGTGCATCGACTACGCTGCCCGCGCCATGAAGGAACTGTTTCCGCCAGACGGGCCAGTCAAGACGAAGATCGTCGGCGAGATGACGCAGGCCAAGCTGGAACGCGCCAACCGCAAGAAGGCCCTGCTCAACTGGCAGCTCACCGAGGGGATGCCTGAGTTCCGCGCCGAGCTGGAGCAGGCCGTTACCCAGTCGCCGCTCATCGGCTGTTCTTACCTCGCCCTCTACTACCACCCCAAGTATAAGCGCCCTTACTCCGAGTTCTACGCCAGCGACAACGTCATCATCCCGTTCTCGGCGACGAGCTTCTACACGGCGGCGCGGCGTACCTTCCGCGACATGAAGACGCGGCTCAGCTTCGATGAAGACGTGCGCTCGGGTCTCTACCGCGACATCGAGGTGTCCAACGAGGCAACCGAACCGGAGAAGACCAAGGCGGAAGAGGCCAACGACAAGATCGAAGGCAAGAAGTCGACGTCCTACAACGAGGATGGTACGCGCATCGTCTTCAAGACTTTCGTCGAGATGGAAATCGATGGCGAGTGGGGCAACTACCTCATTTACCTCGACCAGCCGACCGCCAAGGTTCTCGCCATCTACCGCAACTGGAAGGAAGACGACGCCCGCAAGCGGTCGCTCGATCATGCCGTCATGTTCCCGATGGTGCCGTGGCGCGGTGCCCTCCCGGTGGGCTTCGTGCACATGATCGGCGGCCTGTCGGGCGCGGCTACCGGCGCGCTGCGGGCGTTGCTCGACTCCGCGCATTTCAACAACTTTCCAGCTCTGTTCAAGCTCAAGGGAGGTAGTTCTGGTGGGCAATCGACGCGTGTGGACCCGACGCAGATTACTGAGATTGAAGGCTCCGGCACGACCGATCAGGATATTCGCAAGACGCTGATGGCCGCGCCGTACAATCCGCCCAGTCCGGTGCTGTTCCAGCTTCTCGGTTTTCTCGTTGACGCGGGCCGTGGCGTCGTGCGCACCACCTTCGAGGACCTGCCGGAAATGCGGGCGGACATGCCAGTTGGTACTACGCTGGCGCTGATCGAGCAGGGTGGCGTCGTCTTCTCGTCCATCCACGCCCGCAACCACGACGCGATGGCGCGGGTCATCAAGATTCTCGACCGCATCAACGGCGACACGCTGGACGAGGAAGAGCTGGCACTCGACGCGGGCGAAATCCTCGCCTATCGCAAGGACTTTCAGGGTCCGCTCGACGTCGTGCCCGTGTCCGACCCAAACATCTTCTCCGAAGTACAGCGCATGGCCCAGATTCAGGCCGTGATGCAGCGAGCTACCGGCAACCCGCTCTACAATCAGCGCAAGGTCGAGGAGCGTTTCCTCGAACGCCTGCGCATCCCGGACGTCAAAGACCTTCTGATCAAGGAGCCGGAGCCGCATCGCCTCAATCCGGTTAACGAGAACTTCGCGGCGGCGATGTCGCAGCCCATCGTGGCGTTCCCGGATCAGGACCACCTCGCTCATCTGCAGGTGCATCTGGACTTCCTGCAGAGCCCGGTACTGGGAGCCATGCCAACCATTGCGCAGCGCTTCATGCCCGTCATGCTGGAGCATCTGCGCGAGCATATCGTCGGGTGGTACGTGTCCGACTACAACATGGAAGTTTCCGACCTCGTCGGGTTCGATGCCAGCCAGTTGATGGACAAGGACGTCGAGGCCCAGAATGAGTTCGACCAGTTGCTGGCCATGCTCAGCCCGATGATCACCAAGAAGGCGGGGGAGCAGTTCGGCGTCATCCCGGGCATCGTCGCTCAGGCGATGCAGCTCCTGCAGTCGATGCAGCCGCAGATTCAGGACCCGATGGCTCAGGCCACCATGGCTATCGAGCAGATGAAGACGCAGGCGCGCACCACGGAAACCCAGATCAAGTCTGGAGACGCCAAGGAGAAGCTCGCGGTCGAGGTGCAGGAGAAGGACAAGGATCGGCAGGTTGATCTGATTAAGGAGCAGGCCGAGAACAAGCGCACCGATGCAGAAATTGCGGCTCGCCTCCAGATGAACACCGATGACAACCAGACGGCCATGACGCTGGCCCTGCTGGAGGCGGAGACCGGCGAGAAGACCAACATCGAGAACGGCGGGGGCATTAACCCCAATCCCTGAAATGGAGGACTGAAAGATGGCTGAAGAAATCCCCGACGAACACGAAGCCGAGCCGGAGAGCGACGGTGCCGAGCTGGAGTCGATTTCGCATCCCGGCATGATCCCGGTGGAAGAAATCGACCGCGTGGTTGGTTCCATTGTCAACTCCGCCATGGCGGCGGTTGGCTCGCTCAAGAATGACCGGGGTGAGCGCGCCCGGTTTGTTTTCGACCAGGACGCGTTGCGCGCTGACGTGACCAAGATCGTCAACCGGATGATCTTCACCGACATGGAGTAAGAAGATGGCCAAGAAGGGACCGGACGCGTCTGGCGTCCGCATGCAAAAAGCAATCGCCATGGGCAAGAAGCCGTCGACCGGCTCGGGCTCCGGGGTCAAGACGCCCATGAAGAAGGGCGGCAAGGCCAAGCCGAATTGCTAGGGACGACGTCCCCGGGGCATACCGTCTCGGGGACGCTCCTTGTACGATATCTTGACAACCACCCTAGAGATAGTGTATTATGAAGGAAGCTTATCTGAGAGCGCTAGACGAACTCGAAAAGAGCTTCGCCATCGGTGCTCTGACCCACCCGACCAGATGCAATGAGTTCGAATACGGTGTTGCCGTAGGCGTAATGAAGGGCATCAAGGACGCGAGGGAAAGGTTTCTGGGGCTTCTCTCAGACGGCGATGAACGCGAGAGAGGGAGATAGGGACAATGGGCGCAGTAATCAAATTCGAAGAACAGAGCATCGAGGATGCTTTCCCGGACATCGATCCCGGGGTGGAGCCGCTCGGCGCTCGCGTTCTGGTTCAGGTCCGCCAACCCCGCGTCCAGTCCAAGGGCGGCATCCGGTTCGCCGACGAGACCATCGAGGCCGAGAAGTGGACCACTCAGGTTGGTCTCGTCCGTGCCATGGGTCCCGGTGCATATCGTGACCGCGTCACCAATGAAGAATGGCCGGAGCGCGCTTGGTGCAAGGAGGGTGATTTCGTCCGCACCCCGCTCTACGGCGGCGACCGCTGGACGCGCCCGATTCCCGGCACGACTGACAAGGCCCTTTTCATCGTTTTCCGTGACCTCGATATCATCGGCAAGGTCACTGGCGATCCTCTCGAATCCTGAACGTTTGTCTGAAGGAGACGGACATGGCAAAAGACGACGACGATATCGAAGCCCGCGTGGGTACTGGCGTCACGGTCGTAAAGATCGACGACGACAAGGAGCCACCGAAGGACAAAACCCGTCCTGAAGACAACGTCGGCGCGGCAACCCGCAGCGACCGCGACGAGCAGGACGACGATGACCGTGATGACGACCACGACGACCCGGAAGGGGGTGATCAGGACGCCGAGGGGCAGGGTACTGATGAAGACGTCGAGGCGCGCAAGGAGCGCCGCCGCGAGGAACGCAAGAAGCGCCGTCGCTCTCGCCGCGACGGCCAGCGCCGCTCCCAGCAGGAGCTTGCTGAAGTTCGCGAGGCCATGGGGTACATGGCCGAGGAAATCCGACAACTTCGCGGCCTGACTTCCAACAATCACGTTTCCAATATCGACGCGCGCATTTCGACCGCCGAGCGCCAGCTCGCCGACGCGGAAGAAGCGCATGCACTCGCAATCAAGAAGGGCGACGGCGAATCTGCCGTCGAGGCGCTCCGCCTGCGCGACAGCGCAACGCGCTCCGTCTATGCCCTTAAGTCGGCCAAGGCCCAGATCGAAGGCGGTCTCCGCCGCCGCGAACGGGACGAGGGTCAGGGCGACGAACGCGGCCCCCGCCGTCAGCAGGCGGCCCCCGGTCTCCCGGAAAAGGCGCTCATGATGGCGCAGGGGTGGATGTCTTCCATCTCATGGTACAAGGCGCAGGGGTCCGACGAAGATTCCGAGGCCGTGCGCGCCATTGACGCGGAAGTCATGGAAGACGGGTTCGACCCGACTACTCCGGCGTACTATACGGAGCTTACCAAGCGCGTTCGGGCTGAACTGCCGCATCGCTTCGCCGCTCCAAGGAACGGCCAGCGGGGCGCTCCGCCGCGCCGCTCCGGGCCGCCCATCGGCGGCAGTGATCGCCGCGCCATCGGTTCGAACGAGATTGCCCTGAGCGAAAATCATCGCCGGGCGCTCGAAGAAGCCAACATCGATCCCACTTCCGACAAGGGTAAGCGCATCCTTCGGCAGTGGAAGAACGACGAACTCAAACAAGCTTCGGCTCGCTGAAGGAGTGAGTGACATGGCAAATCAGAAATTAACCCTCGGTGGTGTGAGCCGCGACGACGCGGACAAGGCGGGCGACCGCGAGAGCCGCGAGGGGCAGCAAAGGGAGTTCGCGCAGAACCGCGAGCTGATGAGTGCGGAGCGTCTGGAGGCGTTCCGCGAAAGCTTCAATCAGGAAGTTCTACCAAAGCTCCCGGACATTCCGGGCTTTCACGTGTGCTGGCTGACCACGACCAATCCCCGAGATTCGATTCCTCACCGTTTGCGCATGGGCTATGAGATGATCAGAGCCGACAGCATCCCGGAATGGAATTACCCCACCCTTAACACGGGTGATTATGCCGGGTTGGTCATGATCAACGAGATGGTTGCGGCGAAAATCCCCAACGAACTCTACCAGATGTACATGAAGGAAGCCCACTACGACGCCCCGGCGCGCGAGCGCCAGAAGCTCACCGACACGCTCGATCAAATCAAGATGAGCGCCGAGAGCAAGGGCGGCGTGGTGTATGAGGAATCTGGCATGGAAGCTTTGCGTAGGTCGTCCGCTGTCCCTACTTTTCAGGGATAGTAAACCTAATCGCAAAAGGCAAAAGGAAACATGCCCAGCACATCAGCACCAATCGGCTTCGCGCCGATCAATCACCCTTCGGGCACTGTCCGCCCGGAGGTTCAGTTTGGCGTCATCGAATCGGGTTATCCCACCGGCATCCTCGAAGGCCAGATGGTCAAGTGGGGCACCGGCGGGTATCTCGTCGCTGCAACCGGGGCCGAAGACTTCATCGGCGTCTTTCAGGGCTGCCGGTACGTCCCCCCGGGCGGCCTTCGCCCTGTGTGGACCAACCAGTGGATTGCCGGGGCGACTTACGTCGCCGGTACTCTGGAGGTCTGGTTCACGCAGGACCCGACCATCACCTACCTTGCGCAGTCGAGCGCCACGTTGGCTCAGTCTGCCATTGGCGATCAGGCTGACGTGACGTCGCCCACGGCGGGATCGACCACGACCGGCCTCTCGGCGGCCATGCTCGGCACCCTCGTCGGTGTCGGCGTGCAAGGTCAGTGGCGCATTCTCGGTCTCCAGTATGGTCCGACCGTGAATGGCGTCAACAACTGGGATGACAACTACGTCTGGGTTCGTTGCCAGATCGCTCGTCACCAGTACGTCGCCAACAAAGTCGCCATCTGAGGAGGGATCAGAAATGCCTGCACTTCCGATGAACTCCTCGGAGTTCCGTTCCATCGTCGAACCCATCATGAACGAAGAGTTCGACGGCATCTACGACCAACGCGCCGACGAATACAGTCAGGTCTTCAAAGAGGTCAAGGGCACGCCCCGCTCCTACCACGAAGAGCCTGTCCTGTACGGCTTCGGCGCGGCTCCGGCCATGCCGGAAGGTACGACCGTCACCTATCGCTCCGGCGGCGTGCTCTACATCAAGCGCTACATCTACGAGGTCTACGGTCTGGCGTTTGCCCTGACCAAGGTCCTCGTGGAAGACGGCGATCACATCCGAATCGGCCAGATTTACGCCCAGCATCTGGCGCAGGCGATGATCGAGACCAAGGAACTGCTCGGCGCGGACGTCCTGAACCAGTCGTTCAGCTCGTCGGCCCCCGGCGGCGACGGCGTTTCGCTCATCAATTCGGCTCATCCGATCGTTGGCGGCACCGCCAGCAACGTTCTCGCCAGCCCGGCGGCCCTGTCCCAGACGAGCGTCGAACAGATGCTCATCCAGATCAGGCAGGCCATCGACAGCACCGGCAAGAAGATTCGACTGACTCCGCGCAAGCTGATTCTGTCGCCTTCGAACGTGTTTCAGGGTGAAGTCATCCTGAAGTCGGTTCTGCGCTCCGGCAACGCCAACAACGACATCAACCCGATCAAGTCGATGGGGATGCTGGCGGAAGGGCAGGCCAACCTGTCGCGCCTGACTTCGAACACCGCGTGGTGGATCGAGACGGACGCGACGCGCGGCCTGCAGCTCCTGATGCGCCGCAAGCTGGAAAAGTCGATGGAAGGTGACTTCGACACCGACAGCATGCGGTACAAGTCGACCGAGCGGTACAACTTTGGCTGGACCGACTGGCGCGGCGTCTACGGCACGCCGGGCATCTGACCAAATCTGGCCCGGGGTGGAGACGCCCCGGGCCAGAACTTTTACTCCTCTTCCCTCCATAAGGAAGAGGTAGGCAATGGCGAAACCCGATTCTGGGTATCATTGGAGATAAAAATGTCCCTGACGAACTTCCCCTATGGCCTTTCTTCTTTCGGCGTTCCCGTTCTGCCGGGCATGCCCGTCCCCTTCACCGGCATCTACTATTTCGTCGACCCCGTCAACGGCGCGGACGGCAACTCCGGCTTGAACCCGGATGAACCCCTGCAGTCGCTCTACATGGCGCACTACAAGTGCCGCAGCGGCTACAACGACGTGGTGTTCCTCATCGCCAACGGCGCTTCCTCCGGTACGTCCCGTCTGTCGCTCGCCAACGCTCAGGCCGTCACCACGGCCACCGGGCAGGCGGCGGCGTCGTCTGGTACGCTGGTCTGGTCCAAGAACGCCTGCCACCTCATCGGCATCTGCTCCCCGGTTCAGGTCTCGCCGCGCGCCCGCATCGCGCCGCCGACCGGCACCTACACCGCCGCGACCTTCGGGTCGAACAATCTGGTGACGGTGACTGGCAACGGCTGCATGTTCGCCAATATTCAGGCGTATCAGGAGTTCTCGACCGGCAACGCTGCCGAAATCTGCTGGACCGACTCGGGCAACCGCAACTTCTACATCAACTGCCACTTCGCCGGGATCATCGACGCGGCAGCTCTGGCCGGAACGGCAGCTCGTTCGCTCAAGCTGTCGGGCGGCGGCGAGCATGTCTTCGCCAACTGCACCATCGGCGTTGACACCGCGACCCGGTCGGTGGCGAATGCCAGCCTCGAATTCGCCTCGGGCTCGGCTCGCAACACGTTCCGAAACTGCATCTTCCCGTTCATGACCAGCGCCGCTGGCGTGCTCGGCATCATCACCAGCGCGGCGGCGTCGATGGATCGCTGGCAGTTGTTCGACAACTGCCTGTTCTTCAACGCGGTCAACTCCACCTCCACCACGATGACGGCTCTGGCAACCCTCTCCGCCTCTTCCGGCGGCTTCCTCGCGTTCCAGAACTCGACCATGGCGGGCATTTCCGACTTCGGTACGGATGCCACCGCTGAAGGTCAAATCTTCATCATGGGTCCGGTGCCGACCGACAACACGACGGGCATTGCCATCCGTCCGGTCTAACTTCTGGGTTCGGGCGGTCCCCCGGCACAGCCAGCCTTGATGTCCTCCCTAAACTTGTGCCGGGGGACTTTTTCGGGTAAGCTAACAAGAGGGAACTTTACATGCGTCCCGTTCAATTAACCCTCTCCCCGGCCAACGTTGATGCTGACGGGATTTGCGCCTCGCAGACCCCCGGGGGCGCGGGGAACCTTCTGATCAACGGCGCTCTGGCTACCGGCGGCGTGGCGACCCTCGCCAGCGCGGGTCAGGAGCGTCAGGTCCTGTTCACCTTCGCGGCGGACGAGACTGGCAAGATCTTCACTCTTACCGGCACGAACGATTTCGGGGGCGTAATCTCCGAGACGGTGGCGGGCGGCGTCGGCACGGCGGTTTCTACCAAATACTACCTGACCGTTACGTCAATCGCCATCAACGCGGCGTCCGTTGGTGCCCTCACTGTCGGCACAAACGGGGTTGCCTCGACGCAGCCGTGCATTCTTGACTACCGGCTGAACCCGTTCACCGTTGGTCTTATGGTCAGTGTCAGCGGCACCATCAACTACACCGTCCAGTATTGTCTGACCAACCTTTTCGAATCAGCCGCCGCGTACTCATCGGCGGTCTGGTTCCCCCATTCGGTTCTTGCCACCCAGACCGGAGACAAGGATTCCAATATCGCGTCCCCGGTCTTCGCTGTCCGGCTCAAGACTAACAGTTACACCAACGGTGCCACAGCGACTATGGCAATCCTGCAGGGAGGTTGGTAGTCATGTCCGCACTTGTGGCTGGAGTGTCCAATCTGGATGGTGTTCTCGACCTTGTGTTGAAGGGTGGTCCGGAATTTGTGGCTCGCCTGCAGGAGCTGGGTGAAGCTCGCGAATCAGCGACCCGCGCTCTGGAAAATCTGGCCCTTGGCGAGGAGGTGGTTCGTCTCCGGGATGAGGCGGCCCTCGCGGTTCAGCAGTCCAATAGCCTGCGCGTTGAAGCAGAGGCTATTTTGACATCCACCCGTCAACAGGCGGATCAGGCGTTGAGAGAAGCGACGGCGGAACGCGATTCGATTGTCGAATCAGCGCGATCTGAAGCGAAGTCCATCCGTGAAGATGCCGAGCGGGATGCCTCTTCCCTTCGGGCGTCCGCCGCGTCTGACGCATCTCGGATGAAGTCTGAAGCTGCCACCGCCAATCGGGAGGCACAGATTCGGGCCGAAGCCCTCGCCGTCGAGCAGGCCCGGGTTGCGGAGGTAATCGAACGTGCGCAGGAGGCCGAGAAGAAAGCCGAAATGGCTTACGAGCGATGGACTGCTGCTGTGGTTCGTCTGAACGCAGTCATCGAGACGGCATAACGTTCGTGGCCAACCCGATTATCATAACGGGAACCAACGATCCGCAGGCACCTCATGAGGTGTCTGTCACCAATAATAAATTGGATGTTAATGCCACCGTGTCGGGCGTCAGCGACACCAACCTTACCGAGGTTGGTGGAGCGCCGGTTTCCCTTGGTCAGGATACGATGGCTGCATCGATCCCGGTCGTTATCGCGTCCGATCAGTCTGCTCTTTCTGTCGCCACGAGCACCACTGGAACCGCGACCCGGACACAGGTAGCCGATAGCGCTACTGACGTTCTGCTGCTAGCAGCCAATGCGGCGCGGTTGCTGGCCACTATCTACAACGACTCGACCGTGGCACTCTATGTTGGGCTCGGGACCACCACCGTCACGACTACGAATTACACGGTCATCGTGTTTCCGAATGGGTTCTTCGTGTCGCCGGAGACGTTCGTCGGTCAGATACGCGGCATCTGGGCGAGCGACCCGGGAACGGGTGGGGCCAAGATCACGGAGATTGCACCGTGACCGCCAACGGTGGAATCTTTTATCCGCAGGTCACAAATCGCATTTCCGGTAACACGGCTGGCGCGACGGGGTTTGTTTCGTCCGGAACTTATG
>Ga0181352_1000345_pt1 | contig 20231 bp, 27 predicted proteins | sample Fa13VDMLBSN_FD_130103 | JGI IMG/M metagenome (GOLD analysis project Ga0181352, IMG submission 130103) | Freshwater viral communities from Lake Michigan, USA - Fa13.VD.MLB.S.N | ecosystem: Environmental > Aquatic > Freshwater > Lake | place: USA: Michigan | collected 2013-09-23 | reverse complement strand
GTGGCGGGGGTCATACTCGAATATCCCCGACCTCAGGGCCGCGCTGCAGGCTGCAGACGATCGTTTCGCGGAAACCCCCTCGAATGATGGCAGATACACGGCGCGGGCCTCGCGCTGGCTTGAAATCGCGGACCATGATTGGCAGGCGCGCCGAAAGCAGGAACTGCGGGACCGGGGGGAAGCATGGTGAGGCGCTTCACAAATCTAGGTGAGGTTTAGGTGAGGCGATGCAGATAGGCGAGCCCTACACCTTCATTCGGTCGGAACCGATTTTGAAGGCCGATGGCCAACCCCTTGGGGCTGGCGACTACCTGAGCAAGTGGTTTCGCACCAGCGAACCGGGGCGGGTATTCCCGATCGACGGGCACCCCGTAAATACGGGGACGGCTCAATTCTGAGCTGTCCGGCAGGCTTTTTTTTAAAAGCGCAAATATTCCAATGGTTTAGGGAATTAAATACGCTTGTATTGCCGGGGCTTAGCTATTCAGAACAATGCGGGATCAATGGGTTAGGCATTTTCAAAATGGGGTTTCGCGACCAATACGCGCGGGCGCGCGAGGCCGGGGAATAGACCAAGATCAGCTAGGCCATTGAACGGATTAGGCTTTTCCCGGCATTGGCGCATTATGTCAGGCAGTATGCCGCAGGGGTAAAATCGGAAGTTATAGGCTTATCAATGCCTTAGCCATGCAGAACTATGGCCCTATTCCGATATCCCCGTTTCGCACGGCTCGAGCAATTTCCAAAAACTGTAATTCTGTCAAAGCCTTATCCGTTCAAATAGCGCGGGTGGCCTGGGGAATTATCGGAGGCCTAAAGGAAGCACTAGCCACGACTCGGGAAATCAGGCGGTAATGCCGATCGCGTCGAACCGGACGCCGGGGCGCAATCGTGCCGCCCTGTCATGAGGATCTAGCCAGCCGCAGACCCTGGAAAAGCAACGGCCCCCCAGTTTGGCGACTGAAGGGCCGGAAAATCATAAGCGGGCTTTAGGGACCACTCTCACCCCCAAAGCTCGCATGACCCCCGATCGGGAGTCAACCCGGAAATGTCGTTTCCGGTGGCGTGATTGCTTTGCCTGTCGGCGGCCCGAAAGGGCCTACCATGTTTCAAACCGCGCTCTCCCGCGCGATCGACGCCGCGCACCCCCGGCAGATCGACCAGCTATCGCGCCAGCTATGGCAGGCTCATGCGGCAGGCCAGATCCCCGACAACCAGGCGCAAACCCTGGCGGAACGCCTTCACTTGCTCAGAAACCGGGGTAGCGCAGCTCAGGGCGCGTTATTCCCAGATCAGCGGCCCGATACACTGGCCAAACGCCAAAACGCGCCTACGGGCTTCCTGAGGCGTTTTGAGCAACGTTCCCCCGATCGGCAGGCCTCGATACAGCGCAGACGGCGCCTCGCGGCCTCGGGGCCGATGCCCCCGGCCATGGCTGCAGCCTATACGGTAGGGGAATTGGCCGTGTTGCGTATCGTTGGGGACGAAGTGGCCGCTAAGGGGGCTTGTGATCGGTCCCTTGCTGAGCTGGCCGCACGGGCTGGCGTATGTCGCAAGCTGGCGCAAACAACCCTCAGGCTTGCGGCCCGTGATGGGCTGGTGACGATCGAGCGGCGCCCCAGGCCCGGCAGAAAGAACCTGAGCAACGTTGTTCGGATCCTCTCGGCCGAATGGTCCGCATGGATCAAGCGGGGGGCCAAGGCTCGCAAGGTACAGGGGGAAAAAATGTCTCCCCCACGGGCAGCAGATTTAGAAAGGGGCTTGGCGGGACAGAAACCGGCTAGGCCGGCGCGTCATTGGAGCCGGCCCGGCGGGAGGTGGCCTGTTAATACAGGCGGGAACAGGTAGGCCCGGCTCTGTTAATACAGTGCGGAAACAGTGGAAGGTGACACCATGGCAGACCATGACCGGCCGGACGTTGAACGGATGCTTAGGGCATTGAACGCGGCGGCGGTGGTTGTCTCGGAGTATTTTGAGGCCGGGAAGGCTGGCGACCCCAAGGCCACTCTAGATCGGCTTATCGACGTGCTGCAGGCTGGCGACCTGGGGGCGGCTGTCGATCGGCTGGAAGCCGGCAGGTGTTGATTACAATCAAAGGAAATCAAAGCCGGGCTAGATCGCGGGGGAGTTTTGTCACTCCATAAAAGCGGGTTGGCCCTGACTTCCGATAATTGGGGTTATTGAAGGCAAGGGTTTTTGGGTGGATGGGTGGCCGGGTGAGTCCGCGCCCTCTCCCGATTGGCCAAAGAAAAAACCCGCCGGGGCCTGAGCCTGCCGGCGGGTTGGGTTTGTGAGTGTTCGCACCCATCGGTGCAATGGTGGCTTAACGCTTCAAGAGCCTTGCCGCGAGGGTGGCGACCCTGGCACTAGCCACGATCGACCAACGCGCCAGCCTCAGGCGGCAAGTGTGGAAGTAGGCCCGCAACAGTCTCATTCGGTGGCCCCTTTGATCGCGGCGGCGATGGCAGGCACGGCGCCGGCCGGCGGCTCGACATTGCAGAAACATCCGGCGTTATACTCTTGCCGGACCCTCAGGAAACGGCAACCCGCCTCAGCAAACCAATCAAAGGTAATGCCGGCTTGGGTGGCCGTTCCAGACCAGAGGCTGCCCCCCCTCGCGCGGCGGGTGAATGCTGGTGATTTGCATCACTCCCCCCGCTTTACGTCGATTTGCGACTGCAGATAGTGCAGGGCGGCTTGTCGGGTTTCCTTATCGGCCTTATCCCAGGCATCTAGGATTTGCGAGATCAGGCTAACCGGCCTTTCGGTCGGCGCCGGGGTTTTCGGGAACCTCACCACGCTTCCGGTCATGCCAGCACCTGTCCCGGCAGCCGGCCGGTAGCGTGGCGGGTGGCAATGGCGAGCGCGACCGAAAAGCCGATGACGGCATTTTCCGGCCCGGCCATACGCACGGCGTCAAAGACAACCGCGCAATAGGCCTTGGCGACCAGCTCGCTATCGGTGGCCGGGTTTACCTTGGCCAGCGCCATTTGAGCGGCGCGGAAGGCGTTCTCAGCGGCCATCTGCCGATCCCAAGGGGGCGTCATGACCTCGAAGCGCTGGTCATTCACCTTGCGATCCCAACGCTTGGCGCCGCGCTTGCTGGTCGGGCGGGGGCCTTGCTGGCGCTCCCATTCGGTCAACTGCCTATCGGCATGGTCAACCTCAGCCTTGGCGGCCATAAGAGCCTCACGGGCGGTTTCGCAGGCATCGATGGCGGCCCGCAGCTCGGGGCGGACGTTGGCAATGTCAGGGGGCGCCGTGGCAAGAGCTGGCGCGGTGGCTACGGCGGTGGCCGCAACGGCCCCTACCGTCATGCCAAGAAAATTCCGGCGGGTGGCGGATTGCAATACCGGCGCGGATGCCTTATGTCTGGTAACGGTCATTCTCTCTGTTCTCCAAAATAGATTGATGAGTGATCGCAGGCCGGCCGGATGTTGACGCATCCGCCGGCCATTTCTTTTTGGGCTACGGCGTTCCTTTCATCGCTAGGGTGGCGGGGACCGGCTTGTGGCCGGTTTGGGTGGACGCAATCGCGACCAGCGCGACGGCGAACAGCACAACGAAGGCAAGGCCCTGCCGGGTAATCACAGGGCACCCATTGCGGCCAACTCGGAACGGGCCGCGCTGATCTCGCGCGAGGCTTGGCGCCAGCTATCGGTAAACGGGGCAAAGCGAACCACGTCCTGCAGCTCGGCAATGCGAGCGGCACGGGCTTGCTCAGACATGGCGGCAGCGGCTGCACTCTTGCGTGCTTCAACCCATGCACGCTTAAGGCAGGAGCCGAAGCATTTGCGGCCAAGGCTGGAAAACTTAATCCGGGGGTAAAGATAGACCTCACCAAAGATAGCCCAAGCACGGGCCATGACGGCGCGGCGATCAATCTTTGCGGTGGCGCGGGGGGTGGTCATTTGGCTTGCTCCTGCCCGGCGTGTCTATCGGGCAGTCAATCAATGCACTAATGGGTGCATGGGTGCAAGCGTCAATTAACCATAATCATACCGGGGTATGCTTAGACTTTAGTCTAAAACAGGCATGGGCATAATCTGAGGGTGCATTAACCCAACGGTTGAAAGGTGCTCCGGGAAAGTGTAGTGTTTCGCTTGCTAGCCGATCGGCCGAACGCCCCGCGTTTCGTGCCTTTGCCAGTGATACCCCCTTTGCGGATTGGGCCTCCGCAGATCCTGCCAAATGGCAGGTTGCATAGGGCGATCTGGCTATGGCTGGCTTTTTTTCTACACTTTTCGGCGGCGGCGCTGAGCGCGAAGCTAACGAAAGAAATCAGGCCCTCTATGGGCAGTACAAGACTGAAGGCCAGCAGAACCTTGCTAGCGGCCTCGACAAGTCGCTAGCTTCCCTCACTTCTGGCTATGGGGACGCCAACGCGACTTTGGGCCAGAACAAAGACGTTTGGAGCCAGTACGGCACGAACGCCAACGGCGCGCTTGATAGCGGCCTTTCCAACTCGCTAGCGTCTTTGGGACAGGCTAAGGCGGCCTATGATCCCCTCGCGGCTCTCGGCACAAAATACGGCGCGGGTTCGTCCCTTTACCTCGATTCGCTCGGAGTGAACGGCGCGGCCGGCAACGCCAACGCGGTAAACTCTTTCCAGGCTGGCCCCGGGTATGAGTTCACTCGAGACCAGGGCCTTGACGCCCTTAACCGGCGCCGGGCCTCTGCCGGTATGCTCAACAGCGGCAATGCCGATATTGACGCCCTGACTTACGGGACGGGCCTCGCTAATCAAACCTATGGCGATTGGCAGACGCGGCTTGCCGGATTCGTTAATCCTGAGCTGCAGGCTACCCAGGGCGCGGCGGCCGGGTATGCCAATGTTAACGGGCAGATCGCTAGCCTCTACGGCACCGATGCAAGCAACCGGGTTGGCGTGGCCGGAAACGTCGCCAACGGCACGGCCGGCGTAAACTCTGCCATCGCCGGCAATCAGTCCGCACTCGGCGCGAGGCAAGCGGGCCTCTACACCCAGAACGCAACCGACCTGACAAACCTCGCCGGTAGCGTGACCTCAGGGCGAGCTGCCGGAAATAACATGCAGGCAGCAGGCGAGGCGGCAGGTGCTCGTAACGGGCTCGGCGCGGCGCTGTCACTGGCAAATCTTGGCGCTCAGGCGATGGGTGGCGGTTTTAGCGGCCTCCTTGGAGGCTCTACGTCAACCGGGGCGACTATGGGTGGCTACGGCGCCGGCTCTACGCCGGGGTCCGGCATGATGGGCGGCATTCGTTACCCCGCGTTCTAAGGAAAAAGCACAGTGGCCATTAACCCCCTTACGATTCCCGGCTATGCCGCGCCCCAGGCCGTCGACTTTACGTCGCTGGCCAATCTCGGCAACGTCTACCGCAAGGCCCAAAACGAGCGGACGTTAACGGACGTTGGACAGGGCTTGGCTGACGGCTCGATCGACTATCGGGCTGCGGCTGGCCAGATTGCCGGGACCGGCAACATTGATGCCGTCTACAAATTCCTGCAGCTAGACGAGGAAAAGAAAAAGCAGGTTTTGCAGCAGGCGGCGGCTGCAGACTTCAATACCAAAATCGGCAGCTATTACGGTGGCTCGGGCCAGCCTGCCACAGAACAGCCGGCCCGGCAGCCTGCCGCGACGCCTGGCGCATCTATTCCCCTTCCCGGTACGGTTACGCCCTCTGGCGCTGTACCGGCCCCCTTGCCCCTCTCAGGCCGTGCCCCGGTGGCTTCATCCTCGAAAGTCTGGGGGGATGACGAAGCGGTGGCGGCTGGCCTTTATGAGCCGGCGCCGCAAAAGCCCCTTACGTTGGCCTCGCTGGCCGCAACGCCTCCCATGCCTGGATCACTCACCGAACGAACGGGCGGCCCTGCTGGCAAGCCCCCGCTCGGCTCGCTCGGCTCGCTCGGCTCGCTTGGCACCGCTCAGCCCGGCCCCTCGCCATATCCTCAGGCCCCTACCGGATCCGAAAGCCTTACGCCCCCCGCCGCACGATCGGCCCAGGCCTCGCCGGGGCAGGTACCTATCCCGGTATTGATGGAAGCCATTAGCAATCCGAACCTGCCGGCCGGTCAAAAGGAAATCGCCGGCAAGCTCCTAACGCGGGCGCTTGACGACCAGAAGCCGAATGAAAAAATCCGCTATTTGCAAGAGCTGAAAGATTCCAGCGGCTACAAAGGCACCTTGCTGCAGCTCGAGATGGAAATGAAGCGCGCCGGTAAAACGGACGTGACTACCAATATCGACCAGAGAACCGAAACGGAGGAAAACAAAGCCGCTGGCAAGGCTGCCGGCGATCGACGCGCTACAATGTTCTCAGCGGCTGGCGCTGCAGGCCGAACGCTGCAGAATCTGTCTCGGACGGAAAGCCTGTTAGAACAGGTTTCGCAGGGCAAACTAGAGCCGGCGAAAATGTCAATCTCGGCATGGGCTAAGGCTCTTGGCGTCAATGACGAGGTGGCTACGTCGCTAGGCCTGGACCCTAAGGGGGTTGGCAGCGCGCAGGCTCTGCAGGCCCTGGCTAATGAAAGCGTGCTTAGCAAGATCGGATCGGGCGGTTTCCCGGCTAACAATTTCTCGAATAGCGATCGGGAATTTCTGGTCGATATGTTCCCCAAGCTCGGCAACGATCCGCGCGGCAACAAGATCATGGTGGAAGGTGCCCGGCGTATCGCTCAGCTCGATATGCAGCGGGCACGCGAATATCAAACCTTCAAAACGGACCCGGCCAACAAGGGCAAGGGGTTTGAAGACTTTGAGTTAGCGTTCTCGGAAAAGGTAGCCAAACAAGATTTGTTCGGCGACTTGCGGAAGCAGGCGGAAGCCATTGTAGGGGCGCCCCGGCCGGAAGTCGGGCGCACGCTCGGCAACCCGGGAGCTACCCCGCAGGGCGCGCAAGGTGGTTGGCAGGATTTGGGCGGCGGTGTCCGCATTAGGGAGCGCAACTAAATGCCGGTTTTTGAGCTGGAAGCGAACGGCAAGAGTTACGAAATCGAAGCCCCTACGCAGGCAGCGGCGCTTAGCGCATTTCAGGGCTTTAGCAGCAAGGCCAGCGCGCGGCCTCAGGCTTCGCAGCCACAATATGACGCCATGGGAAACGCCATGGGCGGGAGCGAATCCTTTGACGCCCCGGTGGCCGGTCCCTCTCCTGTCCGCGATCAAGTAAACGATATCGCAAAGGGTATCGGCGGGGGCCTTGTTAGGGGCGCTGCCGGCACCGTTGGCTTAGTCACGGATACCTTGCCGACCTGGGTTAAGGGAGGGTCCGACTATCTGGCGCGCAAAATCACGGGCCAGACGGAAGAACAGCAACAGGCCGAACAACGCGACTTTGCGGCCTCGCTACCTCAGGCCCTCAGCCGCACGGCCGGCGGGATTGTGAATGCTGGCAAGACGGAAAACCTGCAGCGCGGAATCGAAAGCGTGACCGGGGAAGCGTATGAGCCGACAACGCGGGCCGGCAAGATCGCCAGCCGCGCGGCTGAGTTTATCCCGGGCGCGGTGGCCCCTGGCCTTGCAATGGGCCGGCTCGGCACGTTGGGCCGCGAGGCGGTGGCATGGGGCGCAATCCCCGGCGCAACGTCGGAAGTAGCGGGGCAAGTGTTTGAAGGCGGGGCACTGGAAACCCCCGCGCGGATTGCCGGTGGCCTTGCCGGTGGCATAGGTGCGGCGGCTGCCATGCGGGGCGGTACCGGCGGCAACATGGTGCGGCAGGCGATCGACGGCGCAACCCCTCAGCAGATCGACGCGGCGGAACAGCTATTCCAGCGGGCGCAACAGGCTGGCCAGCCGATTAGCCGGGCTGAGGCTCTGCAGTCTGTTACGGGCGGCACAACCGGGCTTGGCGATCTGCAGCATACGGTGGAAGGCCTGGGGGGCATGAAACAGTTTTATGCTCAGCGGCCGGCACAGAACGAAGCGGCAGCGCGGCGGGTTTTTGATGAGGTGGTGCCCCAGGCTGCAGACCCTTCGCAGATTGGCCCAACTGTCGGCGGCGTTGCTCAGCAGGCCATGCGGGAGTCCCCGGTTGGGCGCATTCTTGACGATACGCTTTTTCAGGCTGGCCCCAGGGTGACACCTGAGCAGGCCGGAACGACCATGCAACAGGAATTGCGCGGGGTGTACGATCGCCGCGAGGGTATGCGCAGCGCCCTTGCCGATCGGGACTATACGGCGGCTCGGCAGGCTGGTGTCCCGGTCCCTACGGCCAACGTTGATAGCTTCATCGAACGGGAGCTGCAGACGGCCAAGGGCGAAACCTTGCGGGCGCTACAGCAGGCTCGCCAGACCCTTTACCGGCCGGACGGCTCGCTTGATGCCAGCGTGACCGGACTACACAACGCGCGCGGTGCGATCACGGATCTAATCGACCAGGCAACGCGATCGGGGGCCAACAATACGGCGCGGGAGTTGGGGGCCACGCTGTCCCGGCTTGATGACGCGCTAGAAAGTGTCCCCGCCTATGGGCAGGCCCGGCGCAATTTCCGCGCGGCAAGCCAGCCCCTCGAGCCTTTCGACCAGACGCGGGCGCCGGGGCGCATTATCGAGCGTGACCAGTACGGCCAGCGCAACGTCATGCCGGCCGATCGCGTCCCCCAGGCTATCCAGCAGGGCGGCCCCTCAGCGGCTCGAGACTTCAACGCGGTGGCAACCCCGGCCGCACGGGAAGCCTTTGAACAGAACATTGTGACCCAGGTTTTGGACAAGGCCACGCGGGAGGGAACGGACCTTTCGGCCGATAGCATCCGGCAGGCCCTACGCCAGAACGAGGACGTTTTGAGGCAATACCCGGGTGTCCGCGATCGGCTGGAAAGTGTCGCTATTGCGCGGGAAGGCTTGGCGCGGCTGGAAGGAACGCCGCTCGGCAAGCTGGCGCAGCGCGACCAGACGACCAGGGCCGCAGTGGACGCCCTGTTTCCTCAGAATCCGGCCCCAGGCTCTGCCGGTGAGATTGCCGACGCGATCGGCACGCTCGCGCAGCGCAATTCATGGGCAGCTCGGCAGCTAGTCCGCACCCACGCGGAAAGCATGTTTAACGAGGCTTCGCAGCGGCTGGCTGCAGGCCCCAACCAATCGGGCGGCGCTAAGTTTGCCGCTCAGATCCGGGGCAACCCCCAGCAGGCCGAAAACCTAGAGGCTGCCGTCAAGGCTCTGCCGAACGGTGATAGCACTTGGCGCGGGTTTAACTCATTCCTCGATATCCTGGAGGCTCAGCAGTTCCGGCAGCCGGCAGGCTCTAGGACGGCTTTTAAAGCCCCTGGAGTGGAGGATATGAAAACCGGTGGCCTTGCCAACGGCGCGGCGCAGCTAGTCGCTACCGGCGGCTTTGCATGGCCTAAAAAGGCCCTAGCGGCGGTGCAGAATTGGAACGTAGGCCGAAACCTTGATGACCTGTCCCGGCTGCTAACCGACCCTGCCGCCGCTAATGACTTTCGGGCCATCGCCACGGCCCCGGCCGGAAGTAACAAGGCCTTGGCCCTCACGGCCCGGCTGGCCATCGTGGCCGGTAACGGCCGGGAAGCCGATCGGCCCCGGGTTCGCATCACGCAAAACAGCGGGGGGCGGTGACACCATGCGCCGCACCCATGCCACAAGCCGGGGCCTCGCATCGAACCATAGGGCAGTCACGCCGAACGCCCCGATAAAGCCAAAGAGCAGCCAGCCGCCAAAATTGAACGGCTGGCCCGTTTCCCTGGCCATATCCCATTGCATCAAGGCAGCTAAAGCAAACATCGCCGCTTGTATGCCCATCCAAGTAAGTTTTCGGGCCATCGCCAATTCCCCTACCGGAGCCTAAAAAATGAAGTGGCTAGATTCTCGCATCGAAACGCCTAACGCCATGGGCATTCCGGTTATTTACCCCTCTTTCGTCAAGGAATTTAGTGAGGGGGTGCCCGGTGGCCCCGTAGCGGGGCTGGTCGATTGTTGGGCGCCGGATCTGAGAAACGACCCGGTTTTGGATTACCAGCAAGGCCGGTTGCACTTCGCGGCAGCTCAGCGGACGGCTGAGGCCAACGGCTGCAGCGCCTTCCTGGGGCACGTTCTAAACGCCATGGCGGTAAGGGAAGCATTCGGTGCAATCGAGTATGGTTTTGCAGATGCGATGATCGATCGGGCCATGGTTGGCGCCGGCCCCGCTTTTGCGGATTCCCTACACGATAGCAAAATTGCCCCTGAGGTGGTGCTGGCCCATCGTGAAACGGCTTGGGAGTTCATCCGGGTTTGCCAAGACGTAAAAGCCCGGGGGCTTCTATCGCATGAGGTTGAGCGTATCATTCTGAAAATGGATGGGGCATGGGATGCCGTGTTGCTGACGGCGGTTGCTGGCACGGCCTACAACGGCGCTCGGAGCTGATACCATGGCAGGGTCTGCAATCGACGTGCACGCTATCCGGCTCGCGGCAGGGGTGGCCACGCAACAGGCCTTTGCCGACGCAATCGGGGTGCCCGTCAAGACGGTGCAGAATTGGGAACAGGGCCGACGCCAGCCATCCGGGGCCGCCAAGACCTTGCTTTTGCTGGTAGCGATGGGAAAATTTAAGCTCTAAAACCTATGCACCGATGCACCCCTTGACGCTTTCATGCCTTGAAAGTAGGGCCTGAGCGGGGTAGAGTTCGGCTACTTCGATGCCGTAGGCCTCAGGCCCTCGCGCTCAAGTTCTAACCCTAATGCGGAATGGGCACCGCTCAGGTTTGAAACTTGCGGCAGGGCCACGACAAATGCTTAATTTTCCAATTAAACGGGTTATTGCCGGCATTGCGTTGGTAATGTTGGCGGCCGGATCTCTGTCTCCCGCAGAGGCTGGGGGCCTCTATCCGCTGTCTCGAATGCAGCAGTTGGACGCCAACGGAAAGCCGTTAGTCGGCGCCAAGCTGTATCTTTTCGACGGCGGCACCACGACCCCCCGCATTGGCTACAAAGATAGCTCTCTCACCTCCCCGCACCCGAACCCGATTGTTGCGGACGCAAGCGGACGGCTGCCTCTTACATATTTAGCAGATGGTTTTTACAGGCAGCGGTTGACTACGAAAACCGGCTCCCAGATTTTTGATGATGACGGTATCCCCGTTCTATCATCCACGGCGGGCGGGTCGGGCACCTCGGTTGACCCGGATTCGGTCTACAAAACGGGTGACTTCAAGGTCCGGTACGATAACCAGCCGCTCGCTGGCTTTGTGCGGGCAAACGGGCGGACGATCGGCTCTGCGGCATCTGGAGCGACAGAGCGCGCGAACATCGATACCCAGCCGCTGTACGAATGGTTGTGGGGCTTCTCGAATATCGCTGTCTCTGGCGGTAAGGGTGCGAGTGCTGCGGCCGACTTCGCAGCGAACAAGCCATTGGTCCTTCCTGACGCCGCCGGTCGCGGCCTTGTCGGCATGGATGACCTCGGGGCTGGTGCAAGAAACATCATTAGTACGTTGGCCGGATCTAACGTCGTGGGTGCGACGGGTGGCATTCAGCAGCGCGGGATCGATGTTACAAACCTTCCGGCATATGTGCTGACGGGCACTGCTGGCGGCGCGATTTCGGTCAGTGGTACGACTGGAAGCCAGAATGCCAATCACCAACACGCATTTAGTGGAACGACGGGGGATGACTCCCCGGACCATAACCATACCTTGTCCCTTGGATACGGTTATGGGGCTAACGGTCAGGCTGGCGGTAGTTATCCGGCGGCGACTATCGGAGGGACTTCTATAACAGGAGGCGCCAACCAACGCCACGTTCATAATTTTTCTGGGGCTACCGCGAGTGAAAACGCCGTACATCAGCACACTTTTACGGGCAGCGGAACTGCATCCCTTAGCGCAAGTATCAACTCCGGCGGCTCTGGAGCGGCCATGAATCTGATGAACCCGATCCTCACCGCCATGATCTATATCCGCCTATAGCAATCATGAGGAAACACATGACCAAAACGGTTTGTCTGATCGCTGCCGCGATGATTGCTAGTAATGCCGCCGTTGCTAGCAGCGTGGACACTCGCCCCGCTCAGCTCAACGCAAAGCTTTGCGAATACGTCAAAGAGATCCCGGAAGGATTCGAGATCATCGGCGGGGTGCAGGCGCTGCCGGCCATGTATCTCCCGGCCGGCTTCGTCATTCGCATAGGTACGATGGGGATTATAGATTTTGGCGTCCCCGTCGATTTTGTTGAATTAATTAAGGGTCGCTGCTCCCCCTCAGGAAGCACTTAAAAGGCGCAACTGCTCGGGGCCTAAAGCCCCGCCATGCCTGCCGCGTTCTTTCGGTGCAGCTCGGCTTGCTGGATATAGCCGGCAGTGGTGTCAAACTTCGCATGTCGAAGCTGGCGCTGTATCAGGTGCCCCGGCGCGTCATTGGCGGCGGCGCTGGTAGCGAGGCCCGATCGCAGGCTATGCCCCGCAAACCGCTTGGCGGTGGCTGTCGCTTCATCGGCGGTTGCCCCGTTGGCAATCTCCCCCGCGACTATGGCCCGCTTGATAACGAGGGCCACGGTATGATCGCAGATCGCGGTGGCGGCCATCTGGCCATGCCGGTTGATTTGTCGGAACGCCGGCCCCTCGACAATGCCGGAAACCTGCAGCCAAGCCCTGAGGGCGCGAACGGGGCACGTTTCCGGGTTGCTGCCGTAGGGTATCCCCACTTGCTGGCCCTTGCTCTCCTGATCGCCCTTGGACGTGGCCAGATGCACGATAAGGCCCTCGCTCGTTTCCTCTATCCAGTTGGCGCCCTGGCGCGGCGCGACCTCAAGCCCGGCCAACTCGGAACGCCTCAGGGCGCCAGCAAACCCGACCAGTAACAGGGCGCTATCGCGAAGCCCTGCCATGCTGTCCGGCAATGTACCCAAGGCGCGGCGTAGCAGGCCGGTTAGCAAGGCGTTCTTTTTGACCGGGGGCTGGCCATGAGCATTGCGGATGCCCTTCCAAGTGTCGCGGAAAAGCGCAGATCCGGTATCCAGATGAAAGCCCGCTTGGCGGTGGGCCTCTTTGATCGCGCTCAGCCGGCGCCGTTGGGTGGCCACCTTAACCTTGCCGGCGGTATCGACCAGAAAGGCCAACACAACGTTGGCGTCTGCCGGCATGGCAACGGCGCCCTGTTGGTCGCACCACGCTTGAAAGGTTGACCAGTCCGAAGCATAGGCCAACCGGGTGTTGCTCGATTGAGCTTGAGCGGCATAACCGGCGGCGCGCTCGGCAATCTCGGCAGCGGTGGTCGGGAGGGTGGACGCGACGAGGGCGGGAAGGTTTGCCATGTCAGACCTCAGCCACCTTGTAAGCCGGGTTTCCGACCAGCCCGAGCTGACGGAGCGCCTTGGTGGCAGCAGCCTCGCTCGGGTACAGCGGGCCTGGCGTAGCGCGCCAGTTGCCGCCGAAGGTAAGCCACAAGATGCCGTAGGATTTTGCTTTGGTCATGTCGGTTCCCCTAACTTTCAATAATATCCATTATCGTAAGTCAGAATATACACGGGCCGGGAATGGGTGCAAGGGTTTATTGACGCGCGGGTGCAAGTATGGCCATGGTACGCCATTGGCGTGATTTGCCCAAAACGGGAACCGGGGCCATTGGAGGGGCCTAGTCATGCAAACCATACTTGTAGCCAGCCGAAAGGGTGGCTCTGGAAAGACAACCCTAGCAGTCCACCTGGCCACGATCGCGGAAAGCCCGACCAGCCCGGCCCTGCTGATCGACGCGGACCCCCAAGGCTCGGCCTCCTTTTGGTATGAACGCCGGGCTAGCCAGACGCCTTTACTGTCGGCGGTGGCTGTCGGCGGGGTGGCCCAGGTGCTAGCCGACGCCAAGGCGAGCGGCATTGCGACCGCCATCATAGATTCGCCTCCCCATGACGCCCCCGGCATTGCTCAGCTAATGCGGCTTGCCGATCTGGCCATTATCCCAACCCGGCCCGGCCCTCTCGATTTGGCGGCTGTCGGCGCGACGATCGAAATAGCCCGGGCCACGAAAACCCCCTTTATCGTTCTCTTGAACGCTACCCCGCCGGCTAGGGCGGACGGTGAGCCTTCCATAGTCACGGAAGCCCGGCAGGTGCTGGATTCGATCGGCGCCCCTGTCCTTACCCGCTACGTCTCTCAGCGGGCCGTTCTGTCTCACTCGCTAATCACGGGCGAGGCCGTCAACGAGTTTGCGCCGGATTCCCCGGCCGCTCAGGAAATCGCCGCCGCTTGGGCGATGATTCGCAAAGTTCTCAAACAAACAGGAAACCGATAAATGGCCGCAAAGAAACGCCCCCCGTTGACGGGCCTAACCTCTGGCAGCTCGGCACTGTCTCGCCACGTCGCATCTAAGGGCGAGGGGGTGCAGGACGCCCCGGCCCGCGCTGCAGCGGAAAAGGCGGCCGGTGGCGCCGGCATGAGATACATGCAAACCCGCCTTTCGGATGCCGGATGGAAGGCCTTAAAACTCCTGGCTGTCGAATTGGAAAGGCCCCTGCAGGGGCTGGTGATCGACGCCCTAAACGACTTCCTGCGAAAGCATGGCAAGGCCCCGGATGTGACCGGGCCGGACAGTGACGCAAGGGCCAAATAACCCATAGGTGTTTGCCCCCTTGGGTGCAGGCACCAATCAATCCGGCGCGGCTAGGGTAGCTCCTGAAAAGCTGGTCCGCACCAGCCTGCCGCGTCGGTCACTTTGCGGGATAACCCTCAGCGGAAGGGCAACCAATGAACGACAAACCGAAGGCGCCTAGCGTGCTTCATATGCAGCGGGTGCTAGGATCTGAGCTGGCAGGCGGCCCGCTTTATCAGGAAAAGCGCGGGTTACTATCTCTCGAAATTGCCCCCGGCGGCGCGACCGATGGCGCAACCCTGCAATCGGACGGCGCGACCAAACGGCTACTTTGGGCGGCCGGCAAGGTGCTGGCTGCAGCGGGCGAAAAGCCGCTAGAAAACATAGTCTGTGACGCCGTAGGCCGTCATTCTAACGATGCCGAACAGGACACTAACCGGGCCTTGCTCGGCTGGTTTAGCAACGTGGCGGCGCGTCATGGCGTGGTGTCTGTCCCCGGTATCGCGGCCAAGTTCAATGCTCTTTATGCCTCCGTCAACGTAGGGGTTGCGCTGTCTATCTCGGATGCCGCACCCCACAAGACGCAAGATGAGGTGATCGACGCCAGCAACGCCTTTATGGGCCGCATCGCCGCGCTTTGTGAGGCATGGCACCTAATGCAGATGGAATTATCCGGTGAGCATGAATTGGCCTTTGCCAAGGTGCAGCACAAAGCCGGCACCGCGAAAGGTGGGCAGGCCGTAAGGGATAAGAAGGCGCACCGCGACGCGATCGTTAAAGAGCAGGCAGACCAGTTGCCAGCCAGCGACAAGCCCCGCAACGCCTCAGAGGTCGCGCGACGAATCCGGGTGCAGACCCTGGCAGCATTCAAGGCGGCAGGCCTCCCCCACGACTATAACGACGCGACTTTCGACAAGATCGTTAGGAGGGCGTTGGCCTAGACCCTCCTGAGGCTTAGACAAGGCTAAGGTTTGTCCAAAATTCCTTAGACAAAGCAAAGGGTTGTCCAAAGTCTGAGATTCCAATCCGAACGCGGGCGGTGAATATTCAAACCATCGCTAACCGATGGATTGGAGTTCTCGCCAATGTCACGACTACTCAACCGGGCCGAAGCCGCGACGTATCTAAAGGCCGAATGGGGCCTGTCGCGCTCTAAGGCTACGCTCGCCAAGCTGGCTGTCACTGGCAACGGGCCGGACTATCACAGGACCGGCCGGGACGCGCTCTATACGCCGGCCGCGCTCGATGCCTACGCCGTGGCCCTTATCGGCCCCCCGTCCCCCCTCGCTACTCAGCACAAAGTCGACGCGCTCCTGCAGCGGGTGGCCGCGTGATGGGTGCTGCCGAAATCATCGCATCAAGCCAACTCGACCTCAACCGGCACCAGTGCTTTCGGGCTGAGGTTATCGAGCGGAAAGGCAAGCCGATTGTGTCCCTCAGCCGGTGGAAGTCTACGCCGGCCGGGGAGGTGCGAACGGGGCAAGCTATCGAGTTTGGCGCCCATCGCCTCGCGGGTATCGCGCAACTGCTCAAAGACATTGAAACGGAAATGAACGGAAAGGAAGTAACCGAATGCACTACGCGCTAGAAACGCGAAGCCCGGCCAAGGCGGCAACCAAGGCACGGGCCAATCGAGTAAGCAGGACGGAACAGCCTGACTTTATCGGAGCCGCCAAAATCCTGCAAGCGCGCCGGTTGCGCAATTTGCTCGGATGCTCGGAAGCCCTGGCTTTCACGCTGGCAAGCCTCGCTTATGGGGAGGCCCGCGTATGAGCCGCATGTCCGAATTGGTCTATCCCGACGCCCCAGGCTTTAAGGCCCACGGCACCTCAGAACAGGCGGCACGCATTGTTGCCGGTACCGCCAAGACGCTTCGCGCTCAGGTGCTGCAGGCCATCGCAGCGGCCCCGGACGGCCTTACGGCTGACGAAGTGGCGGAACGCCTTAACAAGTCGATCCTGTCCGTTCGCCCCCGCGTCTCGGAATTGAACCGCAATGGTGAGATCCGGCAGGCCCCTAATCGCGGCCGCAACAGCTCGGGCATGTCCGCGAGTGTTTGGGTTGTGGCCCCGTCGATTGCAGGGGGCAGCAATGAGTAACTTGGCCCTCGAAACCAAACTATGGGAAAACGTGCAACGCGCCTATGCGGCCTCCCGCAATTACCGGGCTGGCGACAATCCGGCCTATGCCAAGGCCCTTGCCGAATATGAACGGGTGGCCTTTGGCGAGCGGCCTAGCAACGTGATTCCGTTTCGTCGGGGGGTGCGCAAATGAACGCGCAAACCCCTACGGAATCGGGCGCTCTGGCCTCTATCGAAATCGAGCAAGCGTTACTTGGCGCCCTGCTAAACGCCAACTCGGTTTTTGACGTGGTAGAGCCCCTGGTAGTCGCTGACGACTTCGCGGAAGGCATACACGCCCAAATTTTTGCGACGATCGCGGAAACGCGGCGAACCGGCGGCATGGTCACGCTGCAGCTAGTAATTGCTGCTATGGGCGGCTACGGCGCCGGCCTGATCGCGGACGGCATGACAGCAGCGCAGTACGTCGCACGGCTTGCGGCGGCAGCGGTGACAGTCCGCGAGGCCCCAGCATATGCTAAGCAAATCCGCGAGTTTGCTAACCGGCGGCAGATCCTGGCCACGGCTGAATTGATGCACGCCGGCACGATGGGCAATCGGCCATCGGCGGAAACGGCAGCGGACGCCATCGCCTCGCTTGATGAAATCACGATGAAATCGGCGGCCGGGGCTACGCCCCAGGTGTCGATCGGTGACGCCGATAACGAAGCCCTAGAGCGGATGCAATGGGCAATGCAGCACCCCGGCGAATTGTCCGGCATTAGCTGGGGGCTTCGCGACCTCGACAAGAAAACCGGCGGCCTAAAGCGCGGCGAATTGTTCGTATTGGCGGGGCGCCCCGGCATGGGAAAAACGGCGCTGGCTGTCTGTATCGCCAACGCCACGGCAAAGGCCAATGAACCGACGCTAATGTTCTCGCTCGAAATGGGCGCGGTTAGCCTTGCCGATCGGGGCCTCGCGGACGTGGCCTATAACCGGGACTATCCAATCCCCTACTACAGCATTGCAAACGGCACGCTGAGCGATCGGGACGCAACGCGGGTTATTGAGGCAGCACGGAAGCGCAAGGCTTGGCCTCTGGTGGTCGATCCGGCGCCGGGCCTCACCATGTCACAGATCGCCGCGCGGGCACGCCGAGCGCAACAGAACCTTGCGCGCAAGGGGCAGCGGCTGGGGCCGGTGATCGTCGATCACATGCACCTTGTTGCGGCGTCGAAACGGTATTCGGGAAATCGCGTCAACGAGGTTTCGGAAATCTCGGCAGGCTTGAAGGCTCTGGCAAAGGAATTGGATGTCCCTGTCCTGGCCCTCGCTCAGCTCTCCCGCAACGTCGAAACCCGCGAGGACAAGCGGCCTACCATGTCGGACCTGAGGGATTCCGGCTCGATTGAGCAGGACGCGGACGCAATCGTTTTTGTCTATCGCGATGCCTACTACCTCGAAAGGCAGACGGGCCTTACCGGCGACGCTGAGGCTTTGCGACAAGATAGGCTGATCGACGCCCAAGACCAGATTGAGGTGATTGTCGCGAAACAGCGAAACGGCCCTACGGGGACGCTCAAAATGTTTTGCGACATTGGCTGTAATGCTGTCCGCGATGAGGGTTTCTAACATGGGTACTGAAATCGCAACTAGAAACCCCGGCGGCGTCTTTGCGGTAAGCCGGCGTCTTTTTAACCCCTCAGATCCGTTCTTTGGCGGCGAACCGTTCTCACGGCGCGAGGCTTGGGTTTGGTTGCTGTCTGAGGCCTCGTTTAAGCCCCGCACGGTGCATGTCACGGTGGGCCGCTCTCGCATTGCGGTGCCTCTGGAACGTGGCGAGCTGGCACACTCCCGGCCATTCATGGAACAGGCCTGGAAATGGTCCCCAAAACAGGTGCGAACGTTCCTCGACAAGCTGGAAAGTGACGGCAGAATCGAGCGAAAGGGCCGACAAAACGGGCAGAAGTATGTGGTGCTAAGTGTATGTAAATACAGCGAATATCAGTTTGGCGAGGCCGACGATGGGCAGACGATGGGCCGACAAAGGGCCGACGAAAGGGCAGGCGAAAGGGCCGACGAAAACGGCACCCCCAAACATACCGTAACCAATTCAAATCATGGGACTTTCCCGCTTTTGCTCGGATATGAAGGCGACGAAAAGGGCCGACGAAAAGGGCCGACGAAAGGGCCGCAACTAGAAGAAGGTAGTAAGAATGTTAGATCTATTGCCCGATCGGGGCAGGATGGGTTTGGCGAGTGGTATTCGGCTTATGGCAAAAAGGTGCAGCCGAAAGACGCCGCCAAGGCTTACGCTCGGGTGATCGCCTCAGGCGAAATCTCGGAAGCCCTCTTGCTTGAACGTACCAAGGCCTTTGCTGCGAAGTGGGCCAACGAACCGAAAGAGCGGCGCCAGTTTATGCCCTACCCGGCCTCTTGGCTGAATAAGGGCGGCTACGCCAGCGAAACGGACGGCGACGGCGGCCAACCTGTCCCGGTGGTCAATCCTACGGCTTTCACGGATGACCAGTGGCGCAAGCGTCTCGACTACGCCAGCGCGGCCGACAAGTGGCTAGACGCATGGGGACCGAAGCCCGGCGCCCCTGGCTGCCTTGTACCCTCTCACCTCCTACTGTCCCCCGTGGCCAACAAAGGTGCAGCATGAGACCTTCCAAGAGGGCTAGCGGCCCCGATCGCGAACCGGACGGGGACGGCGCCAAAAAGCCCTACGGCTTTGTGCTGGTGCTTCGCGGGTTAGCTAGAGCCGCAATCGCGCTCAGAAATAACCCCTCAGCTCTGCGGGTGCTTTGCGTTGCAAGCGAGTACATGAATCAAGACGGCGCTTGTCGGATTAGCCAAGGCACGATTGCCGCACGGCTGGAAATATCCCGGCAGGCCGTTAATCGCCACCTGGCATTGCTCGATGCCCGAGATATTTTGGTAAGCCACGCCAGCACGAGCGGCGTAACCCGTCACTACGCGCTCAACACGGAAGGGCTGGAATATGAGCGGGCCGGCCAATATCGCGTTGACGAGCGACGCGCGGCCAAGCGTGCTCGAATCCAGCAAGAGCCGGAAGGCCTGCCCAGCCGCGCGGCTGTTCCTGAGGTTGACGGCGGCACCCTCAATTCGGGGCGCCCCTTCCAAGTCGTTGCCGGCATCGATACCGGCGCCGATAGATCGCCGCAATGGGGAATCCGGCAAGGCGTTTTTCACCAGAGGTTTGGTTTTGGGGTGGTTGAGGCCATTGATGGTAACGCCGTCTCTGTAAACTTTAGCGGCACCGTTCGGAAGGTGGTTTCCAGCTTCCTGGAAGCGAGGGCAGTTTGATTGGAGGGTGTCTTGAACGTGCAACCTCAGAGATTGCATGGGGTGCAACGTCATTGAGTTGCATGGTAGCAACGTCAGAGGGTGCAGGGGGTGCAATGCCACCACGTTGCACGAAGATACCTCTTAAGAAATTTCTAGAAGAAATTTTCTTAAGAGAACGCCGCTCCCGCGTCGCGGCTTCGCTGGCGCTACGCCGCTCGCGGGGCGGCGGGATCTTAGCACCTCACAAATCTAGTAGGTCAGCATGAAAAACTATGAACCTCTCAGCCCCTCACTGCAGGCCAAGATTCGCGGCCATGCACCCCTGGCTTTCGACGGCGCTTGTCTGAAGGTCACGCAAGAGCAGTTTGCGC
>Ga0181352_1000342_pt1 | contig 20281 bp, 16 predicted proteins | sample Fa13VDMLBSN_FD_130103 | JGI IMG/M metagenome (GOLD analysis project Ga0181352, IMG submission 130103) | Freshwater viral communities from Lake Michigan, USA - Fa13.VD.MLB.S.N | ecosystem: Environmental > Aquatic > Freshwater > Lake | place: USA: Michigan | collected 2013-09-23 | reverse complement strand
GTTCCCGTCCCCGGTTCGCAGAAGTTCTTCCGACTGGTCAAACCTTAGCCGTTCGCTGCTGCAACTTCGCAATCTTGTCCGCAATGTCCGGCTGCAACGCACTCAGCACATTTTGCAGCGGCTCCGTCGGGAAGTCACCGGGCCGGAAGTAAAGCCGCTCCACCAGTTGCACCACCCGCCGCGCCGTCGCGCACGGCCTGCGCTTGCCCTCCTCCCAGCGCCGCAGCGTGTGCGGACTCACCGCCAGCAACGCCGCCAGCTTGCCACGAGAAAGCCGGTGCTCCCGCCGCAGCCGCAGCAACGTCTGGCGCGTCTGCCCCCCGTCGGGCAGCGCGGCCCACGCTATGAACGCCAGCCCTTGACCCGGCATGGCATCGGTGAACCCCGCAACCGTCGCCACCACCCTTTTATGCGGGCACCGGGGTATCTTGGGATTTGTCATGGGGCCACTGTGCCACATTGGCGCACACAACACCACCGACCAGTGAACACGCCTCCCTTTTGGTCAATTCCCCCCTCTCAGGAGCCTTTGCACCCCTTGCGGAGGTAGTTCGGCAACGATTCCTTGCCCTATATTAGGTCGGTTAGCATCATCACGCCCGAAAGCACTGAAGGAACGGCACTTGGGGCCAATTTACAGTAAAAATGCGACCCCCCGGTCAATTCCCGCCAGCACTCCGCCGCTTTTCCATCATCCGTTTAGCCTGAAACAACCCTTTGGCGGGGCTTGCACGCAGCGCAAAACCACCGAAGCAACACCACACCTTCCGCCGCTTAACTCATGGCCCGCACGAAATCAAACGGCACGAACACCAGCACCGCCACCATCGGCTTCGAGGCGAAGCTCTGGCTCACCGTCACCGCGCAGCGGGAGTCGGCGGGGGAAGCTCCTCTCGGGATTTTCGTGGCGAACATGCAGGCCAAATATAACCACCCACTAATGTTGCTCTGGACGATCAATTGCGCCCCGCCGCATCATGATTGGCTTGCGATGAAAATGTTTTAGGCAGGGACAGCCGTTGTCCTACCCAATCAGCCAAGCTGACGGCATGATCTGCTTGAGAGGATGTCTTGTCTGCAAACGGCGGTTTTATAGAATGGCACGAAGCCACTGAAGGGAACGGATTGAGATTTTACGCCCATACTGCGGAAGAAGCTAACGGAACTCGCTCGCCGGAGTCCTCCGACAGATGGCGCTCATCGCATTCAGGCAGCATTGCCTGGCGCATTGGCATCGGCCGGGAGGCGGGATTAACCGCGAAGTCTGCTCCTCTAAACGACCTCGTCCGATGAATCTGAAAGTTCCAAGTTTCTGGGCGAAGACCTTGCAGGACGGCTCCCCGGGGATCAGCGTTCGAGATCACTGCCTGAATGTGGGCTGTGTTGCCGAGGCACTGCTGGCAGGTTTGCCAACTGCTGTGCGGCACTTGCTTCCTTCAGGTGCGGCGACCCTGGCCGCACTCCATGATGTCGGAAAAATCACGATAGGGTTTCAGGCGAAGTGCCCTGCGTGGCTTAGCGCTGCGGTTTTTCCGCCATGTCCGTCTGGAGAGATGGCGCTGTCTGTCACCGACCACGCGTTCGTCAGCCAAGCATTCCTGCAAAGGCTCCCGAGCGCGACCACTTGGGGGCTTTGGGCTGTCGCGGTTGGCGCCCATCACGGGCGACCGAAAGGGAAAACTGTCCGGCTGAACAACGGCAACCACCTGGAAGCGATGACTACCTGGGCCGAAGCGCACCGGCTTCAGCTCCTTGCTGACCTCCAGTCGGCCTTCGGGCCACTGCCCGCCACTCAGCCTAACTCAAATCTCGCAGCCCTCTGGCTGCTCGCCGGCCTCATCACCGTCGCAGACTGGATAGGCTCGAACGAAACTTGGTTCTCACCGAGCGAAGGACTTCCGCTGGAAGCCGCCCGCTCTCAGGCGCTCGAAACGCTGCGCGACATCGGCTGGCCGGGCGGCAAGCTTCGGCAAACGAGTTTCGCCGCCGCCTTTGGGACAGGAGGGACCGCCTTCAAACCGAACAAGGTTCAAGAGGCCGTGGTTTCCGCGTCGCTTCAGCCCGGTGTCATCGTGGTTGAAGGGCCGATGGGCTGCGGTAAGACCGAGGCGGCTTTGTTCGCGGCGCAACAACTCATCGCCGCCGGTCACCAGCAGGGAATCTATTTCGCGTTGCCCACCCAGGTGACCAGCAACCGCATTCACCGCCGCATCGAACGATTCCTCCGCAACACCCTTGCCGATGGTGCACCGCTCCGACTGGCGCACGGCAACGCGTGGCTGGAAGCTGACTTCATCCAGAACCTCAAGCCCTCGTTCTCTCGCTGGGAGGAAAAGGATCAGGACCATCCCGACGACCACGTCCGCGAAGCCCGCTCCTGGTTCGCCTCGGCCAAGCAGGCGCTGCTCGCCCCCTACGGCGTCGGCACCATCGATCAGGCGCTGCAAGCCGTCGTGGCGGTGAAACACTTCTTCGTCCGCCGCTTCGCCCTCGCGGGCAAGGTTGTCATCCTCGATGAGATCCATTCCTACGACATCTACACCGGCACGCTCATCACCGCGCTGATCCGGGAACTGGTGAACCTCCGCTGCACCGTGATCATCCTCAGCGCGACACTCACTGCGGAACGGCGACGCGAACTGTTATCGGCTGCGGGCATCGAGGAAACGGCGACGCCTTCCGACTATCCGCTCATCACCAGCGGAACGCCCGGCAACTCCGCACCACCCGCCGTCGCCCCTGAATGGCCGGATCGCCAGCCCATCGCTCTCCGTCCGGCGGTCATTCCCGAAGTCGAAGTGGTAGAGGAACTCGTCCGTCGCGCCGAAGCCGGTCAGCACGTTCTCTGGATTCGCAACACCGTCATCGAAGCGCAGGATTCTTTCCGGGCGGTCGCGGAGGCGGGACGGGAATACACGGTGCGCGTCGGTCTTCTGCACAGCCGGTTTCCCTTTCATCGCCGCGCCGAACTGGAGGACGACTGGCTGGAACTGCTCGGAAAGAACCGCCCTGCCAACGGTCCGGGCTCCATCCTCATCGCCACCCAGGTCGTGGAGCAGAGTGTGGACATCGACCTCGATTTCATTGTCTCCGACCTCGCGCCCACCGACATGCTGCTCCAGCGCGTGGGCCGGCTCTGGCGACACGAGCAGCCCCACCGCCAGACGACTGCGCCGGAGTTCTGGGTTCGCCTCCCCGATTTGCCGGCGACGGACGATACGAGGGCGCTGACCAAAGCCCTCGGCCGCAGCGCCCGCGTCTATGCGCCCTACGTTCTGCTCCGCACGATGGAAGTCTGGCGCGCGAAGACCGAGCTTCGCCTGCCCGCCGACATCCGCCCGTTGCTCGAAGCCACCTACGCCGAGCCGACTGCCAACGAACCGGAAGTCTGGCGCGAACTCCACACCCAACTGGAAACCGCAAAGCGCCAACTCGCCGCCAATGCGGAGGCCGCCACCCGCGTGCTCGGAAATCCGATGCTCGACGACAAGGAGGAAATCCTCACGCGCCGCAAAGGCGCTCCCACCAAATCCGTCGTGCTGCTTCGCTCGCTCACCACCGGCGCGCACGGCACCGTGCTCGCCGTCGCCCTTGACGGCACCCGCGCCGAGATCAGCGAACACGAATGGCGCAGAGCCTCCGCCAAGTTTCTCCACCAATGGACCGTCCGCGCGCCACGCTGGATGGTGCCTGCGAATGCTCCCCGCCCACTCTGGCTCGCATTTCACGGGCCGTCCGGTGCTACCGTGGCCGCTGTATGCGACGATGGCCGCTGTGCTTTCGGTGAGGAAGTTTCCGCCATGACTTACGACCCGCGTCTCGGCATCTTTACCGAACGCCCCACCAAGATGACCCCGCAACAATGGAAGGACGACGACGATGAATTTGACTCTTGAACCGTGGATCCCCGCGTTGCGCGCCGATGGCCGTCGCGGGTTGTTCAGCCTGCACGACCTGTTCGCCCAGGCCCACGAACTGCGCGACCTCGCCGTAAAACCGCACGAACGCATCGCCCTCATGCGCCTGCTCCTCTGCATCACCCAGGCCGCGCTCGACGGCCCGGCGGATGAACCCGAGTGGGAAGCGTGCGAGCCACTCATCCAGCCGCGCGTCCGGGATTACCTGAGCAAGTGGAAGGCTGCGTTTGAGTTGTTCGGCGATGGGCCGAGGTTTCTACAACTGCCCAACTTGAAGCCGGGAAAGGAATCCGACGAAGGTAACGCCGCCACCAAACTCGACCTCGCCTTGGCCACCGGCAACAACTCGACGCTGTTCGACAACCGCGCTGGAGAAGATCGGACTCTTGCGTCGGCTCGCTCTGCTATGAATCTCCTGACCTTCCAATGCTTCGCGCCCGGCGGACGCATCGGCGTCGCCAAATGGAACGGCCAGGAGACGGGCGGCAAAGGTTCGAGCAACCACGCCCCCTGCACTCCGTCCAGCATGGTTCACACTCTGGTGCTCGGCGGCACCCTGTTGGCGACCCTTCACCGCAATCTGCTGACCCGAGAAAATGGGACGGACTTCCACGGCCCCAACCGTTGGGGAAAGCCGGCTTGGGAACAGCCTGTCGAAAAGCTGGATGACAAAGCGGGCACCGAGAATGCCGGCATGACGTATCTCGGAAGGCTGGTGCCGTTGAGCCGGGCCGTCCGCCTGGCCGACGATGGATTCTCCATCATCCTCGCCAACGGCCTCGACTACCCAATCTTCCCGGCCTTCCGTGAGGCCACCGCCACCGTCATCAAGCGCAAGGACGAGCTCGCCCTGCTCCCGGCCTCCACAGGTCGGAGCCTCTGGCGACAACTCGCCGCCGTGTCAGTAACGCGGCGAGCCGGGACCGATGCGGTCTGCGGTCCAGTGGCATTGAAACACGCAATCGCTTCGTCGGAGACGTCGCTCTGGGTCGGCGCGTTGGTCACTGACAAGGCCAAGATCGAAGACGTCGTCGAGTCCACCTACTCACTCCCTGCGGGGATGTTTACGGAGTTCGGACGTCTGGCCTACGAGAAGGGCGTCGCCTACGCGGAGGAGCGCGAGGGGACTCTGATTCAAGCCGTGAAAACTTACGCCTCCACACTCAAGGTTGCTTCTCCGGCTTCCGATCGCGCTCGCCAATTCTTTTGGACCCATGTTGAACAGCAACTCTCATCGCTCTTCGATCTAGCGCGTAACACCGACCTCGTCGCTGACCTCCCGAACTGTGAGTGGGGCCAAGCGGTCCGGAAGGCAGCCCGCGCCGCCTATGAACAATCCTGTCCGCGCCAGACGCCGCGTCAGATTCAGGCTTACGCGCTCGGCCTGCGCAAACTCACCTTCGTTCCCAAACCAGCCAACCCCACCCCTGCTTCCCATGAGTGAAACTAACCTCCCCCACAAGGAACGCGCCGCTCGGTTTGTCGGCGCCCTCCGCCGCGCTTGCAAAGACCGTGGCAAGAGCGCCGCGCTCCGTCGCGGCTTCAGCCCCGCCACCGTCATGGATGCCTGGTCCGTCATCGCCAGCCTCGGTGGCGACATCGGTCAACCGGGCGAATCGGTCTTCGTGGACGTTGCCGCGTTGTTCGCCAGCCACTCCAAGGAGTCGAATCACCGCAACTTCGGCGAAACCTGCCGCCGCATCGCGCAAGGCGACGGCAAGGAAATCCCGGACAGCTTCGAGCGCCGCTTCCGCCGACTGCTCGCGTGCGACGACGTGGCGAACGTGACTGGGCAACTCCGCTCTTGGGTTCGACTCGCTGCAAGCAAAGGCGTTGGCGTGAACTACGAGAGCCTGATGAACGACCTGCTGTGGTGGAACCGGTCGGCAGACAGGACGCGAGTCGAGTGGGCTCGCTCCTTCTGGCAATCCGGCGACCTCGCCCCCGAAACTCCGACCGCCAACCTCAAGCCCGCCACCTCATGAGCACACTCGTCGCCCCCACTCCCGCCGGACCAACCACTGGCACGCTTCATCTGACGCAGATTCTCGTCTCCTACGAGGATGCCGTGCGTTTGTTGAAAATCCGCGACACCTACGACTGGCACCAGCGGGTCTGGCAGGCGTTCAGTGGACGCGATGTCCAGCAGCGTGACTTCCTAATTCGCGTGGATCGTAAAGAGGAAGCTTTCCGCGTGCTCATTCTCTCTCATTCGCAGCCCTCCAAACCCGACTGGTGCCCCACCGACTGCTTCGGCACCCAGGTTGTGCCTGACGACTACTTCGCGCACGCCCGCTACCGCTTCAGCCTGCTGGCCAATCCCACGAAGAAACTCCGCGTGGACAACCCCGACGGCACACGCAAGAAGAACGGCCGCCGTGTCCCCCTCACTCAACGCGAAGAACTTGTCGCCTGGCTCGTTCGCAAAGCCGCTGCCAGCGGGTTCACCATCAATGCGGACGCACTGCGCACCATCCCCCGGGGGCGCGAGTTCTTCCACAAGTCCGGCACCGCACACGGCACTCACACCGCCGTCGAATTCCAAGGCGAACTTACCGTGAGCGAACCCGCGCAATTCCGCGCAACCGTCGCCACCGGCATTGGTTCGGCCAAGGCCTTTGGCTTTGGCCTGCTAGTCATCTCTCCCATTTCCTGAACCACTCAACATTCAAACAAACATGAAACTGATCGAACTCCACATACTGCAATCGTTCCCCGTCTCCTGCCTCAACCGCGACGATGTCGGCTCACCGAAGACCGCCGTCTTTGGTGGTGTCAGCCGTGCCCGGCTCTCCAGCCAATCACTCAAACGCGCAATCCGTGAATTCGCGCAGGACAACCTGCCAGGTGCTCGTTTCGGCGGCCAACGCACCAAACTCATCGTCCAACCGCTCGCAGACGCGCTGAAGGAGCACGGTGTCACCGATGGAAAAGTTGCGGACGAACACGCCGCGAACATCGCCGACAAACTCGCCAAACTCGACGCCAAGGCGGAAGAACCGCAGGTGGGGACACTGACTTTCCTCGCCCCTTCGGAAATTGATTCCATCGCCAAGCAAGTCGCCGAGTTGCTCAAGACCAACCCGAAATCCAAGGACTACGAGAAACACCTCGACAAGTATTGCAAAGCCGCCGGGCTGCTCGATGGTGCGGACATCGCCATCTTCGGCCGCATGGCCGCGAGCCTGCCCTCGCTCACGCTGGAAGGCGCGGCCATGTTCAGTCACGCCCTCTCGACCCACAAAGCAGACAACGATCTCGACTTCTACTCTGCCGTGGACGACCGCAAGCCCAAGGGCGACGACGCCGGTGCGGGCATGATCGGCACCTTGGAGTTCTCGTCTGCGGTTTATTACCGCTACGCCGCGTTGAACCTCGATTTGCTTGCCGACGCCGACCACCTCGCCAAACTCACGGTGGCCGAGCGACAGCAGGTCGTGGACGCCTTCATTCGCGCCACGCTTCAAGCCGTGCCCGGCGCACGGAAGAACTCCATGAACGCCCACACTCTGCCGGGCTACGTGCTCGGCACCTACAAAGCCGCTGGCCAGCCCGTGCAGCTCATCAACGCCTTTGAGGAGCCGATTCGTCCCAAGTCCGGCCTGCTTGCCGAGTCCATCGCCAAACTCAAAGCTCACCACGAAGCGACCAAGAAAACGTGGGACATCAGTTGCCAGACCGAAACCGCCATTCCCGACGTGAACATCAATGCCTTCTGTGAGGCCCTCAAGCAACATGTCATCTGACGTCTGTCTCGCGCTTTTGCTCGACGGCCCCATGCAATCGTGGGGCCACTCCTCACGTTTCGAGCGCCGCACTACCGCGCTGCACCCTACGCGCAGCGGCGTCATCGGCCTGATCGCAGCTGCGGCAGGGATCGACAAGCACGGGCCTAAGGAGGCGGAGCAACTCGACCGCTTCAACGCGCTGCGCGTCACCACCCTCACTCTCCCGCGCCGCAATCGCCAGGCGCAGGAACTGTTTATGCAGCGGTTGGAGGATTACCACACCGTCACGGGCATCCGCCGCGCCAGCGGCAAAGAGGATGAGGACGCCACGGTCCAGACCTACCGCCACTACCTCCTCGACGCCCGCTTTGGCGTCTTGCTCGAAGGGCCGTCGCCGTTGCTCGAAGAAATCGCCGCTGCCCTACGCAACCCCAAGTGGGGCGTCTGGCTCGGGCGCAAGTGTTGCCTCCCCGCCAACCCGTTGCTTGTCGCGCTGCCGGGCAGCCGGGCCGCCGTTTGGGCCGCGTTGCTCAAACGCACCGGCTACACCGGCGCAGAAACCGAGGAGCAATTCGATCGCGTTCTTGAAGTTGCCGCCACCGAGAGCGGCGCGGACATGATTGAAGACACGCCCATTGCCTACGGCGCCCCCATCGGCGAACGCCACGCCCCGCGCTGGATTCGTCGTGTGCTTAAATCTACAGCCGCCAAGCCGCAATCCGCACCAGGCTGATGCCCCTCTTTGAACGCCCGCCCCTTGAGACCCTTGCGCCAGCCAAGGACCGCTGGACGCCGCTCTACCTTGAACACGGACGGCTCGAAGTGGATGACTCCAGCGTAAAGTGGATTGGCGCGGACGGGCTACTCTGCCGCATCCCGGTGGCCACGGTTTCCGCGCTGATCCTTGGCCCGGGCACCACCGTGACGCACGCCGCCATGAAAGCCTGTGGCGAGAGCAACACGCCCGTCTGCTGGACAGGTGAGGATTCCATGCGCTTCTACGCATTCGGCCTGACGCCCAATCACACCAACGACATGCCCCGTCTCCACGCTGAAGCCTGGGCCGACAAACGCCGCCGCACCCAAATCGCCCGCGCCATGTTCCGGATGCGCTTCCCGGACGTGGACGTGGAAGGTAAATCCGTGAAGGAGCTGCGCGGCATGGAGGGGTTGCGGGTGCGGACGCTTTACGCCCAATTCGGCCTGCAACACGGCGTCACGTGGAAGGGTCGCAACTACGATCGGCAGAACTGGGACATGGCCGACGGAATCAACCGCGCCCTCTCCTCTGCCAATGCCAGCCTCTACGCCCTCTGCGCCGCCGTCGTCACCTCGCTCGGCTACATCCCCAGCCTCGGCTTTGTGCATGATGCCGGCACGCTGCCCTTCATCTACGACGTGGCGGACCTCTACAAACACCTCACCAGCATCCCCGCCGCCTTCCTCGCCACGCGCCAGGATCCCAAGGACGACGGCGAACTTGTCCGCAAACTTCTCAAGCAACGGATTGAGGAAGAGAAGATTTTGCAACGGATGCCCAAGGATCTCGCCGCCCTATTTCAAACGGATGAAGCCGCGCCCGTCCAGGCCGGAGACCGGCCACCCTCGGCAATCGCATGACGGTTCTTGTGGCCAATGACACCCCGCCCGCCATCCGGGGGATGCTCAAGCGATGGTTTGTGGAACCAAAGCCAAATGTATTTGTGGGCACCGTCAACCGCCGCACACGGGATAAAATCTTGGAATACGTCAAACGTAACGCTGAGGGCATGAGCTTGCTAATCCTCACCAGCGAACCCAACTGTCAGGGCTTCAAAATTGAGCGCTGGGGCGAACCTGACCGCCGCGACACCGAAATCAGCGGCCTCTGGCTTGTCGCCGAAAAGTGGGTGGATGGCGATGACAAGGACCCCGAAAACCAGCCCTTCTAATCGGCCTTTCAGGTCAGTTTCTTCGCTGTAAGCTCTTGGCATCGCAGAGTTCTCCCCACACGCGTGGGGATGGTCCGGACCACGCGAAGGACCGCAGGCGTCAGGTTGGGTTCTCCCCACACGCGTGGGGATGGTCCGCGGGGGCCGTGGGAAACTCACTGGCTGGAGCTGTTCTCCCCACACGCGTGGGGATGGTCCGTATTCCCTGGCTTGAATAATTGCGGGCTGTCCGTTCTCCCCACACGCGTGGGGATGGTCCGACGTGGGAGGATGCCTACAGGATCTGTGAGGAGTTCTCCCCACACGCGTGGGGATGGTCCGCTCATTCTCCGGCCATGCTTCAGGATCAGCCGGTTCTCCCCACACGCGTGGGGATGGTCCGGCGGAGGACTGTCTTCGGATTGAACATAATCCGTTCTCCCCACACGCGTGGGGATGGTCCGTTCCTCCTGAGTAAGATCGCACGAGGGGAAAAGTTCTCCCCACACGCGTGGGGATGGTCCGGAAGTAGGCGATGGCCATTTGGACACCGAGCGGTTCTCCCCACACGCGTGGGGATGGTCCGTTCCACGGCGTGCGGTTTTTCGCATTGCTCAAGTTCTCCCCACACGCGTGGGGATGGTCCGGGAAGGCTTCCCGGCGGATTCCGCTTGTCTTCGTTCTCCCCACACGCGTGGGGATGGTCCGGACGATGCACACTTAGCGGCACTGGCGGCCATGTTCTCCCCACACGCGTGGGGATGGTCCGCCGGGGTCCGCCGCGTGTTCATGGGGGGCGCGGTTCTCCCCACACGCGTGGGGATGGTCCGCAGCTCCTTGGGCATAGCCAGCGACGTGCTCGGTTCTCCCCACACGCGTGGGGATGGTCCGCGCTGGCAAGGATGTTGGCCGATTGCGCCAAGGTTCTCCCCACACGCGTGGGGATGGTCCGCGGGATCGGGTTGTGTTCGTGTCACAAGCTGAGTTCTCCCCACACGCGTGGGGATGGTCCGCTCTCACATCGCGGCCGAATGCCGCCATCTTGGTTCTCCCCACACGCGTGGGGATGGTCCGTCGCCTCGCCGTCCAGCAACAGCTTTTTGTCCGTTCTCCCCACACGCGTGGGGATGGTCCGGGGGCTTCCCGGCGTCGGGGTGCATTCCGGGGGTTCTCCCCACACGCGTGGGGATGGTCCGTTTTGGGCGGCTGACAACGATCGCGATGGGCAGTTCTCCCCACACGCGTGGGGATGGTCCGCCGAAACGGTTTCGCGCGTCCGTGTTGCATTTGTTCTCCCCACACGCGTGGGGATGGTCCGCAATCCGCCAACGCAACGCGAAGGAGCAAACGGTTCTCCCCACACGCGTGGGGATGGTCCGTCCCATCCGGCGGGCTTGCCGGGGGGCGGGGTGTTCTCCCCACACGCGTGGGGATGGTCCGGCTCCAAAGGAGGAAACTCAGGCTGAAAAGCTGTTCTCCCCACACGCGTGGGGATGGTCCGGAGGCGGCACGATGAAGCTCCTGCGGCTGCCTGTTCTCCCCACACGCGTGGGGATGGTCCGACGCCGCCGTGATTTCCGACAACTGCGTGACGGTTCTCCCCACACGCGTGGGGATGGTCCGCCGAAATCCTGCGGGCACTAGGCACGCGGCCAGTTCTCCCCACACGCGTGGGGATGGTCCGGGGATCGAAGGTGGCGAGCTGGGCACCGACGAGTTCTCCCCACACGCGTGGGGATGGTCCGAAGCTCGTTGACTGGGCGCAGCACCACCTCGAGTTCTCCCCACACGCGTGGGGATGGTCCGCACTCCAATGGGCCGACACCTTCGGCCCCATTGTTCTCCCCACACGCGTGGGGATGGTCCGTGGACCGCGCCAGCCTCGGTGTGAGCCTCTCAGTTCTCCCCACACGCGTGGGGATGGTCCGGGCAGGCGGACTTGCACGCCGTGCGCGGGGTCGTTCTCCCCACACGCGTGGGGATGGTCCGGGGGCTTCCCGGCGTCGGGGTGGATTCCGGGGGTTCTCCCCACACGCGTGGGGATGGTCCGTCGTTTGACGACTACGGAGGCAGCATGAGCGCGTTCTCCCCACACGCGTGGGGATGGTCCGAGAAGCGGGCGCGTGCTAAATGGGATCGGATGGTTCTCCCCACACGCGTGGGGATGGTCCGGCTTGAAACGGCTCCGCTTCGATGCTTCTGGTGTTCTCCCCACACGCGTGGGGATGGTCCGAAAAACGAATTGAGATTTTGAATGCTTGCGGAGTTCTCCCCACACGCGTGGGGATGGTCCGATGGAGTCCACCAAACTCTGGTCCCGTTCCGTGTTCTCCCCACACGCGTGGGGATGGTCCGGGTTGCCCGGGCAGCATCCTTGGCCCGTTCGCGTTCTCCCCACACGCGTGGGGATGGTCCGCGTTCCGTGCGGCTTATGGGCGGCGGGACACGGTTCTCCCCACACGCGTGGGGATGGTCCGCTGGCCGTGTTCACGTCCATCGAAGTCAAGGGGTTCTCCCCACACGCGTGGGGATGGTCCGTCGGCGCGATTGCGGGCATTCTAGGGGGTAATGTTCTCCCCACACGCGTGGGGATGGTCCGGTTCGTGCGGTGCTCGCGTTCAACGCGGCACGGTTCTCCCCACACGCGTGGGGATGGTCCGGAACGTGTCGGCCGGCTCCGGGCCTTTCTGCGGTTCTCCCCACACGCGTGGGGATGGTCCGCCGTCACGCAAACGGATTGGACCCCGCTTGAAGTTCTCCCCACACGCGTGGGGATGGTCCGACGCTCATGGGTTAGAGTCCTGAGAGTGTGCGGTTCTCCCCACACGCGTGGGGATGGTCCGGAATAGGAGCAGTCCGGTTAGGATGAGTCCGAGTTCTCCCCACACGCGTGGGGATGGTCCGGGCTTCCGGGGGGAAGGAAGCCGAATCATTAGGTTCTCCCCACACGCGTGGGGATGGTCCGAACCCGTTTGCGTGGGCATCACATTTGATGCGGTTCTCCCCACACGCGTGGGGATGGTCCGGGTGGATTCGGAGGGGCGGATCCGGGAGAGCTGTTCTCCCCACACGCGTGGGGATGGTCCGGACGAGCTTCTTTTGAACGCCACCGGGTTGGAGTTCTCCCCACACGCGTGTGATAAGGAAGCCCGAGGAAATCGAGAGGGTGTTTGCAGGGTTTCAGCAATACCTCTACACTGACAAGGTCGCATAGAGGCCGTTTTTGCACCGTAGCACGCTTGAAAGCATGAAAAAGGTCGTGATCCACACCGACGGCGGCTGCCACGGCAATCCGGGGCCGGGTGGCTGGGCGGCCACCCTCGCCTATGGGACTCAAGTCCGCGAAGTCAGCGGCGGAGAACCGGCCACCACGAACAACCGGATGGAAATGCAGGCGGCAATCCACGCGCTGAATGCGCTCAAGGAACCCTGCGATGTCGAGCTGTTCACCGACTCCAGCTATCTAAAGGACGGCATCACGAGCTGGCTGGCCGGATGGAAAAAGAAAGGCTGGCGCACCAAGTCCAAGCAACCCGTGAAGAACGAAGACCTTTGGCGCGCACTGGATGCCGCCGTTTCGCGGCACAAGGTGCAATGGAAATGGCTGAAGGGTCATGCCGGTCACGCTGGCAATGAGCGGTGCGACCAGTTGGCCAACGAGGAAATCGCCCGGATCAAGCAGACCCAGAGTGCGGACCAGTTGAAAGCTGCCCTTGCCCAGTTCGTAGCCGTCCGGGACGCGAGCGCGGCGCGTGAGCAAACGCCGACCCTCTCATTGCCCTTGGCCTGAGCGTCGCGGAGTCCGCACACCTCGCACCGTGCCACCCCGCCCCCGGCAGAACTGAAATCGTGGGAAATCTGTCCGAATGAGAAAATGGGTGTATGCCTTCCACCCGCGCACACCCCCACCCCCACAAAAGCCACCACCCCTGGAAGCCCTTCATTCCGCTGGAAGTGTTTCGAGAGTTGCGAAACTCCCTGCTATGCCTGCGAACTTCTCTAAGAACCTATTAGCGTTCCGGCTAGCGCCCTGAAGCCCCACTTGACTGATTCCTTATACCAGAGGTCCACACCCAATGCTGTGCCGAATACTGTGCCGAATTGCCCGTCGGGACGGCAGGAGGCTCCTGCATTGCTAAAACGGGGTTCCGACCAATAAAATCAACGCTAATTGATTACCACAAGCAGCCTGAAGAAACCTCGCGAAAGTGACGCATTTGGAATTTTAAGTCCCGTGCGTCTGCCATTTCGCCACACCGGCAACCCTGTTTTTGCTGTGTTTATTTGACACTTCCACTTCTCCGCTTGACCTTGTGCCGAATCTTGTGCCGAATGAGCGGCATGAAAGCCCAAGCAACCCAAAGCACGCAGCAAAGTCAGATTGTGGAAGCCGAAACATACCAAGGGCCAACCTACTTGAAGGTGCTTGATGGTCGCAAGCAACCTGTGCGTGGGCTCTGGAAACGCAATGGGAGCTTCTACGCCCGCCTCTACGTCGAAGACGGGAGCGGACACAAGAAGGAGGTAAGAAAGCGCCTTGAAGGCGTCGAAACCGTCCCGCAGGCCGTCAAGGCCCTCGCCAAGCTACAAGACCAGCGGCAAAGCAATTCCCTGCCAGTCCTACAGCGCACCCCTAAGTTTGCGGACTACGTCGAGACCTACTTCGCCCACTTCGCCAAGATGCCCGACGCCAAGCGCCCCGCCACCATCACCAAGGAACGCGGCGCGCTGGGCCTTTGGGTGGCTCACATGGGCGAGACGCGCTTGGACCGCATCACCAAGGCCCAGATCAACGCCCTCCGCGCCAACCGACAGGCGGCGGGCATTTCCGGCCGCACCGTCAATCTCGACGTGATCGCCCTCCGCAACGTCCTGAAGATGGCCGTGGACGATGGCTGGCTAAAATTCCTCCCCACGGAGAACATGCGCCCCCTCAAATGGGTGGCCAAGAAGCGCGGACTGGTGACAGCGGCGGAGATCGAACGCCTGTGCGCGGCGGCCAAGGAGAACTCCAAGAACGGCCAGCAACTCGCCGACTACCTCTGGCTCATGGCCTACACCGGTGCGCGGCGCAACGAAGCCCTCCGACTCCGCTGGGTGGACGTGGATTTCGAGCGCGGGCAACTCACCATCGGTGCGGACGGCCTCGCCAAGAATCATGAAAGCCGCGTGGTGGACTTTCACCCGCAACTTCAAGCTCACTTGAAGGAGATGAAGGCCAGGTGCGCACCGGATTCGCCATGGCTGTTTCCTTCGCCTCAACGCGGGGAACGCGACATTCACGCCCAGAGCTTCAAGGAGAGCTTGAGCATCGCCCGCAAGGTCACGGGCCTCTCCTCCTTTGGCTTCCACGACTGCCGCCACTTCTTCATCTCCTACTGCGTGATGTCGGGGATTGATTTCATGACGATTGCTCGATGGGCTGGCCACAAGGACGGAGGCGTCCTCATCGGCAAGGTTTACGGGCACCTATCCAACGAACACGCCAAGCAACAGGCGCAGCGCATCAACTTCGGTCCACAAACACTCCTCACCGCCGTCGCATGAACTCAGAAGAAATTCCCCCGTGGGCACATTCGTCACCGCCTCCGCCCCCCACTGGTATATGGAAGAAAAGGCTCGATGCGTCTAAAAGTGAGTGGCCAACCACTGAACAAATCGCCCACTTGGCGGCGTCGTTGGCTCAAGCTTTTCCACAGGTCAAACCTGAGGCGCTTGCGGAGAAAGCATTGGACCTTTGGTTCGCTGCACGCGATCTGATGATTCACATAAACAATGACCCGCTTGGCGATTTGGAAAGAAGACTCACACGGGATATTGATGTGTCCCCATCGTTCCAGCCGCAGATTCCAGTGCCGAAGGAATACCCTGCGAAGTTCGATTTGGCGCTGCTACTCATTGTGGGCAAAAGAGTGCGTTTACCAGAGCGGCATAAGCAGTTCCGCGCCTACTTGGCAGCGTGCGACCCCAACGCTGAAGAGCAGTTTGCGACGTTGAAGGCGAAAGGATTTTTAGAGCGGGCCTACCGCCGTCACTTTTCGGAATTCAAGACGTGGCGCAAAAATGATCTGCGGCAGAAGCACCACCTGCGAGCGGTAAAGGCTGCAAAAGCCAGCGCTGCTGTTCGCTCGCCAAAAAAAGAAAAAAGGAAAAAAGGGGGTTGACAGGTCAGGGCTCAGACATTTTTGCACTCAAGCAAGTGACGGCTTGCTTCTAAGCTTTCGCGCCGTGTCGGCAGGCTGCTGGCAAGCACACGCCACCTGCGGCCAAGCATCCCGACCCTGCTGCCTCCTGAAAAGTGCGACTGCGATAATGCAGTCGCATGAAACAACAAACCGTTTCTTCACCTGCCAGCATTGCTGGCAACCTTATAGCCCTCAACTCGTGGCTCGCGTCGCTTGGCGTGAAACCAGTCACAGCGTGGCGCTGGCGGCGAAAAGGATGGCTGTCCACGGTCAACATTTGTGGGCGTGTCTATGTCTCGCGTGACACCATCGCCGACTTCGAGCGGCGTGCGGCATCCGGTGAGTTCGCCCAGGTTCACAAAGCTCCAGCGAAGGAGGCGGTTGTCCTGTGAACCTCACCGAAGCCAAGCAACGGCTCACCGTTCACGACCTCTGGCAGCATTTCGGATTCGAGGGCGAGCCGTCCAAGTCCTGCCGCTGCCCGTTCCACGAGGACCGAACCAAATCCTTTTCCGTCTTCACGGGCACCGACGGTTTGGACGCGTGGAATTGCTTCGCCGGTTGCGGGGGCGGCGATGCGGTGGAATTCTTCGCCTCTGCCAGCCAACTCTCTCGCGCCGATGCCTGCCGTGCATTTATCGCTCACGCCGGGGGTTCGTCCGTGGCCTGCGCCCCGCGTCCACCACGACCGAAACCCGCTGACGTTGACGGAGAGAAGGCGGAGCAACGCAAGACTTGGCCCTGCTTTGAAGACCCGCTCGCCGGTTCTGAGAATTCCGCCATGCGCGAAGCACTGGCGGAACTCCGCGCCGTGTCCTTTGAGGGCGTGCGGCTCAATGCAGAGCGCGGACTGCTTCACTTCGCCGCGTGGAAGGATTCGCGCGCGTGGGTCGTGACGGATGGCGAGCGGGTGAACGCCCAAGCCCGGCGGATGGACGGCCAGCCGTGGCCCGGCATCGGCGCGAAGGCGCAGACGCTCCCCGGCTCGTGCGCGGCATGGCCGATAGGCGCACGGGAAAGCCAGCCCTTCCCCTTTGTCCTGCTCTGCGAAGGCGGACCCGACTTGCTCGCCGCGCACCACTTCATTTACGCCCACAAGCGCGAGGTGGACACCGCCGCCGTCGCCATGCTGGGCGCGAGCAACTCGATTCCCGCCGATGCTCTGCCGCTCTTTGCTGGCAAGCGAGTCCGCATCATGACGCACGCGGATGAAGCCGGACGCATCGCCGCGCAGAAATGGGCGGCGCAACTCTCCAGCGTCGGCGCAACCGTGGACGCGGCGGACTTCACCGGCCTGCTCATGGCCGACGGCTCACCCGTGAAGGACATGAATGATTGCACCCGCCTTGACCCAAAACAAACCAACGAACTCGACACCCTGATTCCCGATGAAAACATACAACCCGCTTGAAACAAAAAGCGCGGGTGGCCCGCCAGCCACACCGCGCAAGACTAAGACTGTTGACACATCAACAATAATCACAAACACCACCCAGGTGCAAGCGCAGACCGCATCAAGCGAGCCGCGAGCCTATGATGGCCCGCCATGGCCCGCGCCAATGGATGAAGCGGCCTTTCACGGGCTTGCGGGAGAGATTGTCCGGCGGATTGAGCCACACACGGAAGCGGACTCAGCCGCGTTGCTCGTGCAATTCTTGATCGCCTTTGGCAACGTCGCCGGGCGCGCGGCCTGCTGGCTCGCCGAAGACACGTCGCACTTCACGAACGAAAACGCCGTCATTGTCGGCCAGTCTTCCATCGCCCGTAAAGGCACAAGCTTGGACCGCATCCTCGCCTTGTTCCAAATCGCGGACACGTTTTGGTCAAAGAACAAAATCGGCAACGGCTTGGTGAGCGGCGAGGGACTTATCCACGCCATCCGTGATGCTCGTTTCGACCCGGAAGGTCAGTGCGAGGATGAAGGCGTGACAGACAAGCGGCTCTTCGTGGCCGAAGGAGAATTCGCCCAAGTCCTCGCCGCCGCCGGTCGCAAGGATAACACCCTCTCCGTCGTGATCCGGCATTGCTGGGATGGCAAGACACTCCGCACGCTGGCGAGAAACGGTGGCAAGGGCGGGGAAACTGCCACGGCTCCGCACGTCAGCATTGCGGCCCACGTGACCGTGGAGGAACTCAAAGCCAAGCTCGCTGCTCACGACGCAGCCAACGGCTTTGCCAACCGCTTCCTATGGGTTTGCTCCCGCCGTTCCAAGCAACTGCCGTTCGGCGGCAGCCTCCGCGCCGAAGACTGCCCAGACCTCACCGTGCGGCTTCATTCGGCCTTGGTTCACGCACGCGAGCGCGGCCAAGTTGGATTCACCCCGGCAGCGGCAGAGTTGTGGGTGAGCGAGTATCCCGGTTTGAACCAAGAGCGCCCCGGCGCGCTGGGCAGTGTCACGAGCCGAGCACCTGCCCATGTCCGTCGGATCGCGCTGATTTACACGCTGCTAGACAGCGCGGCAGCGGTGGACGTTGCCCACTTGCGCGCCGCCCTAGCACTGTGGAGCTATTGCCTTGCTTCGGCGGAGTTCATCTTTGGCGGGTTGAATCCAGTTGCCCGAGATGCTCACGAACAGTTGCGCGTGGCCTATCCCGGCGAGATTGACCGCACGACGCTTCACAAGGCCATGGGCGGACACTGTAAGACCGCAGAACTTACCCGCGCCTTGGAGGAACTCCGCCGCCTTGGACACGCCACAGGCAGGAAGGAATACACAGGCGGAGCACCGCGCGAATTGTGGCGAGCAGTTGCGAAATAAGCGAAGAAAGCCCGCCCGGCAGGGGTTGGCACCCATATTTCGCTAAATTCGCAGTATCACCCAACGCCGTCTTGTGCTGGCAGTTGAATAGGGGCTAGACCGTGTGGCAAGGTGCGGTTGAAGTCTTCGCGCTCGCCGGACACGCCAAAGCCACGCGTTGCTTCGCGTGGTCGCACCGGGAGGGCAAAGGAGACGAAGGCGAGCGGTTCGTTGTCGTGCTGGAAATTCCTCCCGTCGAGTCACCGGAAACCGCCGTCCGCGCCAGCATCGTTTCCGATGCAAAACGCAAAAACTGAATCTAAACAACCATCCCAGGAAAAGCCCTGTAAAGCGACTTGTAAGAAACTTTGGGATTCGCCTCGTAACATAGCGCCTCGAAGACAAGCGCGACAAAATGGAAATGCTCCACGGGGTTTGATTGGCTTATTGCGGAAATGAACTCCTGCCAAAAATGCCACGAAACGGTGATTCGATTGTTTAGGCTAATAGACCCACGATACGGACACTCTATCACTGCGCCGTGCAACGAATCGACGGCAAGGTGGTAAGCAACTATCGCGTTTTGATGATCTGCAACCTCTTTGAATTTATCACGCGGAAACTCAGTTGCAATTGGTCGGTGTATGGAAAAATTAGTTACGAATGCGGCTACTTTTTTGAAGGGGCTTGCCGCGTCTGCGCCATATTCCCACGGCATGTTGTTCATTCCAGTAACGGCGCTGCTAACGGCAGAATCGTCAACCTCCACAACTGACAGTCCCAACCCTATGCCAAAATCGTTGATGTAGCCTATTAGACTTTGGACATCCTTTTCAGGAGAACCGCTATGCAGAATGTTAAATTTTTGCTCGCTCACGTTCCCCTTTAAGCGCCTCGATTAACTGTTCTGCTGATGATTTTGCAATCTGTCCAATTTCTGAAGATGTAACAAGTCGCAGAGTTCCCTTCGCGTTCGGGATGTGGACAGGCGAGGGGCGCTTTGCTGGTGTCGTTCTCCGCACTAGCCTGACGATCTTGTGTTCGCCGTTTTGAGACAGAGTGCTTGCGTGCGTGTTCATATGCCCCGAGTGCTTAAATCGTTGTGCGTGACCGATTGACTGTGCGACCAGTTTTGCCGTAATCACTTATCTATCCGAAAACTTCTGAGTGTTCACCTGCAAAAAGTTGGCGGAAAATAACAGCCGGGCTGTTTCTTGCAACACTTTTTACAACAGCACCTCGCCGCTGAATTTACAATCGCCATTCCGTTAGTCAACTTTAGGGAATTATCGTTCAATCTGCTAAAATCAACCGCTCACAAGATGACGAGACTGCATTTGTCAAATCGCCGCTATCAGGTGAATTGCCCACGCAAATACACTGGTGGCAACCTTTTCATGCCGCGATCCGTTCCTCACCACCAAGCCGCTTACGGAGTTTGGTTCTCCCGCAGAACCAGACCGCGAATTCAAATTAGGACACTGCCGTTTCCGGTCGGAGTTCCAGCTTGCCGCCGCTCATGGTCGCACTGGTTTGGCCGTGGCTGCATCCGTGAAGCCTGCAAGCAAGTTGCGCACTTCGCTCTACCGAGTGGAATCGGCGTTGAGTTTGTCCCCCCCGGTGCTGTGGGGCAGCGAAACGGGCAGCCTTCAAACCAACGGCGGCACTGTCAGCCTTACGGTTCCCGTCCCCGGTTCGCAGAAGTTCTTCCGACTGGTCAAACCTTAGCCGTTCGCTGCTGCAACTTCGCAATCTTGTCCGCAATGTCCGGCTGCAACGCACTCAGCACATTTTGCAGCGGCT
>Ga0181352_1000341_pt1 | contig 20305 bp, 32 predicted proteins | sample Fa13VDMLBSN_FD_130103 | JGI IMG/M metagenome (GOLD analysis project Ga0181352, IMG submission 130103) | Freshwater viral communities from Lake Michigan, USA - Fa13.VD.MLB.S.N | ecosystem: Environmental > Aquatic > Freshwater > Lake | place: USA: Michigan | collected 2013-09-23 | reverse complement strand
CCCTGCTGACTTGCTCACCAAATACGAAGCCAACGCATACATTAAGAGCAAGGAAGACGCCACGGTTGGTCAGGCGAAGAAAATACTCAAACAGTATTACATTGCGCTCAACATGGGTGACCAGGACCGCATGGATGCACTTGAGGACAAACTCTTTGCGCTGGGTGACCGCCACCCTGACTTGAAGATCAGCCAAGACACCATCAACAAATCGGTGAAGGCGCGGGACGCTATCTCCAGAGACATGTACCAAGGTATCGAGATCAACAAGAAGATGCGGAATGAATTGATCGACGCCGCCGAAGACATCTACAAATAAAAAACCCCCCGGTTATTGCCGGGGGGTATTAAAAAGCAACTACACAGAGAGAGGAGATCAAGTTGCCGTGCGAACTTTAGCACAAGATCATTTAATCCGCCAGAACCTCACCCCGTATGTGTTGCCTTCCTTAGAGAGACGGTGTTTCACCACCATCCCTCGCTCCTTGGCGGCTCTCCTAATATCCTCAGCCAACGTGTCGGGCGTTAGCGTCGGGATATAGAACGAACCACCAACTGCGAATTTGTGCCATTCTATTACAACTGGCACTCCGCTATTCAATATCGTCATCTGCGGGTGAAGGCAGTGGGGACTTATCCTCTGGGTCAAGGGCTGTTGCTTTTGTGCAATCCACGACCAGTGCGTTCACAGGCGGGGTCGACATGTCAGACCCACGGGACATAGCCTTCTTGATTGAACCTTGGCAGGCGCCAATCTTGTAGAGGTCATCAACCAACGACTTGTAGGACACTTGGTTTTCACTACACCACTCGCGCAACACCTTGGTGGTGATGAACAGTAGTTTGGTGTCGGGCTCGTAGCGGGTAATCAACTCGCCCCTTGGCTCTCGGATGGGCGCGGCCATAAGACCTGAACGCTTGTCCACGGTGCTGTTCACGATCAACATATTGTTGTTGTGGGCGTTCAGGAACAGACCCAGATGTGCCAACGGCCCGACCACGCCGGGGCGTACATCAACTCGCATGCGGCTCAACTCCTGCACTGCCCATTCGTAAACTGCCGCTACATCAATGTTGTGCAGTCCCAGTTTCTTGGTGATGATGCCCGATGTGATGGCGCATGCCGCCGTAGCCGACCAGAACCGCTCACGCTGGGTGAACCCTGCCGCCTTGTCCAACTTACGCTGAACCCGCTGGAGCAGTTTTTTGACCTCTGGCAAATTGGCTATGACATACCGCATGAACACCTCACCTGCCACGCCGTAGTTCTCGTGCATGGGGGTGAACGCCTCGTCAGACTGCGCCTTGGTCATGTGGTCGTTCTTGGACACGGAGAATTCCAGTATCCGCATGAGTTCGCCCTCTGGGAAATCCTTGAGGTTGAACAGTTGGTCGTACAGACTCTTGTTGCCTGATGTAATGGCAATGAGCGCCCACCGCAGGGTATTGCTCCGCTCGGCGTTGACCTGAGACTGCATCCGGTTCCGACCCCGACCATGGGTGATGCTGTACGCCATGTTGCTGACCTCTTCGTCAGCCATGTTCGTCAACTCGTCAATCGTTGCGGCGATGTTGCCCAGAACCGAAATGCGGTGCATACGGGCAAGGTACTTGTCCTCTTGGTTCAACAATGTCTCAACGGGTCTGCCCCAGATACTGTTCACCATGTGCTGAATGGTGGTCTTACCCACACCAGAACCGTTGTTGGTCAGGTGGATGATTGCCCCGCTCAGTTTGGTGAACTTGTATATGGCTGAACCAAACCCTGCAAACAGGGTGAAGGCACGGACTTCGTTGCCCTTGCCAGCGTAGATATTGGCGACTTTAGCCCACTCTGCAACGGTACCCTTCTTGGAATAGAACGTGGCAACATCTGCTGTTGCGCTTGAAGAAGGGCTGTACGTTACACCAGTAGCTGAAATCTCACGATTGCCGATGATGAATTTGGTGTCATCCTCATGCCAGCCGAACTGCTGACGCGCCTTCTCAGCCTCGGTCAGTTGTTGCAACTCGTTTACCCATCTTGTTACATAGCCCATAAGCCCATCCAGTTTTGCGTTGTATGCAGTTACACCTTGGTACGCCACCACATCCCTGAACTTGTCACGGCTAGTGACGCTGGCAAGGGGGCATGAGAACTCCCTGATGCCATCTTTGGGCATGTGCAGACGCATCCACAATGACTCACCAACATCGGGGTCAGTCAGACGCTTTACAACATAGAAGTCATATTCGTAGACCAACTCGTCTTGCGGCTCATCATCCTCTTCGTCTTTCTTTTTCTTTTTGTTTTCCCCCGGCATGCCGCGCCTGTACACACCACCGTTTTTGCCACGGAAGTATGGAAACGGGTACTCGGGAATCTCGACTGTCACTTCCTCCTCCAGCACCGCATTACGCATAACGACAATGTTGTCCTCTGCCTTGGCTTCAGCGATGGATGCGCCGATCTGGATGGGGGAAGTGATCTTGCCCCTGTTGGGGCACTCCTCACACACGCCAGGGTTTAGCCCATGGAATGTGGCGCACTTATAGGGTTTGCCCAGTAGAGCATCGGCCTTGATCTGCGTATCGGACGGGTCGTACTCAGGGTGGGCATGGGAGATTTTGTGAATCGCCAGTTCTCCGTCTTCGCAGTTGGCGGCGATAGACAGGCCAGCACGCCACAGGGGCTCTTCAACATCTTCCTGATTTTTATATATGTGCACCAGTTGGGCGCACCCCTTGCCGTGGGCGCTCTTACGCATAATTGTGCCGAACCGTGACACGCTGTTACCCATCAATGCGCGAGTAGTGGCATCCATTGGGCGGCGCGGTACGTTCTTTGAGAACGGCAGGTCAGGCTCATCCTCATCAGCGCCGATACCGACAATCGACTGGAACCTATCAAGTGTTATAGGTTGCGACAGCAACATCATGTCCACCGGGTTGGGCGGTGAGTCTTTGAAGTTGAGCGTCTCGGGAATACGCAGAATCCGTGCGGCATCCGCAGTTACGGCGGGGTCAGCCTTGAGGTTGTATGCGGCACAGAATTTTTTGAAAGCCTCTGCGGTGGGCTTCCAATCGTTGTAGTAGATCGGTTCAGTCAGTGACCAGTATGCGTGTACGCCACGCCCTGAGTTCACCAGTGTTGGTCTTGGCAGTCCAGTTGCCTTTACAAAACCCTTGAGGGCATCGAGAGCATCAGGTTGTGTTTCGTAGGGTTTGCCTTCACCGCAGTCCATGTCAAGCCAGAAGGCTTTGAACCATTTGGCGTTTTGTGCGGTACGCCCTTCTGAGGCGTGTAGATATTTTGCACACCCGAAATAGGCGTCGTACCCTTGGGCGATCAGCCCTTCCACAACTCCATCAATCTCTTCAATTGTCTCAACGAATGTTTGTCTCGGCGCACCTTTCTTCAATCCAACCACACAGTACAAGCCCTCTTCTGCCAAAACAGAAGAGAGAAAAGAAATCCGTGAGGTCATTGTTCGCTCTCATGTCAACACCCTGCTGGCGGCAGGGGGTTGGGGTTACTCGGTTGTTTTGGCTTTCAGGGTTTTAATGAGGTCTTTGAGCGTCTCGCGCATCATCGGATGCGGCAACGACTTGCCCAGAAACCACAAATAAACTGCCTGACGAGATACTTCAAGGTACTCAGCCACATCGGGTACGGGAATGTCCTTGGCAATACAGATGCGTCCAAGTTGCACACCAATATGCGACTGGTTTGCCTTCTTGTTTGCCTCCGCAAACTTGCGGGAATATCCTCTGTTGTTCATGGTGTTAGGTGGGGGTACTCGCTACGTCTGGCACTCGGTGTGCATGGGTCGTGACCTCAGCATCCGCTTTCCCCCCGAACTCCTTACTCAGACCAATCGTCGAGGATAGCGGCAACGTCCTTGGGTGCGGCTTTCTTCTGGCGCTTCACGGGTTCTTCAGCGGACTCAGCGGCAGGTGCAGGTGCGGGTGCGGCCTCGTCATCAGTCTTTGCCTCCAGTTTGGGCGCGGCTTTGGGCTTCGCACCATCCAGAGCGGCGGGGGTCTGGCTGATAGCGGCCTTGGCATCCGGGCTACGACCCTTCTCTTGGCACAGAGCCATCTCATTTTCCTCCAGAGGGCGCACAGCCTTGAAGGTCAACTTGGGGGTTGCGCTGGCAGTATCGAAACGCATCTCGGTCACAACGGCGGTGACGGGCAGACCATGACCACCCAAGAATTTAGCGTATGCCTGCATGGGCATTTTGCCGTTCTCGACTGCACCAAAGATCGACTGTGCGGGGAGCGTCAACTGGTACACATCACCCTGCAAGTCATTCTCCAGCATCACAGCCACGCGCTGGCTGAAACGGCAAGCACGACCGCCGCCCTGTTTCGCAGAGCCTGCGATGTTTTGGGGGCAACTGGCGCACTTACTGGCTTGGGGTTCCTCGACTTTGGAGTCGGGGCTGATGCCATCGTTTGACCAGCAATCGGGGGCAATGTTCTTGCCTTCTTCATAATCACCTGCATAGAAACTACGGGACACATTCGGGTTGGACGCCACGATCACAATGTTCATGGAACGGTCTTCATTCTGGGCAACCTCTTTGCCATCCACGATCATGCGGAACACGCCACCACGAATGGAGATACGTTTGCCAGACGCGCCGTTGCCACCCATCAGGGCTTTGGTGGTCTCGTCCAGTTCAAGGTTACGCAGGTGTGCGGGGAGGTTGTTGCCACCTTTGGAAAACAGGGTCAGTTCACTCATCTTCAACTCCAGTCGTTACGGGTTTGGTTTGGGTTTGGGTTTGGGTTTGGGTTTGGGTTTGGGTTTGGGTTTGGGTTTGGGTCAGCGCAATAACATCGCCTCGTTTGAATCGGACTTTCGTACCGACACGGAAGCAAGGGATTTTGCCTTGTTTGACCATGGTGTAAACGGTTTGTCGGGAGACGCGCAGAAAGTCTGCAACCTCCTTGACCGTCATGTTTTCAGTTTGCACTTGAATTTCTCCTTATGGTAACAGCGTACCGGCTATCGACGTTCATACCGGGTGGCATTAGGTCGGGGTTCTCGTCAAGAAGTTGCTTCATCGTGGTCTGACTGATGCGCTTTTCCAGCAACTCAGGCATGTTGTTTTCCATGATGAATTTGTGCATGGAACTCCAGTCACTTGTCCAGTAACGGGTCTTCACCGAACGGATGATGGTTCCATGTTGGGTTTTGAGACTGTCAGCACCGATGGTCTTGCAGAGGTCAAGTAACTTGTTCTCCACAACTTCCATCTGGCCTTTGACCGCCTCGTCTTGTTCCTCATACTCTCGTAAGAGGGCGGCGCGTTTTTCACGCATCTTCATGTAAACGGCGACTAGCTTGTCTGCCGAAATGTCTTCGGTCATTTGATTCTCCTTCTCTGTGTGGTGGATATGATAACGGTAAATTTTACAATGTCAAGACCTCCTTAACTCAGTATTTCCCCGTATAAATCGACAATCTTGTGATGGATGTCGACCTTGTTCTGGAGCATTGAATACATTCGTTTCTCAACGCCACTGCCTTGCAGGTGCACGACTACCGATGGGTTCTTCTGACCCGCCCGATGTACCCGTGCGTTACATTGCAGATAGGTCTCCACCGACATGACGGGGCTCCAGTACACGATTGTGTTTGCGGCATGAAGCGTCACGCCGTGGGACGCCGCCTGTGGTTGTATGACCAACACCTGCGGGTCTGGTTTGGTTTGGAATCGCTGGAATATGTCGGCTCGGTGGGTGGCAGATATGCCGCCATGGATGACTGCCGTGCTGTACCCATGCTTCTTCAAATCCTCAGACACCACCTCGATGGCGTGTCTGTATGGCACAAACACCAACACCTTATGGCTTGACTCCTCTACAACCTCACGCAACACTGCCAGTCTGTTGCTGGCGTCGAACTGCACCACCTCGCCCGTGTCAGCGTACACCGCACCGCCAGATAGTTGCAGGAGTTTGTTCAGGTTGGCGGCGGCATTGACCGTAGTTATCTCCTCTCCGGCTGCTTGGACGATAAGTTGCTTACGCAACAACTCATAGTATTTCAACTGTTGCGGCGTGAGGGGTACATCTCGGAATGTGTATGTCATGTCAGGCAGGTCAAGGCATTGCTCCTTGGTGAACCTGATGGCAGGTTGCAGAACCTTGTGCACAGTCTCTTGGGCGTTGGGTTTGGGAACCCACTTGAACTGCGTGACCTTGTTCATTACCAAGTCTCTGAACGCCCCACCAAATCGGGGAACGCCAGTTGGGTTGACCAGTTTGGCAAGCCCGTAGGCATCCACAGGGGACTGTGACGCAGGTGTGCCCGTCAGCACCCACAGCCATGTCTCAGGTGTGAGTAAGGTGTTTAATGCCTTGAACCGTTTTGTCTGAGGATTTTTGTAGGCGTTGCCCTCGTCAATCACGATGAGGTCGAACCCACCGTTGCGGAGTTCCTCGCCCACAATCTCAACACCGTCAAAGTTGATGACAACGAATTCAGCATCGCTCTTGATCACCTCTTTGCGCTTCTCTGGCTTGCCATGGGCAACATCCACCTTGCGGTGCATGGCGAATTTGAATAGGTCGTTGCGCCACGCCGCATCCATGATGGACAGGGGGCAGACCACCAACACACGCTTGACGATGCCAAGGTTCATCAGGTAGTCAGCCGCCCAGATCACCGAGGCAGTCTTACCCGTGCCTTGCTCATTGAAACAAAATGCCCTGCGGTTCAGGGTCAGAAACGATGATGTGACCTTCTGGTGGTCAAAGGGTTTATTCAACCCCGTCCATTTGTACCGACCCGTGATGGGTGACGGTGCTTTAATCTTCAGGTTCTTGAGGATGATGGACTCTTCAAGCCCCCAGTTCACCAATACCTTGGCGATACCGTTCTCATTCTCCAGCACCTTGCTCTTTGGTATGACTGTTGTGATGCGGTCAGGGTTGCGAACCGTCAACAACAACGCCTTGTTATCTATGATCTCCATTTTCTCTCCAATGTCGTTGCACTCCAAACATGGTGTCTGGAGGTGGTTCCCCGTCTTTCCGGGGTGTCAGTCAGTTCCCGACCGAAAGGGTAGGAGCGTCGTGCTGACTGGTGTAGTTATTTAATGAAGGGCTAATCTCTTCAAGTCTGCGCCCCGTCGTACCTATCACCCACACCTTACTTGGGTACGATCTTCTGCAAAGTCACTTTTTCTTTTTCCGTTCACGGGTGCTGGTCTCGGATAGAACATCCATCCCCTTGCTCCGTTTGAACGAACGATTCTTTGATGCGGCTTCAATCCGCACGCCTTGTTTGTTACTGCCGCCCTTGCTCAACGCAACACGGTGGGCAACATCTTTACCTTCACGAATGTCGGCTTCGCCGTTGCCGTTGCGGTCAGGGTATTTTTTGTCGATGGCTCGTCTGGCTCGTTGACGCTCCATGCGTGCCTCATGTGCGCCGGGGCGTTGTTTCTCCAACTGCCACTCATGTTTGGCGTCACGGTCAGCTTTGTTCTTGTAAGGCATTATTCACTCCTTCCGTTGTGAGCGCAGGTCAGCACAGGACACCACGCTTTGCAAGAGAAGTTCCGCTTCGGGTTGAACACGCCCGTTTCGTATGCGGTCTCTCTGGCAACTAAAACTCCATCCAGTTCCGAGAAGATGTTAAACCCAGTCTCAGCCTTGTAATCCGCTTTGACGAATTCATCGCTCACCACAAACAACAAACCAGACTTGACGGTTTTGATCTCGGGGAAATGTGTGAATACACATGCCGCCATCAGCGCCAACTGTTTGGTGTCTGCATATTTTGCGCTCTTTCCGGTCTTGTAGTCAATGACCCTTGCCTCGGCTTTTTCGTTGTTGATGATGATCAGATCGGCGATGCCGCGATACCAAACATCTTTGTCGAAAAACCCGCATGGGGCAAGGCGACCATCCACCTTCTTGATGCCCATCTTGAGTTCACAATACTTCTCCCCCGGAATGGATTTCAGCTTCTCCAAGAGGGGCAACATGAAGCCGTATTTGGCAGGGACGAGTGTGCCATCCCGCATGAAGTGTTCAGCCGCCTCGTGCACCGCCGTGCCGTAGAGCATGGCTTCGCTCTCAGGCTCCTTAATATCTTTAACCACCCGCAAGTGGTAGTATTTTTTGGGGCACTGATCAAACAGCGTAATGCTGGAGTAACTCCATGCGGGGGGCATCTTCATCGTTTCATGTTCCTTACCAAAGCCGCAAAACTGGCAACGGTGTCTTTGCCGAATGGGAACTCATATCGTTCAATCCGCTTGGCTACCTCTTCTAACAACTCATTACGGTAACACAACACATCGTCATCATCGGTCGGTGGTTTATCTTGCATTTTTCTCCTCCATCAGTTTGATACAGTTTATAGCCAGCTTCACCTCAACAATCGCTTGTATCAGTTCGCCTAACGCCACATCCGTGTCTTGTTCCAACAGGGCATTGTGGGCGTTTTTCAACGCCTTTTCAGCCATCATCATGGGGTGTGCATAGTCAATGATCGGGTCAACAGGCGCCATAGTTCGCTCCAAATCCAGCCTCACAGTTCAGGGGGATGCCTTGCGCCCACTCTGGGACATGGCGCATACACTCCATGACATATTCCATAGCCTCTTGCGCTTCGGCTTCGGGGGCAACACACGCCACGGCGTCGTGAACAGTTAGCACCACCTTATACCGCTTTGCAATCAACAGCATCTGCTCACCAATAATGCACCGCGCCAAACCCTGACAAATGTTCTCTGTCAATTTGCCGCCGTACAACTTGGTTGAACCCTTGCGGGAGTCATAAATATACTGCTCTTTCCCGTCTTTGTCTTTCACTTTTCGCAGGTTGGGGTAACGCTGGAACAGTCCGTTGGGCATGAGGATGCCCCCTGCCTGAATGTCGATCACCCCCTTGCGCCCCCACTTGGCGGTGCGCCCCTTGGACATGGATTCAATAGCGGCGGACCCCGCCTTCCATAGCGCGGGTATCCATGGATATGTTTCCCTGTATGTAGAGATGATGCGTGTCGCTTCATCATCGTCAATCTCCACGCCAAAGGTCTTGAGTTGCGCCTTGAATTTCGCGCTACCCATGCCGTACCCGCTACCGAGAATAGTGGTTTTCCCTACAAAGCGTTCTTGGGCGAGGATTTCTTCGATCGCCTTGCGGTAGATGGCAGATGCCATGATCTTGTACACATCCCGCTTGTTGGCAAAGTCCTCCACCAAATCGTCCTGTTCGGCAAACCACGCCAACACACGGGCTTCGATCTGGGATGAGTCACAGTCGATGATGACATGACCTGCGGGTGCAAGAATGGCTGACTTCAACTTACCTGCGTTCTCACCACGACTGGGGAAATTCTGGAAGTTCAGTTTGTCCGCCCCACCCCACCGTCCCGTGTGGGCGGCGTAGTAAGAGAGGGGTACAGGTATCTGGCCTCGGTCGGCAATCCCCAACAGCCTGATGGTTCTGGTTTCCTCAAGGGTGGTTTTGTTCCCCAACCTAGCGGCGACAAGGGTTTGCACTCGCTCGTCTGGGTGTTCAGCCAACGCCTTGAATTCCTCATCGTTCTTCGCCAACGCCAGAGTCTCTTTGCCCGTGGTCAGGCTGATCTTGGTGGGCGGCTCAACCCCAAACCCCCGCAACAGTTCTGCAAACTTGTTGTTGGACATGAGATCGTCAATGTTCGCACCGGCGGCCTCCAGTAGTTTCGCCTTGCGGGTACGCACATCCGTGAGGTGCGCTTCCAACAGGGGCTTGTCCAGACGCAACACAGGCTCTGTAAACATCCTGATGGTCAGGTCGATCAGGCGCAGTTCGAGTCGTCCGAACTTGGGGAGCAGGTGCAGGAACAAGTCGTAGGTCAACGCCACATCATTCATGCAGTACCGACCATAGGTTGCCAGTTGTTCCTCTGGGAAATCGGTACGCCGCAGGTTGATGGCGTCCACCACCTCTGTGCCTTTGACCCCCAGTTTGTAGTGCGCCGCCAGTTTTGCCAGACTGTTGCCCACCTCTGTCCCGTGGATAGCCCGTGCCATGCTCAGGGTGTCAGCGATTGCCTTGGGCTTGATGCCGTAGTGCCAGTTCAGGATTGCCATGTCGAACAAAGCGTTGTGCGCCAACGCCATGCTGTTGCCCCAATCGAACTGCATCAACCATTGTTTTGTTTCTGCGTGGGTTCCGGTGAACCATTCAGGCTCGCCATCGTTGATCTGCACAGCAACACCGACCACCTCAAAGCGAGGGTCACGGACATACTCCTCCGTGGTCTGCGTCTTGAAGCCAAGGTCGGTGCTGGTGTAGTAGGTCTCAAAGTCTACTGTTAGTATGTTCATCAGAAGTGCAATCCAAAAAACGCGGCAATGTAGGACTCAAAGGCGTCCTTGTCGAACACCCCGCACTCCCCACTCGGGTGAGCAATGATAAATTGCTTCTCATCCATGTCGCATATCAGGTACTGCCCAAACTGGATGTGGTCACTCTTTTCGTTGGCAAACGAAATTAAGTTCCCCGTCACTCTCTCTGTTTGTTGTTCATTCATTTGATGCCCTCTCTAAATCTTTGAGCGCGTAATACTGTTTGTACACTTCGGGGTGGGTGTTACCCACCCACTCGATCAACGCCACAAGATTGCCTACTTGTTGTTGTAGTTCAAAAATCTTATGGGCGTGATCGCTGATAGCACGGGATACGCTTCCATTGAATTGGATTTGCATATCAACCCCCTTCCTCATGTCGTAATCATTCGGGGATATGACTACGGCGGGTTTGAGGTCTCCGTATACGCTCATGTCAGCCACCGAACGCTTCTTTGAGTTCCTTGTACAACTCTTTGGCTTGCGTGAAGTTGATGGCTTGCAGAATCTGGATTGCAGTCATCCCATGCAGGTCAACGGGTTGCGGCGTGACGGTCACGGTGTTGGGTTGGGTAGACACAGTAATGGTCGGCGCATCGAAAGGCAACGGCATTTGCGGCGTGGGGGCGTTGAGTGTAGCGATTCGTTTGGCTTTGGCTTTCTCTACCTTGGCGAGTCGTGCCTTCTCCATCCGTGCTTGTGCCTGCGCCAGTTTGCGGTCGCGTTCCTTACGCATCTTCTCGGCTTCCTTCGGGTCAACTGCTGTGTATCCGTAAACATTCCGTTGGGTGTTTTTGTCAAACACAGGAGCTCGGGTGAGCAGGCAGTCTTGGAACATCACGGTCAGTTGTGACGAGATCGAACTATGCCCCATGGACGGGTGATGTGACTTCATGTAGTCCAACACACCGGCAGAGGTGACCTTGGGGTTCTTGACCACAAAATCGTAAATCTGGGCGCGGAACGAGGGGTAGTTGGCGGGTTGGGTGGGTTGGGTGGGTTGCATGGTGTTTCCTTTCGGTTGGGGTTGGTTTTCAGAGGCAGGAGTAGCGGATGTGTTCCACTTCTCCATAACTTTTTTCATTTCTTCACTGATGGTTCCCATCGTCATACTCCTTTAAGTTGAACTAACAATTCCTGAACGGCGTTCAGGTTCTCCTCATTGACAACGATGGCAACCCCACCGCTCTCTCTGATCTTTCTCATGTGCTGTTCTTGCAGGGCAGTCGGTTTGTTGCTACCTGCTTTGCACTCAATCGCAAAAAACTTTCCGTCATAACATCCCACAATGTCGGGCACACCGGATGAACCGTATCCACCCATGACAGGGTAGAAGTGATACACCCCCGCATCTTTCAGTATGGTCGTTACCTTGCGCTTGACCTTAACTTCTGGTGTCATATCAATGCGTCCTCTGCGTCTGGTTCTTCATGCTTTTTGGGTTGGCGTTTGTTTAGTTGTTTGAGGGCTTTGCCAGTCGCCCTTTCAAACGGGTTCCACTCGTTCCAGTTGATCGTCTTTGGTGCGCGTTCTCGACAATCTGACTGGCGTTTCATGGGTGATAAATCTGTGTCCATTTGCACACTCTCTCCTCCTAGAAAAAACATTCTTTGTTTTCAATGAGCGGGACTCCAAAACTTCTGTCCATGCCCCACACTCAGGGCATTTCATGCTTGCCCCCTTGCTCGGATGGCTTCACGGCAGTCGTAAGCAGTCTTGTCTTCCTGCCACAGGTCGTCACACACCTTCGCACACGCCTCACGCTCTAATTCCACGGCTTGGTTGACCAACGCAACAAGGTGCGGTGTAGACACCGTCCATGTCGTGTAGTGAGTGTTGTTGGCAATGATGTTGTGCAACATCGTTAGGATTTCTGTCTGGGTCATTTGCGTACCTTCATCTTTGCTTTCCCTTTTGTTACATTCCAGTCGGTTGCGGAGTTGTACTCTGATACTAAATGCGTTGTGTAGGCATTCTTTTGTCTATCCTTTCTCATCTTGTGTTTTGCGTTCGACAACTCCCTGTCTGCGTTGGTGCGGTATGCAGTTTTCTCCGTGGTGTATTTGGACGTCTGCAACTTGCGTAGCAACGCAAGGTCTTTCTCTGGCTCCTGCTCCCACAACCTGTCGTTAATCTTCGGGAGGTGATACGCTGTAAACACCCGAACCCCGGTCTTCCACGGGATGTTCGGAAGCGGTGTCCGTAACAGTTCACACTCATCAATGCGCTTGCCCGTGAGGGACAGAAACATACTCATAGCATCCATCAGGTTTAGTTGCCGCCGCCACGCCCGAATAAGGCATGCGTCCCAGTATTCTTGTGGTGTGTTCATTCCCATGCCTTTCTGATTCCGTCTGATATACCCATAGCCCGAGCAAACGACATGGTGTCGTAGGCGTCGGCTATCTCTTTTGCAGTGTGTTTGTGCATAGCCCATAGCATCATGCAGTACCAATGCGACTGTTCCTGTCCGTTCTCAAGACATTCAATCGCCCTGCCCATGTAGTGCGCTTGACTTGATAGCGCCCAGTAGTAGCGGCTCAGTTCGTATTGGGTCATGTGTTCTTTTCCTTGAGTTTGGCTTCTATGGCTCGGATATGTTCTTGACTCGGTTCGTATGGCAGGTTCCACACGATGTCTTTTACCTCCTCATCCGTCAGCCCAACCCATTCACGCTGTGGTTGTGACAGCGAGTTCTTGCCACGAGGTTGTTGATCCATGGCCCAATCAAGCCACTGCTCGGCAGTCATGTTGTAGTAGCCATCAGGGCCAACGCTTGACAGTTCTTCACCAAGTCGAATGGCTACGTTTTTCCACGCCACCGGCTCCTGCTTCTCAGCCTGCTCTATGGCTTGGCGTAGAAGTTCGGTAGCCCCATACTCACAATTCATTTCGGCTTCAGCCGACAACAACGCCTCCAGCGCCTGTTTCATTGCTTCTATGGTCATGTGTTCCTCTCTTTCAATATGGCTTCTGCCCATCGGGCTCCAGCAATGAAGTCGAATGTGTGGGTTCTGGGTTCGTTCATGTCCTTATCCATCAGACCCACCCACTCTCTGTTGCCAACGACTTGGACAAACCTTTTCAGGTTGTCCTCATCATCGGGATAGTTGAATTCAAGAACCACTTTCATCGAACCGCTCATTCGGTGGAACCCATCCGTACTTGCGCCAAGTTCTTTGCACATCTGTGGCGGCGGCAGGGTAGTATTTGAAATCAGGGTCAAGGATTGACCAAGGCACTGGGAAGGGTGCGGGTGTGTGTTGCGGTTGGGATTCAACCGACTTGGACTTGTGACTGTTCATTTTCACCTCTCTTATCAACAATGTAGTACAACTTGTCATTGACTTTAAAGCCAACATTCTGCACAACAGACCGTGCATCGGTAATGCGGAGCATGGAGATCGCTTCGATCATCCAAGTTGGTATGCCCTCTTGCGGGACATTCTGGTATAGCAATCTACCACTTCTTCTAGCGGTTGTAAAGTCAACAATGTCAAATTTACCATCAGGGTTTACCTGCACCCTGATCAGGTCAACGGTTTCTGGTGGGTTGTTGGTGGGAATCATCTCTGCCCAACAGGATGTGAACGCCGAGAGTTCGGGATAAATATCAAGGGGGTTGCGCACATCTCCACCCTCCTCGTGCATGCTCCAGATGAGTTTGAGGTAGTGAGACACATTCATGCGAACACCCAGTATTTTGTATCGTCAACCTTGACGCCCACATTGATAACCGCAGAGTTGTCTGTGCCGATCTGTAACACGGCGATCTTGTTGCGAATGTCCTCTGGCACATCCTCCATGGTGTGCGCCACAGTCTCCACCCCATCAGGGTCAACGATATGCGCTCGGTCAGACTTGAGCCACACGAATGTCGCCTTGGGCTTGTACTTGGCTACCTGCTTGAGTTCCTCACCCTCATCACGAATCAACTCAAACGCCTTGAGAAACTGAACGGTCTTGGGTGTGTAGCCAAACGCGACCATGGCTTCAATTTCCTGTTGCACGACAGGATGCTGAATACTACACACCTCATACAGTTTGTGGGCGGCAGGTGATTTGATCTGTGACTGAGCACTATGGAGCGCATCGGTGCTGTCATCGAAAATGTCTTTTGCAGTCTTGGGCTTGAGGTATTGCCCCGCAGTCTTGATCGCATCCTTAAACTTCTTGGTGCGTTTGGTGTTGTAGTCCTCGTTGTAAGAGGAATACCGATCATTCCTGATCTGCTTTGAATGCACACAGTACAGAGGTTCATTGTTGTTATTGGTCTCCAACATGATCTTACCCACCACAATGTCAGGCGCATCGATGTAGGCAATGCCCACCTGTCCATACACAGTGTATGAAGTCAAGTCACTTGTGTGCATACGATGGCGTGCCCCACCAGTCACCACAAAAGTTACGTTGGAGTTCTTGTGTTTCAACTCATCGTAAAACTTTTTGAGAGGCAACGGCACGGGGACAACATCCTCAATGAACGCCTCATGCGTGTGGTTCTCAAGCGTGGACAAATTCTGTAACAAACTCTCCAAACGCTTACGGGCGGCGTTATCGTAGTTGTAGTCAGGCAAAGCCCGTGCCTTGTCCAAAATTGTTTTAGCGTCATTCATGTTCAAGCCCTCCAAATAAAAATATCAAGAATCAGCACCGCAAGTGCCACCAAAAACACGATACGCTCAATGCGTTCGTACCGTGTAAATTCCTTCCATTCCTCTCTCATAGGTGTCTCCCATCAGGACGGAACCCAATGCCCACGGGCGCTTTCACACGGCGATAGGGGCGAATCATTTTTATCAGCCGTGCCCTCGACATTTCTTCAAGGTGTTGTGCAGAACCGTAAGAGATAGTGCTCAGTCCCCAGTTTCCAGTCTGTGAATCCCACGAGCGGCGCACCTTGGTGTTCAACTTGAAAAACGCCACGACTGCATCAGCCCACTTAGCGCCATATTCCCCACCATCTTCACGCCAGAGCCACTCACTATCGTTGAGTACCTTATCAGCCTCGCTTCGGTCTCTCCATGAAAGGTCAGTTGCGTCTACTCCCGCATTGAGCAGGTCGCCCATGACTCGGTAGTATTCAATGAACGCCTTGAATTCCCCCGTCATTTGTTTAGCCTTGTCACGGTCAATGAGGTACTTGTCCTCAACAACAATGTCCTCTTCGTGCATACGATAGAACCGTTTGCCATCACTTTCGTACGGTACGAAACGGACACTCGCGCCTGTGCTGACTGGTAGCAAAAAATACTGGAACGACCCATCAGGCTGTGCCAACTCCATGTACTGTTTTGAACCGAACTTAGCGAACCGCATCGCGTCAGGCAACACCGCCGCCAAAAAATCCCATGTGGTGTATGAGCCTGCCCATTGCGCCGTGTATACCACCGTGTTGTCAGGCGTGAACATCAGCAAGGGTTTGGGAGTGCCGTTGATAGATTTGGGGATTGACTTCGTGCTCCCATCCGGTTGCTTAACTTGGTCATAGCTGATGTAACTGGCGTAAAAGCCTATGCCGTAGTTGTCCCCATCTTTCATAAACACCTCCCATGTGCGATAGCGGTCGGAGACAGGGCGAACGTCCGCGCCCAACTTACGCCTGATACCACCGATGGGTGTGACAGATTCATACCGAGCCTTGGCTTGCTCATAGTTGTTGATGTGCAGGATGCGCCCACGATATGTGTTGCCGTGAAACACCTCTCCACTATTACGTCTAAAAGTCTTACGCATTGTTTACCCCTTTCTTTTTGACAATTTCAATGTGATCTTCATGGTTCTCCAACTCCAACTCACCGTGTATCAACCCCGTGAGGACTGCGCTAAATTCCCTGCGTTGATTACGCCGATGGTCACGCTCACGGAAATACATGAACAAGACCACGATGAACGCAAGCCCCAAAACAAATTCCAGTTCAGTAAACGACATAAATACCTCCTCTCAAGAGACCTGTTCCTCAATCCACATGGATGGTTTGACCCACGGGCGCGTTACCACGGGAGCCGTTGACGATACACCACAGCACAGGCTGTTCCCATTTGCCCCAGTCACAGACATACCCATCGGTCAGCACCACCGCGCACTCAGGCTTGATGCCACGCTCTTTGATGTACTTCGGGATACACGCCGCATCCGTGCCACCACCCCCTGCGGGTTTGGTCTTGGCAACAAGTTTGTCCATGTCATCGCGGGAGTAGACTTCGTGAGCCGCCACCTCGGTATCCCAGTAGAGCAGGTCGACCAGTTCGGGGCGCACGTTCTCACAGATCGCCTTGACTTCGGACAGGAACGCATTGAGCGCCTCGCCACCGATGGAGCCTGATGTATCCACGCCGATCACGATACGCCCCATGCTCTCGGATATGGTTGAGGGCATATACATATCGTGTTGCAACCAACGGCGGTTCACACGTTGCCATGTGGACACATCTTTACCCTCGGCGAAACTGGAGAGATAGTCGCGCAACTGATCTTGCCACCGCACCTTGGGTTCAAGTAGTTGTCCCAACTCACGGGTCTGGCGACCACCCATCTTGCCTGCCAACATCTGACCCTGACGCAGGGCTTGGTCAATCTCTTTCTGGATTTGTTCCTTCTCACCCTCGCTGAGTTCCTCGCCGCTATCCCAGTCGTGTTCATCAAGGTCATCGCCGCCACTACCACCGCTCCCACCCTCGTCCATGAGAATGTCGAACACCTCTTGGGAGTCCATGCCACGGAACCGCTCGTCAAGTAAGCCCTGCTTGGGCAGAGTAACGAACCCGCCTGACGCCTTGTCAACATCTTTAATGATGAGGTTGATTACATAGTCACACGCCATGTTTGCGACTTGGGGGTTCTGGTCATACAGATGACGCCACAGGAAAGTGTGTTGGAACGCCTTGTGCAGGTTCTCGTGCAGGATCAGACCCCTGAGATCGCTATCCGACAACGTGTTGACGAACGCTTTGCCATACCGACAGTCGATGCCGTTGGTGCAAGCGGTACGAACATTCTCATCGACAATGTACTTGCCGACCATGATGACGCCTGCATACTCCATAGTATCTTTGTGTGCCATGAGTTCGACATGAGCACGCTCGATCTTCTGCAATGCAGTCATCTGATTCAGTTGTGTGATAAACATTTCAATCCCCTTTCATTTCTTCAATTGATTCTGTGTCCCAAGTAGCGTCATCAAGGTCGCCATAACTCCCATCTTCAGCGACTCGTTGCCACGCCAGTTCTTCTGCATGATCTGTGCTCTCGGCTTCAACCGTGATAACAACATAACTTGTCCGTTTAAATTCCACTTCATAGGTTTTCATGGTTTCCTCTCTTTCTGGTTAAAACAAATTGGGATTTCGTACGGTACGAAACCCCGACCCACTCACTTACGGGCAAACATATAGTTGTTGTCAGCCGCCCACTTCGCAAACTTCGGATTGGTCGCCGCCACATCACGATTGGGGCAACGCTCTTGCATCACGCTACGGGCAAACAAGCCCTGCGCCTCTTTAGACATACGGGGAAGGAACTCCATCCACGCAGACATATTGTCCTTACGGATGCGCTGAACCGCCTTGGCAACCAACATACAAGATGCCGCACCGTTGTTCGGCACAGCCACAGATGTGGGCGACTTGATAATGTCATCCCAGTCTGCCAGTTGGGAGTCCATGTCCACCATGGTCAGGATGTTGAGCATCGCCTTGTCACCCACAGTACCCTTGAGCGCATGAGCCAGAACATCTTTACCCAAGATGGCGCAACGGTCAACGATGTAACCCGCCTTCTCCAACGAACGGGGCGTGACAAACGACAGGCGAACATCACGGGGGTCAAAGATGTAGGTGTTCTGCTGAGGTGACTCGTAGTCCTCGAACGATGCCATCATGTCAGGATACTCACGCACAGTCGCAATGACTGTGTGATTGACCCCTCGGTTGATTGCATAGGTCATCCATTCCTCTGCCGTAGGTTTGGCGACACGCACCTGAGTTACACGGTTACGGGCATGGGGCGGCACATTGTCACCGATACCCTCGACCGCAAGGTTGGTCGTAGCGAACACGATACCCTGCAAGTCATACACACCCAACGAACGCTCTTGCATCAGACGCAGACAAGCGTTCATCACACCGCCCTTGGCTTTGCCCAACTCATCGAGCATCATCACGACCTTGCGGTCTTTGAAGTGCAGACCGAATTCCTCGTTCGGAACAAAGCGGCACACCTCGTTGCCATCAATGTCCTTGATCTTGGGAACCATGAAGTCGCCAACATCCTTAGTGGTAATGTCGACATAGCAGAAGTAGTGGTCTTTCAACTCAGGCTTATCACGCAACATCTTGAGAATGGAGGACTTGCCAATACCCATCTCACCTTGCGCGAGGATGGTTTGCACATCGCCAACAGTTGCAATGAGGTCAGCGGTCTGTTGCAGAGAGATTGATTTGTAGAGAGACATTTTCATTTCCTTTCAAGGGTTGAACAAACTAACACACGAACAAAAATGGGGAAGTTTCGTACGGTACGAAACCGCCCCGCTGAGATCTGTTTCACAGAGAAAATTTGTCGAGCAACGCATCGACCTTGGACTTGGTCTGCTCACGCAGTAAGTCGGACTCACGCAACGACTGCGCGTCAACGCCACGCATGGCATCCTCAAGTTGTTGACGCATGGCTTCCAGTCGCGTGTCGTTGGTGGTGTTGAAATGTTTGAGTAACTTACAAACATCCACGGCGTTGTCGACCAGACTGTCACGGAATATCTTGCGCTTAGTCTCACCCGTTGCAGGGTCAACATCGTCAGCAAGACGCTCGGACATTTTCGACAATGCGTCATACAGCCTGTCCCATGCGTCCTTCATCATGGTGGTGGTGCGGTCTGTCAACACACTCTCGTAGTGGTCACGCAACTCGGTCAGCCCCTGCTCACCAATGTCCACACGGAAGTCACCCGCCGTGGGTAGGGGCGTGAACGCATACCTGAATCCGAACTTGCCCACGATCTGCTCACGGGCAGGGTAGTCCTCTCTGTTGAACAACGACCCAAGTTGGAACGCCGCCGCCGTCACTAGCGTGTCGTACTCATTCAGGAAGTTGTTGACCAGTGTGGCGAATTGAGATTCGTACCCCGACAGTTGGTTGCGGTAGTCCACGAACATAGTCATGGGCAACACTCGGTCGCCGTTGTCCCCCCACGGTTGCGTGTGGGTGTAGTGCCATGTACGCACAGCGTTGGACAGTTTGACGATCTCATCCAACTTACCCGAACCCGCCAACAGATTCTTGTGGTAGTTACCGGCACGGGTCTTGGTCGCCTTGTCCCTGTCGATCTCTTGGGACACTTGTTTGTCCATCTTGCGTGCAGTCCACACAGACAGATTCAGGTTGACGATGATCGCCGACCCAGACAGTTTGCTCACTTCGATTGTCATTTCATTTCCTTTCGTACGGTACGAAACCGCGTTGATTAACTAACACACAAATTTACTAACACAAACTACATTATAACAGATTGTCATGGCTATGTCAATCTAACACTTGCCACCCATATCTTGTCACATTGTCCGGCAGGTTACGCTCGGTGCACTTGTGCATACGCACGGCTTGCGTCTTGGTCAGCGGTCGCCACTCCACCTCCACGCCGTTCACCTCAATCCAGAACACGTAACGCTCAACGGGTTTGGGTGTGTCGCCCTCACCCCCGATGAAGTCAATGGTCTTGTTGTCCTCTGGTTGTTTCATCAGTCGTTCTCCGCACCGATATAACAACCCTTGAACCATGTGGGCGAACCGAACGCTCGCACCAGACCCACGGCATCTCGGTTGCGCCGTGCGTTGTACTTGCTCAGGGCTCGCTCATACTTCATGTCTGCGGTTCCGTGACACTTGATGGGCATACGGTGCGGGATTAGCCAATGTTGGAAGGCAGACTGAATAATCTGGCGTTGGAATTTGCCCCATGGG
>Ga0181352_1000340_pt1 | contig 20335 bp, 25 predicted proteins | sample Fa13VDMLBSN_FD_130103 | JGI IMG/M metagenome (GOLD analysis project Ga0181352, IMG submission 130103) | Freshwater viral communities from Lake Michigan, USA - Fa13.VD.MLB.S.N | ecosystem: Environmental > Aquatic > Freshwater > Lake | place: USA: Michigan | collected 2013-09-23 | reverse complement strand
TTCACTTGGCGCTCCTTCTAATGCAGCTGGCTGTACTGCTTCTCCCACATCAGGTTGTTGAGCAACTGCTCCAGTAGCATCCAGTCCAGCGGGGACAGGCGCAACAACTCCTCCGGCAGGGACTCCAACTCCTCCTTCGCCAGACAGTTCAGTGCCAACTCCAGTTGTTTCTGTGATAGGTTCTGTAGCATCGACGACTCCTGTTGTCTCGACCGGTACCTTGTATATGCCGAATTTGCCATTGGGCATTTCCTGAAAAGCAAAGTTTTCCTTGGGGCGATTTTTCTTTAGTAGATCAACGCGCTCTTGGGCTTGCTCTGCGGTATCAAAGATAAACAGAGGGGCGTTACCTGTGGCTTCTGGTGGCTTCGGCCCATCTATTTTTTCGCTTTCTACATTTTCGTCAGCTACTATTTTCATCGCCATAATCATGGCGTTCTGCTGGTCCACGTTACCACGGGCTTGAATCTGCGCAGCGATCTGTAATACACGTTCCTCATCACTGCCCGGAGGCGGTGCGGTGTTTTGTAGCGCGTCTATTTTCTGTTTGATCTCAGCTTGTTTCTGCTGGGATGCAGCAAGCTCCATCGGGCCTGTCACACCACCGATCATGGCACCGGCACCGGCTTCCAACGTACCCTGCGTAATTACCCCGCGCATAGTGGGCACATCAAAACCTTCACGCTGCTGAGCTATGTTACGTGCTAACTGTTCTTGAGCGCCTTGGAGAAACTCAGGCACAGCTTCTTTTACTGCACCGGTAGCTACGGCACCAGCTATGGTTTTTTGCGCTGCGTTTTCTGCCGCATCTGTTGCGGCTTCTCTTGCTACGCTTCTAGCTAGAATTTTGTCGGTTATGCGTTTAGCAGCAGCTTGCGAACCAGTAACAGACTCCAGCACACCCAGAGCCGCACCAGTAGCAATCATGTCAAGGTTACCGCCCAGATACTCCTGCGCCTTAACGGCTCGGGCTTCGATTTCCTTGGGAGACATTTTGCTCTCACCAAGCACTTCTTTAACGGATTCATACACGGCACTCTTGACCGTACCCGCACCCATCGTCGCACCAAGCGTACCTGCCGCAGGTAGTCCACCTGCAATACCAGCTAAGATCGTAGGTGCAGTTGTACCAAGCGCGTTGACTACTGTATCTATAGGGGCTACGGACAGTGCCTTGATACCGGCTACAACCTGCGCACCGATACCCTTGTCTTCCGCATCTTTCATGATGCGAGCCATCTCGGCGGAGTCTTGCTTGGACTGGGCGCTCATCAACCCAGCTAGGTGGCCCTCCACATCGCGCAAGTTTTTAGACACGCTGGAGTCAGCGCCAAACGCATCAGATATAAGACGAATGCCCGACACAAAGCCTTTTTGGAATTGCAGGGGTACGTCAGCAACCTTCCGTAAGAAAGATTGGTCTTCAGGTTTTTCTGTTGGTGTGGTGGGGGCGGCAGGTTTAGGCGTAGCAAACTCCCCCACAGCGGGGGCAGTTATTTTTGCTAAATCTGGGTAAGCTTCGAGTAACCGGGCTTTAGCCTGTTGAGGCGTTACATCATCCGGTATTCCCGTTACAACCCGACCATCCGGCAGTTCGATGTTGTAAGGCATAGTTTTCCTAAGTTATTTTGGTATGCTGTCCCAAGCCAGTGTTCTTCCTTCGGTTCCCGGCGCGGGTTGCGCTGAAGGTTGGTTTGACCTAGCTCTTTTAATATAGTTGTCAATTTCACGTTGCATCCAAGCCTCTTTGACCTGCTCAGGTGTAATGGTTACGCCTTTCTTCTCTGACTGCTCTTTTGCCGATTTACGGAACGTACTAGCCAATCTAGGGTCAGACTCTAGTAATTTCAGCGCATGTTCATTTGCCTTCTCGTACAAGCCCAGCTCTAGTTTCTGTTGTGGGAGGCCAAAGTTCCGTAAATCACTAGCAGCTTTCTCGATAGCAGCTTTACTCATAGTTGCCAACTCAAGCTCGCTAGGCTGTTTGCCGGGGTTCTTGGCTCTAAACTCCGCCAAAGCGGCGCTCATATTTATTCTTTGAGCATTCATAAGATCAGTCGGACGCGAAGCCGCAGCGCGAGAAGCAGCAGCATTAATTTTAGCCGCTTCAAGTGTTGTCACATCATGCGCAGCGGCAATCCTCTCTGCTTGATCCAGTTTCTTTTGCTCCATCTGGATGTTAGCCATTGCTTGTGCTTTCTGTACTTGTAGGCCGTACAGAGCTTTATTGTTGTCTTCGATGCGATCTGCAAACTTAGTTGCTTCGCCAATGTTGCCACGTTTTTCAGCACGCTCGTATCGTGCGGTATCAAGGCGAATCTGGTTGGCCTTAAGATCAGCCTCGCGCTTAAGCTTCTCGTACTCCTTCATGTTGCGCCCAGCTATTGCACCAGCTCTACCCGCTGCGGTAGCAAATGGCACTGGCTCACCAAACGCCGCCATCATCTCAAACGCCGCAGCTGCCTTAGCGTTGGACTCCGCCTGTGGGCTCAGCTCGGACGCCTTAGCAATCTTCTCCGCCAGCTCAATGGTTTTATCCGGGCCCATGAGTTCTTCGATGGTCCTAACGCCTTCTTTAATGTTCGCTGCTCGCTCTGCTTTAGACGTAAACGCCTTGGTTGGGTCCATAGCACGGAGCGCAGCTATGTCGTCGATACCGGAGCTAGAAGGTACGTTGGAAACGGGTTCAGCTTTAGACTCTTTACCCTTGACTTCTTTACCTTGGGCGAATGCCACAATACCGCCACTGCGCATGGCTTCTTCTGCCGGTTCTTCTTGCGGCACTTCTGCTGGGGCTTCAGGCACGTACTCACCCACTGCGGTATCAGCAAACATACCTTCTGGGAGTGGGGCTTCATCAATACCCATCATGGCATCTCGCACCGTGCCTTCAGGCATAGCGCGTGACAGAATCTGACCCTCTTCCATCATCTGACGGCGGTTCATCTCCGCATCCACAATGCCAAGGGTCACGGCGTTATTTGTACTACGCCCAATGTCTTGGAGCTGATCCGTGGACATCTTCTTCATCATGCCCATCAGCTTTTCGGGTGCCACGTTGTAGCCGCTAGGTGCGGCATCAGCAATCCCACCCTCAGCCATCTTAATGATGCCGCCATCTTTCTTCATCATCTGCGACACGCCATAAGCGCCAAGACCCAACTGAGCAAGCTGGGATGTCATCGGAGGCGGTGCCTGATATTGAACCTGAGTCTGCTGACCGAGCGGAACCCCGCGCAAGATGTCCGACATAAACGCCAACTGCTGTTGTGGGTAGCCACGCTGGGTGAGGAAGTCCTGATAGGCTTGGGTCATCTTCTGCTGTTCCAGAGCCTGCTGCTGAGCACCTGCCGCTGCCTGCGCTTGGATTGCGCCTTGTTGCTGACCAAACTGAGTCTGGCCCAACTGCCCCAACGTACCCGCCATCTGACCTGCCATACCATAACCGCGAAGACCAAGATCGGCACCAAACTGCTGTGCCTGACGCGCTTGTTCAAATGCAGTTTGGTAACCTCTGCCGCGAATATCACCCAACTGTTGCTGCAAATTACGCTGACGCTCGGCCTCCATGATCCCAAAGCGGGACCCACCAAAAGCACCTGCGCGTACAGCCTGACCTGCGTTTTGCTGACCTAGAATTGCAGAGGAACGCTGCGCTTCTCGTAGCTGAGGAGCCATAGCGTTTTCTATATACGGTGACATATATGCCTGCATAGCATAGGGGTTTGTAGCCTGCTGTGCGTATTGCTGACCCGCACCTAGGGCCCCAAGACCACCTAACCCGGCGAGTTGCGTACCAACACCCAACTGCTGCGCTGGACCAAGATTAGCTGCGCCTTGAAAAGATTGTTGTTGTAAAGGTGTAAATCCAGCTACACGTTCCCCGCCGTATGCTTGATAAGGGGACTCTGAAAAAGCCTCAGCTTTACCTAGCATGCGTTCAACATACGGACGCGCATACTCAGGAATCGTCGTTGTGGTCTGTGTAGTATTGGTAGGTTGCTGCGGCTGTCCGCCACCACCGGGGTAGAGTCGGTTGTTACCGTTTACGTAACCGTTAAACTTATTGCGGATAATCATAGTTTTGCTCCTACAACCCTGTATTTTTCTTCGAACCCATAACGCTTCCACATACGCGCAATAGATTCTCTGGCCGAGCCTTCAATGGCAGTGGCACCAAACGCTTTAAGCAGGTTAGACAACTGATGGAACGTATCCTGATTAGTTATCAATCTGCCGCCTATTGTGACAACGAAAGCAACCCGATCATTTGGGCGGTTGTAAAACTGAACTGTAGACGCACCATGAATTTCACCAGCATCGTCTATCGCAACAAGTAACACCCAACTACCGTTTGTTACATACACTTTTACATGCTCAAGAGTGTAGTCGTCTTGGTATGCCAAGGCCGCATCGATGAATTTCTCCACCTGCGGCCATAGTTGGTTTACGTAACTAATGTCTACGTGTTGTATCTTCATGCGGGCAAGTGTTTATCCGCCTTACTGTTGACTGCTACTTTCTTTTTACCAATGCTCTTCTTACGCGACGCCTGCACGCGTTCCATCATGGCGTAGAGCTTACGGGCACCTGCTTCAGTCGAGCCATTACCCAACTCAGACACGATACGCGCAGGTATCACAAATTCACCATCAGCAAGACGAGCAGGCTGGCGACCGCCAATAGAAGCAGGGATTGAATCAGAAACTCCATCACCGGGTCCTTTCAAAAGCCGCCCACCATCAGAATAGTCGCCAAGATGTGACTCGCCATCAATGTTACCGCCCTTAGCATAACCACTATACCCAGCAAATTGCTGATTCATGTAGTCATAAAAATTACCAAGTCCAAGCTGCTGTTCGGGTGTTTGGTACGAGGGAATATTTATGGGGGTAGTAAGGCGTTGGGGTTGCATTGGAGGTATTTCTGGAGTAATGACACCACCAGAGACTTTTGTACCTAAGTTTTTTGCAACCCCACTAACAATACCCCCTCTCCCCGGCACAATTGTGGGTGTGCTTAACTGCGTGAACTGCATAGTCTGGGGGTCAAACGAATATTTATACCCGCCTTCAGTTTTTGTTTCACCCCCATTTGCAAGCCGTGCTTCACCCGTATAAGCGCCCACTCCTGCGTCTGCACTTGGTGCAATTACGTTTGTAGCCTCGGGACGCTGCATCATTGGGTTACTATAGACAGGTGTGTTGATCCCCGCCATCGGATAGCCAGTATTTGCCCCCACTGAATTCATTGCAGCCATTTGTTCAACCGGGCCACCAACCGCATACGCAGAGGCAATACCCCCTTCGGCTTTTTCAGACGCTTTATAGGGCTCTCCCGCAGTAAATGTCGGACTGAAGTAAAGCTGCTCACTGGTCGAACCGCCCGGCTGATACCCTGCACCTGTAGCACCATATTCAAATTCGTAGGGCCGGATCATTGCATTATCTTCGGGTTTCGGAACTTTTTTCTGCTTCATTGCGTCCATCAACCCTTTAGCACCTAATCCGACTACCGCACTGGTAGCGTAAGGGTGTTCAACAGCATAGTCTTTTACGTCTTGGAATGACCCAATATTGCCAAGGTTCTGTATAAAGTTTTGGTCTGGGCGAATAGCAGAACTTGAAATAGGTGCGTTTGGAGCAATACCCTGTGCACCTTCAGCGTACGAGATTTTAGTTGGCCCACGAAGTGCTGTATTTGTATTACGTATAGTTTCCGCCAAATTTCCTGCTGTTGGGGCTGTTTGAGAACCTAATGTTTCCAGCGGCATTACATCTCCACCAGCGGTGGACGAGCGTAAAAAGTTAAGTTTGCTTGGGTCTGCAATAGGTGGGGAGTTAGCCAAAAACTTTGGGGCTAAAGCCTCAGCCGCAGCTGGATTGAACCCCTGAGCCGCGCCAGCCAAGTTAGTACCTGCACCACCAGCTAAGTTAGCGCCAAACGCACCCGGAGTAACACCACCCCCAACAATGCCGGGCAGTCCAGAAGCAGCGGCTGTTTTTGTCAGTCCTGTTGTTAATGTAGGAGCAAGCGTACTGGTCAAACCACTAGCCCCCGCACCAAATGCGCCGGGCGCAACGCTACCCCCAATTACGCCGGGAAGTGTGGACGCCGCCACTGTTTTTCCTACCCCCGCAGCCAAGGTCGGAGCTAGAGCCGAACCAACACCTGCACCAAATGCGCCCGGAGCTACACCTCCAACGATACCGGGGATTGCAGAGGAAGCAAGGCCAGTACCTAAAGCGGTACCCATGGTCAAACCAGTCCCAAGAGCAGCACCTGTCCCAAGGGCAGCACCTGCCCCGACGGTAGCACCTGTCCCAAGACCCGCAGCAGCCGCAGGAGCTAAAACAGCCATAATGTCACCTCAATATAAAGTATTTTAAGCTTATCATGCGATTACCCCACTTACAAAGGTAATTGCCCCTCTGGCCGAAGGAATACTGGGCATCACAAACGGAACAGTTTGGGCTGGGGCTTCGTGCAGGTATACACCATTCACACCACCAGAAGTTGCTGCCAAGTCAGTTGCCCACCACAGCGCAATCTCTTCCCCGCCTGTAATTTGAAACGTAACACTAGCTGTTGCTGCCAGCGCACCGGGGGTGCCTCCGTGGCTGTTGGGAATAGAAAAGATACTGCCAGACCCATTAACGTCCACATTGTCTATACGCAGCCAGACATACGCATCATGAATCTGGGTGGCTGTGTTAAAAAATTGTAAAGTAAATTCAATGTTGTACACACCTGTGTATTCAGGTGTTGCAGTGCTATTGGGATTTAACGTAAACCCAAGACCAGAGTCCAGTGTATTCCACAGAACCTTAGTTGGCGTGTTATTTGCCGTGGCATATTGATCCGTAGTGTCCTGCGCCGCTATGTGGGGGAAAGTCAAAAAGTGCCCGCCCGCGTCGGACAGAAGCTGGCCTGTTACGTTATCCAGCGTATTAAAGTACTGCCGCAGGATGTTGTGGGTGGTATCTGAATAGGAGCGGTCGTACTGAACTGGCGCAAACGGTAGCGCCGGGGCTTTTGTAACATCAAGTTTATCTATGCCAGCCATTATTTTCTACCATCCGGGCGAACATCTAAACGGGGTATACCAAGCTGCCACTGAGTGCCAAGAGTATCGGATTCAATCTTAAACGCCATCTGTCTACCCCGCACGCGTGAATACACAATTTCCGTAAATTCTTGCACGTTGTAAACTTGTTGCCCAGCATATGACTGTGTAGATTGAATAGTTGGGCTTTGCGACACACCGTATGCAGAACCGGGGTTTTGACGAGGGCGCACTACAAACTTAACCCTTGGTTTTTCAGGTGCCGCAGTGGTTGAACCATTAAAGGTTATGTCTGGGAGCATACGCCATACAAACCCATAGTTGTGCCCGTCGCCAATATCAAAGTCAGAGGATTGTATATACGCACTTATCGGAGTAGGCGGGTTAGTTGTTCCGTCGTCCACTGCCGCTTCGTGATAGACGAGGATATTAGTGGGTGTTGCCGCCATCGGAAATTGCCGCAGTGGAGAGTCCAGCCAAGCCGTACGATCCAACGTACCGTAATACCAAACGCGGTCAAGGTAGTTAAAAATGACATAGCGATCAATTACATTGGAGTTAGCGGAGCAATAGAACCACCATATCTCACTATAGCCCTCATTTGTCCCAGCAAAAAATTGTTCCTGCTGATCGCGGTTAATATCTTCAAACACAAATTGGCGTAGCGAGCAAGGGAGAGTTTCAACTCGCCCGGAATAGATATAGAACTTATCAACCCCCATCCAGTACACAACTCCAGCCGCTGTAGCCATTGCGTTAGGTGAAGCAATCGATAAGTTATCTGCAAGTAAATTAAACCCCCACACAAATGGTGGTCCAAGGTACTGCATGGAGTACAGTGCGGCGTCCGTCCACACTACAATTTCTTGGCGAGTTTGTAATGCGCCTACAATGTACGAACCGTGAGAAAGACGATAGCTACCTGCTTGATTTGTGGCTGCTGGGGTCCAGTCTGTGTAGTCTTCTTGCCCAGTCCAGCGAACTAACATAGGGTCAAAAACGCCGGTACCTAGTGGGGCATCATAATCATTGCACCCAAACGCGATAGTGATTCGTGACGCGTCCGACACCATTATTTCATTTACTTGTGACGGTACGTTTGTACCTGATATTACAACTCCGCGTGTGGTTAATGCTGGAGCCGCACCGGCACCGGGTTGCCATAAATAAATAGGCCCCCCACGAGGGCTAAATAAAAGTTCTTCCCCAAAATTAGATTGGCTCCACAACCGAACTGCAAGGGGAACCGTTGAACTGCCGTATCCTTCCCCCCACCCCGGAAATAATGTAGCTTGGGAAACAAGACTCCCGGTGAGATGGGACGCAGCAGTAGTGCCGTCGGCCCCACGAACACAACCTGTAAAATCAGTGGCTGTTTTCCCTGAATAAGTTATGTATTCACCGTCAATCCAAATTGCACCGGATGTAGTGAATGTAGAAGTACCAAAAACAGTAATCGTCGTTACTATGTTGTTTATAGGACCGTTTAACGTTGAAGATGCGGTACCCGGAATATACCCTCCCCATGGAGGAACTCCCCATCCTGTACCCACGGTGTTTACCGCAGGGCCTACACTAATTTGGTATGCCGCATCAGTATTAGCACCGCCATTACCGACATCAGAACTGTTAGCAGCAACAGAGGAAACGATAGTATATTGCGTGCCGGAAATAACACTTTGAATTTGAAACTCAGAGTTAAGTATTGACGCCGTGATATTGCCACCAAGACTGACAGCCCCACTAAACGTTACAAAGTCTCCTTCTTGAATTCCTGCTGCCCCGGTGTCAGTGACGGTAATTGTCGTAGACCCGTTAACCGCCGCAAACGTAGTGGTATTAGTCGTGTTGAGGCGAATAGGTGTAACGTCAAAATATGACCCGCCACTCTCAATATAAAACTTTAAGTTGGTGCCAACTCCGGCTAAGTTATACCCTTTAAGCGTTACCCAGTTCCATAGTGACCGACACACACCAAGAAAAGTGTTGTATGACAGCGCAGCCCAACCACCAATTTTTTCAGGGAAGCCAGAACGGAACCGTACTTTATCGCACTCATACCAACCACCTTCGTTGGCAAGTGTAGTGCCTTCGCGGTTTACACCGGGGCGGAACTGTAGTTTCTGCAACGGCATTGTTGTTCCTTAATTTTTTGGCGGCATTGTGCCCCAATCCATAAACTGCTTCATTATCGTGTCGTATTGCTCTCGGCATTGTTTGAGGAGGGCTCGGGCTTCGTCGGCTCTGGCAGCTTCCCTTGCAAGAAATTCTCCATCTGGCCTATAAAGCTCTTTTCCAGTACATCCGGCGGCAGTGGGTCTAACCTCGGCGGTATTGGGCACGGCACTGGTTTCGGTGGCGGGGCGGGACGGACGCTCGCGCATGCTGTTAGAAAGAGCGGTAGCACGAGCATTAAGATTCCTGATTTCACGATCCTTTTCCTCCCGCAGCCTGTCCGCTTGAATCTGCAAGTTTTGCTCCCGCGCTCTGGCGGTCTCCTGCGCTTCTGCGTACGCCGCATACTGCTCAGTCTTTTCCTTGTCCCACTTTTGCTGTACATCTGCTTTACCCGCAGAATTGCCTTTATAATACCCGCCCCCGAACGCCCCGGCAATCGCTAAGACGAAACTTAGAATCACCCAAGGGTTCAGGAAGGCTGTCATTTTGGCGGTACCTTTGTGCCATCCAGTTTCTTGTGCATCTTGACCATCTTGCACACTTCAACTTCCTTGCCCTTCTGTTTCTCCTTATGGCAGACCTTTTTAGTCTCGGCGGCAAACAGGACGATGGGGACAAACGCCAGAATTGCTATCAGGGTCTTCATCAGTTGATCTCCGGATGTGGTGGTTGGACAGGCGCGGGCTTGCCGTTATAACCCGCAATAACTTGAGAGTCCGCCGGTGCTGGACTCAGCGGCGCAGGTGTGGGTGTTACAGTTGGTCTGGTTGGTGCAGGGGGCGTAGTGTCAGCGCGTTCCTTATCTGTGGACAGGCCCGGCGGGGTAAACATCGGCAGCGCATCTTTACCCTTAACAGCCAAGAGAGTTGCCAGAGAGCCAAGAATATACTTGCTCATGTCTGACAGAATTAAGAAAAACTGCTTGTCCGCCGGAGCCATGCCATTCATAGGCTGAGTGACGAATACTACGGAATAAAGCGATACACCCACCATGATAATAACCGTGCAACAGAAAGTAAGCGCAATACAGAACTTAATTACTGCATCGTGCTGTTCCTGTGTCAGGGCAAGAAATTGACTTATCAGCTTTAGGGGGTTCATCTTTCATGTCCTCCGGTTTCATCAGTTGTTCTGGGCAAGTCCCGGTCGCCGTGCAGTAAGGCTTTTTGCATTCTTTGGTTTCCCAATTTTCCGGGTCTTGGCAAGGGTATCTGTAACGATCACACGCATTAAGCGCCCAGCACATGCAAAGCATGAGCGTAATGTTTTTGACGATCTGCGAGTCCAATTGTGCCTCCGTTAATCCGCTTAGTCATGGTCAGTATATCGCCAGCATCTGCCAGCTTGTTCAGGCTTGCGTTCTCCCAATACCAACAGGCGCTCTGCGCTGCGCCTTCGAAGGTCTGCATGTACTCGGCGGCTTCTTCAGGCGTAATGTTCAAGGACGATGCAAACCAAAAATAGTTATCCTTACCGGTCACCTGAATTAATCCGCGCCCGCGAAATTTGAATCCTTGTCCCGACGCTTCATCACCGTTACCCATACGGTTGGCATACACTCGGTTGGCAATCTTCTCAGGATTTCTGGCGTAGGCATTGGCTGTGGCTTGGTCCGGAAAGTATTTGGGGAAGACGCGCATCAAACCTTGGGCGCTGTAGTTCAGGTTCTCGCTCAAGAATACAAAGCCACCTGACTCGTGACCGCACTGGGCCATGAATGCAGCAATACGCTTGGGGGTGTTGATTTCGTACTCATCCAGCAAAGTCTTTCCACCCAACTCAGTTTGCTTACCAAATAGCGCGTCGTACCACTGCTGGGGGTATTTGGTGTTAGGGACTAGCTGCCGAAATTGCTGCATTGTAATCATTCTTCACCCCTTAACTCTTTAATAATCTTAAGTCGCAATTCCTTCATCCTGCGGGTTTCTTCCTGCGCCCGGTACAGCGCATTATTCATGTCCATGTACATCACACCCATTACCGGCAGCGCAATTACTAGCACAAAACACAAGACCACCACGGCGACGAGTAATGCCCACGGTACGTCTGGCTCAGACGAAGGAGGAGGAGGACTCCGACGTACCACACTACGACGAAAAGGATTGCTCCAACCCATACCGCTTCTTCCTTCCGCTTCCTTCTCAACCTGCGCTGCCTTGCCGCCTCAATCTGCATCTTTGCAGTTTCCCGCTTATGTGCCTCGTCTTGCTCAATAACAATCTGCTTCCACATCGCTTCGTACTTCGTCCACAATGCACCCAACTCAGGCGGCGCTTTGTAAACCATTGTCTCACGCAGTTCAGCCAACATTGCATCTAACCTTGATCGGACTATGACTCGCATCAGTGCGCGTTTACCTATACTCTCAGTGCCGGTATAAACCTGATGCGCCTCTGCCTCTTGCTGCAAGAACACCTTGCCAATCTTGTCATACTCATCCATCAACGCACCTAGATCATTGCCGATGCTAATGAATACGTCGTTTGGGTCGGCCTTACCAATCTCCTGCACCCGCTGCACTTCCTCGTTGTACTGAATCTTCTGAGCGTTGGTTGGGTTTTTTATTTTCCCGAATTGCTCTTTTAAGTCTTTCAGTACGTCATTAACTTCACCCGCTGCACCTTTGATGTCCTTATAGAGCTGACATCCTTTTTTTACTGCGGCTACAGCCGCGTTAGCAGCGGCAAGTAGGGTGAGCGGGTCAATTTTTTACTCCACTGGTGCGGCAGGCTGTTCAGGTTCTACGGGGGGCGTAAGCGCCGCAGTATTCGCTGCATTCCACGCATCCAACGCGCTCTGGAATTCGCTTAACGAAGTAATAGTCCGGTTCTCAACCATTCTACGGGTGACAGGGTTGCATACTTCGACTTCACCTTCCTCGCCATACCACTGAACAGCATGAACTGAACTATCGATTGTTGATAGGTCTAGCGCACCATAGCCGACACCATCAACAGAAACAAACCCATCAGAAGGAATAATTGTTACTCGCATTTTTAAACTCCTAGTCTTTTGTAGCAATAATAACGTCTACGTACTGGACGGCTAAGTCTATTGCAGTGCCCGTAAATGTATGGTTATGAGAGCTACCACCTCCGGTTGCACCACTTGTTGTACTACCCCCGCTCCCTGAAGCGTAATCCGCGCCGCCGCCGATACCCTGAACGAGATTCCCAGAAACACTATGGGTATGGCTTGGCATTTGGGATGTAATAAGTGTAGTTGAGCCAACGGTGCCAGTGACAGATTGACTCGCAAATGCCGTGGTAAATGCGACAGTACCGCCTGAACTTGCAGTACCAGATACAACACGTAGAGCCTTATTATCGTGTGTCGTAGATTTTGTCCACCCCGTCGGCGCTGTTGTCTGCACAAACGTTAATGCTGTACCCGCTGGGAATACAGTTACGGGTGCGCTTGTCCAAGTTGTACCGTTTGAAATTAAAACGTTGTTTGCTGCACCGGGGGCTACAAACTGAACCCCTGAAGTACCATTCCCCAGTAATACATTATTTGCCGTTAAGCTGCTTTGGCCTGTCCCTCCCGAATTAGCTCCTAATGCGGTGGGTAAATAGTTTAACGCAGTAACAACATTAGTAACATCAGAAAAAATAATAGTCGTACTGTTAGCGGGAATAGTCACCCCCGTACCCGCTGGAGTTGTATTGCCAAGGGATGTAGAACAATAAATAGTCGCGTTATGTGCGCTTGAATTACGTATCACATAATATTTTTCTGCCGGGGGAATATAGACGTTAAAATCGGCACCGGTCGTTGTGGTCAGATTTATCACCATATTACGGGATTGGTCTGGCGCACCGTTAATTGCAGTCAACGCCTGATCTGACGCTATAACTGATACAGACACATACCCTGAAATAGCGTCTTCTATAAGCGTGCCAAGATTTGTATTAGTAGTAGAACCCCAAGTGCCTGACTGTTCACCAGTGGCAATAAGTTCTATACGTAAATTAGGGGAGTATGTGGAAGGCATGTTATTCCTTTATCGGCGCTAGGCTATTTTGCCGTTAGAAGGGTTTGGGGGGTAGCGCCACCTTGCGCCACAGCAAGAAGCACCTGCTGACTGCTTTCATTAGCTTTAACCATTTCATTCCTGAATGACTCTACTGCCGCCCCAGTATGTCGTTGCTGCTGACTATTCTCAACCAGTAATACCGGCATCCATGCGATAGCACATGCCCACTCATCCACATCAGCTCCTGTGTTAGGGTTTGTTCCGCGAATTTGAGTGAACCACGCGCAGTCAAGCTGTTTACATGGCTCGAATGAATGCAACGGGCAATTACTTTTTGGCTTCATCTGCATCAGCTTTTATCCTTTATAGTCAAACGGATTTGCACCCAAATTTTTCTTGAATATGTGGTACTGCAACGAGAAGCGAAGGGGCGCTTGAATATTAGGCATTGCGGTTGCGTGCAACAATGGTGGAGTAATAGCTATTGCTTTGTTAAACTCCGGATAAATGGCTCTTACACCCTCTCCGTTGTTCTCATCATATAAATAACATCCACCCCAATTACGATCCCACTCCTCGTTTAAATAGACAGTTATAGACCGTTCATATATGACATCGTTATGCCACGGAGCAAAACTATAACGCCCACCTGTAACATAAGTTATGTCCGCTTCATATTCTAAAAGATTAATATCTGTAAAATGAACGGCCATGTGCTTCATAGCTTGTTCTTTTAGGGAGTCCACTATCTCAACCATATACATAGGGCCACTAAAACCAATAACAGCCGCTACGTCCGCAGGTAAAGCAGGCTCACCCCAAGTAGTATGGTTGGTTCGAACCACTCTTTGTGTACGAACAAAATTTTTTACGTCCCGTATAAAATCCAAAGGAAGCGTGTTTGATATAGTGCGTAATCTATCCATAAAAATTTAATTTTTGCTGGCCACTATTAAGTCAATATATTGGACTGCAAGATCAATCGCGGTTCCACTAAATGTATGGTCGTGAGAACTCCCACCACCAGTACCACTACTTGTTGTACTAGCCCCGCTTCCTGAACCGTAATCACCGCCGCCAGCAATACCCTGAACCCGGTTTCCTGAAACGTTATGCGTGTGACTTGGAATTTGCGATGTAGTCAGCGTAGTTGACCCAACAGTACCAGCAACAGACTTGCTTGCAAATGCGGTAGTAAAAGCAACTGTACCACCTGTGCCACCACCAGTACCTGACACAACACGTAAGGCTTTGTTGTTTTGCGTGGTTACTTGAGTCCATCCTGTAGGTGCAGCGGCTTGGAAAAACAGCATAACAGTGCCAGAAGCGATAGGGCTGGGGGATGCACCGCTAGTCCAAGTCGTACCGTTAGAAGTTAAAACATTACCACTTGCACCGGGGGCTACAAATTGGACACCATTTGTGGCGTTACCAAGAATTACATTATTTAGGGTCAAACTGCTTTGCCCAGTACCACCATTACCAGCAGGTAAAGTTCCAGTAACCCCATTTGCCACATTAACTTGCGCCCATGCGGGGTTATTACTAGTACCGGTATTTGCAAGATAACGCGTTGCGTTTGTGTCTTTAGCGAGCCTAGAAAAAGTATCCGAGGCAGAGGCATAAAGAATGTCACCTTGTGTAGCACCCATACCAGCGGTGTCAACGGTTACTCCATCAACATACACGGACCTACCAGCAGGGTAAGTTACAAATACATCCTTAGTCCCCGCAGAAAATGTTGTTTTCGTTGGGGCACCTGCACTAGAAGCTAAAACTGTGTCACGTGAAAGGGTAGTCCCGGAAGAAGTGTATGTACCAATACCAACTTCCCACTCATTGGTACCTTGCCCTGCAATCGTGTAGTACGTGGTATTTCCGTTACCTACAACAGAAAAAGATTGGAAGCCAGTCACAGCACCGGCAAGCGTAACTGTACCCTGCCCCGTGGTTGTGGTTGTTTCGCGTACGCGGTCAGCTAAAACTAAAGGCATAATTTACCTCATACAGTATTTATTGGTTGCCAGTTTGGATTGTCAACGGTATCTATAAGCTCCCATAGATAACGCCGGGTAGTGGCGTCGTACAAGTTAACTTCTTCCTGCACACCAACAATAAAATCAGCCCCTGCAAAAACAGAATCGAACGGTGTAATACTTTCGGACTGCGTGGCTACAAAATCAGTTTGAGTAGTTTGCAAAGCTTCAGCCGTTATAGTTTCAGCTACAGAGGGGGCAAACGCGACCTGTAACGTTTCGGATGCGCTAAAACTTACATCCTCAGTAATAGCCCCAACCACCGTAATTGTACGATCAGAAGAATCAGAAAAAACTACACTGTCAGAAATTGACACTGGGTAATCAACAGTACCAGCAAACGTTTCTCCCCCCGCTAGTGTTTCAGCCAAAAAGACGGGAAGTGCCGTGGATGCAGCATATGCGTCCGTCAACTGTATGCTTTCTAACACAGCTAACACAAAATCAACGGTGCTACTGGAGGTATCAGAAAAGCTACCTGATTCGCTGTACGACGCAAGAAAATTACTTGACGCCTGAACGCTGTCTAAAAGCAAAGTAGTTTCTGATATGGCCGCAGCAAAATTAACTAATACAGCAGTTGAATCCGCCGCGTTAACCGCTTCATTTATTGAAACGGCAAAGCTTTGCCCTGCCTGTGAAGAAAAAGGCGCTTGCGAAAACGCGTAATTTCCGAACATGCGCCTATCTTCCTTACGCCGAAGTTAGATTGTCTTCGTCAAACCAACGAGTTTGCTGTTGCCCAGAAGCATCGACCCATGTTATCAAGCACTGCACAACACCATCTTCAGTCATACGCAGGGCTTCAACGGGGCCTTGCGGGATGGTTGCTACGACTTTAACCGTATCCCCTTTTTTAAACATAGTAGCCATAAACCCCCCAATTAAGCCGCATCTGCGGAGAAAGTGTACGTGACATTCAGTGTATCGCCTGCGGCCACAGTTTTATCGCCCCCAGTAAAATCGCCTTCGGAGAACAAAACACCTGAAGTGCCAGAAGCAACATTACACAAAAACGCTCCTGCTACAGTGCCCCCCGGAGCAGTGACGGTAAATACTGAAGGTGAACCAGAGTTGTCAATTACTGATGGGTCAGCCAATGTGGGCGAACCAAACGTTACAGCTTTACGGTTACCAGAGTAATCTGTGTATTCAGTCCACCCCGCGTGTGTAGCGAGCGTATCACCGGCATTATAAGTAGTGCCAGAGCCGGGGCCAGTAACTAGACCAAGGTACCAAGCCGCACTGTAAGTTACGCCTTTAAAGTATTTATTATTTAAGTCTTGCAGACCTTCGTTTACAACGAGGTTGTGGAAAGAGTCTTCCCACTTAAGGTTACCGTCAGTATCAAAACAAGTGACGGTAAATACACCACCGAAACCCCCACGCTCTTGCTCTTGCGAGGACTTGCCTACGCCAGCCTGAACAGTTTCACCCATTTGCGATTTTGCGATAGGCATGATTACCACTCCTTATGGAAAACGAATTAAAGCCGTCGTTGCCGTATTTGCTGGCATGGTGACGGTGTTACTTGTGCTGCTAAAAGTCTTATCTGAACCAAAGTCCAAAACAGCTACCGACTTATTACTACGAGTTACGTTATAAATCAAAGCGCCACGTGCTGTGAAGTTTGCACCGGGCCACGACACGTTATTAAAGTCCACATACACCGTGCCAGCGTTGGGACCAGTCGTTTGTGTACTGATCGTTGCTCCAGTGACCGCAACCCCGCCCGCTACATACCCAGTACCTGTTACTTCATCCGTTGTCGTATACGCAGTGGTCAGTGGGCCAATATCGGAAAACGCAGTGTACAGCGCCATTTTCAACGTATCCGTCGCCAAGTTCTGCCCTGCTTGGAGCATCTCTTGTTTGAAGCTGTTTGTTAGTCCTTGCTGGATACTCATGGTCCGACTTTCATCTTGTACTGCCCGTCTCTGTACGCATCACCACGCTCAAGGCCGCTGCCCAGACGGTTCAACTGTGCAAGAGCTTCCTGATACTTCTTCTCATACTGGGCTGTCACATCAACTTCACCCTTCAAGAAGGTATAGGCTTCAACCATCGTGCCATACAGCAGAACCGGCGAGTAGTTGTCACCAAGCCATGTGCGGCCATCAGCAGCAACCGTAATCGACTCTGGGTAAGCGTAGTAATGCAGCTCGATGTTGTAAACCGCGTCTGGTGTGGGGCCGAGGATGAAGCTCAACTCGTCCGTAATAACGTTGGCCACAACTGTTGGACCAAACAAGGCATAGTACTCAGGTCTGCCTGTATCGTTTGGGTTTGGGTACGCCGCCCGGATAAAGTTCACATCCTTATTGAGTAAATACTCATAGCTATCATCGCCATCAATGACCGCTATCGAGAACACCGACATAAAGTCAGGCGGACAAGATAGATACTTATTACCAGTATTCGTTACCCCTGTGACGTTCTTACGCAGTGGAGGAATCTGAACGCTGTTGTATATGCGCTCTTCAGCTTGCGTAATAAACCCATTGATCTGCTCAGTGCCGTCAGACGTAGTGGTGCCTGTACCTGCTACGTTCGTCCACGTATTAGACGGGAAGTCGTTTTGCAGGTAGTTCTTAACGGCAATGAACAGTTCGTTGTACGTCATGATTAACCCATCGGACCACGAGCCATTGTGCCTTTAGTTGCTGCGCCAGTACCACGAATTTTGATACCGTCAGTTTTGGTGGGTCTAGTATTACCCTTATTGACTGTACCCACGCCAATATTGAGGCTATCCATCTGACCCACACCAGAAATTTCTTTTTGCGCAGTTACGCGTTTGCCAGCCATAGTGTGCGGCTCTGCGTAAACAGCAGCTTGGCCTACTTCTTTGCCGCCCTGCTTCTGTGAATATTTAGCCATTATCGACCCTTTCCGCCACCACGCTGGTTCATAGCACGAGCCATATTGCGACCCATACGTTTCATAGCCTCACCGGTTACACCGCCTTTAGCCATGCCTTTGTGCATGCGCTTCTCGTGGGCTTTGACTTCGGCCTTAGCCACTTGCTTCATCTTGTCCATAGTTACTCCTAAGTAATTGTCACGCTGCCTATCTGCGCGGGCGACGTTAAAGCATTTGGTGTCAGTCCCACATCGTTTGCACTTGCCCCACCAACCGGAGCCCACCCCCACTGAAACACTCGACTACCACCCGAAGGATCACCAAAGTCTGTGTTCGTTGTGAGCTGCAACCCTGTATAGCCCGCCTGCCTGTAGCTCAAATCCGGCCTTGGTTCCCGCACTGCCTGTGGGTCCTGTACTGGATACATACCTAATTGTAACTGCGGCTGGTCAGGTTCCCAACAGGTCTGACAGACTTTAATCGACACCTGTTTGGTCTTGATAATCAGCTTTTTCAGGTACTTTAGCTTGTAGCGAAACCCACAGCGGTCACATTCCGCAATCGAGTTCTTACCGCTAGAAAACCTATTTCCCATGATTAACCAATAAACATCTCACGTGGCACCAGACGGTCAGCCGCCTTCTCGCGGTCTTCACTAGCCGCCAACTCCCATGCCTCGTCGTACATAACCTTCAACGCCATCAAGCGGTCCGGGGACACGTCCGGCTTCTTCACTGCTAGCATATACGCCAAACCCGCAACCATGCAGTTCTGGAAGCGGAATGGAATATCGACCACGTTCACACCGTTGCCAGCATCATAGATACGCTTCAAGCGCCAGTAATAAAACACGTAATACGGATTCAAAGCCGTACCCTGATCCGGAGCTGGCCATACATTAATCTGTGGATATGACGGCGTTGCACCCAACAGGTCGGTGGTTTGGCCTGACTGCCGGTTGATCCAGACCTGAATCGGACGCCCCTGCGCTAGTTTGTTTGGGATGGTCGAGTAAGTGGATACACTAATCCGAGTGATATTGAGATCAGTCTGGTTGGGACCATTGCCAGAATCGGTACGTATAACGTGCTCAATAAGATCAACGGTGTCGTTAGGAAGATCATAGGTCACCTGCCCCTGCACCATATTGACGGACCCCTGCTCGATGGTCCACAGGTTGATACCCCGGTTTGCCCACTCGCCCAAGAGGAAGTTCAAGCTACGCCGAGCCGTACGGAAGTCATAGCCAGTTCGTAGCTCCAAGCCACAACGCTCAAACGCCTCTTCGAATATCTCGTTGAGGTTGGGGTTAAACGCTGTTGTTGATGTAGTTACGGCCATTTATGCCCTCGTCTTTCCACGGATCGCTATACCGTCTGCACGAGCGGAAGCTGATTTAACTTTGCCTCCTGCTTTTTTCCGTTGCAGCGCCCCACTTGCTCTATCTTCGGCTTCCATGGCTAGGTTGCCAACAGTGCCATAAGACATAGGTGCAATCTGATACCTAGCAGCGTTTGTTAGCTCTTCACGCCCAGAAGCGGATTGCTGCCTTCTGGTTCGTTGCTGCTTCTCTAATTTACCTTTGAAACGCGCCTCGCCCGTTTTCTGTATATTCTCAGCCAACGCTTCAGTACGGGCTTTCTTTAGTTCCTTGACTTCTTCTGCGAGTTTTGTGCTGTCTTTCTTAGCACCCAAACCCAACCGCTTTGTAAGATCGTCTCTAGAACTGCCCACCATCCGAGATACATTAGCGCCTATTTCCGGTGCCTCTTTAAGCCCTTTTCGCGCTGCGTACGCAAGCTTACCAACCTCGTACACTTTTTTCGCTGGACCAATAACAAGGTCTTCTGGCGATAGTGGCGGTTCTTGTAAAGCTTGTTTCTTTTCCAATTCCTTACGGTAAGCAGGATTGCGCATATCCTGACTTGGCTTATCCATCACACTGCCGCCGTTGTCAAATTTGCGCTTCACTATCTATACCCCGCTGTTTTCTTCGCAATGCTCTTAGGTTGCGCTACGAACTGCTTACCTTTTGCTTTCCCTGCCCGCTTTGCCTTCGTTGTGGCGGCATACTCGGCTGGGCTTAGTGCCTTGATCGCCTTCTCCGGCAGATACCGCTCACCGGTCTTTGACGATGGCTTTCCGCTTTTGGTTCGCCATTTCTGGTCTCCCCAGTTCTTCAGGCTTTGCTGTGGCGCTTTCATATTAGTTTAGTAT
>Ga0181352_1000339_pt1 | contig 20357 bp, 37 predicted proteins | sample Fa13VDMLBSN_FD_130103 | JGI IMG/M metagenome (GOLD analysis project Ga0181352, IMG submission 130103) | Freshwater viral communities from Lake Michigan, USA - Fa13.VD.MLB.S.N | ecosystem: Environmental > Aquatic > Freshwater > Lake | place: USA: Michigan | collected 2013-09-23 | reverse complement strand
GAAAATGGACACTTATTATGCGGGTTCTCCGACTTTCATTGAAGGTTTATATTTTAGGGTGCAGCCTTTGTTAAGATTGGCAGCTAATAAAATTATAGTCAAAGGAAAGATCCGGGTTGCTGCTTGGGGAGCCCAAGAGGACGTTGAAAAGCTTTATCATTGGATGTACCCTGTAGGAGATTATTTGGCCGGGAAAAGGAAGAAGTTGATTTTTGAGTCGGTGATTAAGAGTAGAGTTCTAGGTTATACTCACCCGGATTGAGTGGGATTGAGGTATAAGCATTCTAGGAACGAGAGTCTTTTTTCATGACGAAATACACAACAGTTATCCGTGAAGGGGACCACGTACGTCCCGTCATTGATGAGTTGAAGGGTCGTGGAGCCAAGGGCTTTTCGGTTGTTAAGTCAGATGACCTGGGTACGCACATTAATTTTGAAACTAATCCAGAGGTAGATGATCCTCTGATTGATTACCTGGAGAGTCAAGGTATGGCTGCTTCCCCTCGTGTCGCCTTCTTTCAAGGCCGTAAAGCCAATGAGGAGCCACTTCGTAAGCCTGTTTTTGTGGTGGATGTTCGGGATATGGAAGGTTTTGGATTGGATGCCCGTTCATCTCCGGAAGAGTGGCAAGCTTATGAATATGATTCAGGTGACATGATAGGCTACCACTCTTACCAAGAGGTTTTGAACAAGTACGGGGAGTCTGTGAAACAGTATTCTGGGCATCAGAGTATTTTGGATGATGCGAAGGCTTTCTTTGCTTCCCATCGAATGGCCTCTTCCCGTCAAGCAGCCCCCAACGAGATGTCAGGCCACAATCCGAACACTCCTGTTCGTGTGTACGACACTCACCCCAACGAATACTTCGAAGAGGGTGACGTTGTCATCCCTCTGGACCCAGAAGAGCCACCAGTAACCGGAACGGTTTTGTCTCGGGTCGCCGAAGACCGCCTGATCGTGGACTGGGGTCGCGTGGTAGCCCAGGAAGACGTGGACGATGTGATCAAGGTTTCGGAGTGGAACTACACCAATTCAACCAAGAACATTGGTACCACGAACCGTCCTTCCCGTCCGACCAACATGAACCTCACCCGTCGTGCCTCGACCAAGAAGATCGCCTTCTTCGGACAGATGGCCAAGTGGGGTGACCAGATCGGCAACTTCTTCGACGATGATGGCTCACGGGCCATGTACGACCATTCCGCGAAGAACTTCAAGGGTGTGCCCAATCAACTGCGTTTCCCTCAGGTCCAGCAAATCTTGATGCGTTCTGGGATGCACCCCGAAGTGATTGAGAAGCTTGCAATGACTCTGGATCAGGCACAGCACAGTTCTATGATGGCTCAGCAACAGCAGATGGCTCAGTCCAATCAACAGATTGGTCAAGGAGACTTTTCTCAGTTGGGTCAGGTTCCGGTTGGGCGCCCCGGTTTCGGGCAGAATACCCTGCAGTTCTTCAACCCTGGACAGGCGGTAGTGCCACCGCCAGTGGGAGTTCCGCCGGTCGCCCCAGCACCCGCTCCGGCCCCCGTAGCCCCAGCACCCGCTCCGGCCCCCACAGGGCCTACAGCCCCTGTACCTGGGGCCCAACCGATGAGTCCTATGGATTATGCCCATCTGTGGCCACCGGCAGGAAAGGGTCCTACCATGAAACCCAAGGCCACCGCGGCTGCTATCAAGAAGGCAGCACATACTCGGAAGGCGGGGATTCAAGAACTGCTGTATCAAGCTTCTGCGATTGATGCTTTGGGACACCCTTCTGCAGCTTACGCAGTTCGTGCTGCGGCTGACACTGTAGCCTTGATGCATGGAATGTACCGTAACGGTCAGACCCGTACGGCTTCTCGCGTCCTGGGTACAGAGGTAACGAAGGTTGTGAGTGATAGCATCTTGAAGGTAGCGTCCATGCTCCGTCGAGCTCACCTGGAAGAACCAGCCAACGCGATTGAGAATGCCGTGGTAGCGGCCCTCACATACGAACGTATTCCCGTCTAGGAATAGACCATGCCAGCTCCCGGCGAAGATTATAGCTGTGAACTCTGTGCCGACCCTATATCGGGGGAGTTCGGCGACGTGAATGGAGCTATTGTTTGCCCTAAGTGTATGGGTTGGACAGGTCAAGATCCGGATCCTTTTGCCCAGAAGTTCCTGGAGAAGCATGGGGAAGGGAAGAAAAAGGAAGACAAGGTAGCGAAGTGGCCACCAGAACCAATGGTACCACGTTCTTCCCTACTTGGCTCGTCTATGGTGATTCCTCTACGACAACCAACTGCAGCCGGTTCCCGTGTCGCTGCCTCAGTCAGGGAATCGTTCCAGACTGTTCAACAGAAGATGAAAGAGCTGGATGAAGCCATCAAAGCTCTGAAGAATCAGATCGACCGCAACTGGCCAGGATGAGGATAAACAATGGCGACCCGCGTCCGTCTTTCACGGAATATTGTGGTTCATCAATCAACTGGGCGCCACACCTTCCAGCAGCAACTTCGGTTTCACCAAACTGCATCTTCGGAAGCTCCCGGGGGAGCTGATGGTCACTGGGGCCAGTCTGGCTCGAACGAAGTTCAACGTGTTGAACTGACGGGGAGCCCAGGTGGTGGTACCTTCACGTTGACTTATTCTGGTCAAACTACAGCGGGCATTGCTTTCAATGCTGATGCAGCGACGGTTCAGGCCGCTCTCGTGGCCCTTTCAAACATTGCCGTTGGGGAGGTGTCTGTTACTCCTGCTGTTGTAGGTGGTGTCTTACCCACATCTGCAATGTTCGTGGAGTTTACGGGTGCTCTGGCCTTGACCAACGTAGCTCAGATGACGGGAAGTGGAGCCAGCCTCACTGGTGGTTCAACGCCTGCAGTGTCTATCACTACGATTCAAGTGGGTTCAGCTTCGGGCACTACGATCCGTGCCCTGGGAACCAATGACGATCACTTGGCTACGGTGAATCAAGAGGCGGAATCAATTGCAGTGGGAAATATAGCCGGTGAAGCTCCGGCTAAAGTCGGAAGCCTTGTTTTTACGGGTGTGGTAGTAGTACCATCGGGTCCCGAAGGTGACGAAGAAAATACCCGCCCACTTTGGAGGAAGAACACGTTTTCCTCCAGGATTCCAGGTTTGAGTCAAGCATGAGCGGTGTAATTCATCCCACTCCGTACACCATTGATGGTTCCCTGATCTTAACAGATCCAGACGGAAACCCGCTACCCGGCATTGCAAATGTGACGGGGGAGCTTGGACCCAGCCCAGCAGAAGGTCAGACATCGTGGGGTCCATATGGACCTAACTATGCGATTGACTTTGACACACAACGAAATCTAGTCCTGGAGAGGGTAGCCCGAGGGAAGAACTTCTCCGGTGTGACCCGTCGTCTAGGAAGGGTGGATCTTTAATGTCTTCAGCATCACGTGAGCGTGATAACCAACGGCGCCGACAAGATACCCTTCGTGAGATGCACGACAAGGGGATTATTCAGTTGGGGACGTTCACCTCCGTTCATCCCGGTGGTGTGGATGAAGCCCTAAAAGTGATGCGTCGGGATGCTTCCGCAGTGAAGGATCAATCCCAAGCTCAGCGGGAGCAAGGCAAGGACGCTTTGAAGGAACGTGCGAAAGAAGCCAAAACCCACGCAGAGATCATCAAAGACCGTCGAAAGAAAGGGTAGCCATGTCCAGGAAGGTCACCGCACTGGCTATCACCCACAATGTTCTCCCGGACAATCGTCCCTGGAGAACCTGGGAGAAGCATCGACGTACTGCAAGTCGTCGTTTAGCAAACGAGACTTCTCATAAGAACGACACGGAAGATGTCGATTTCTCCATCTTTACTCCGGAAAAGTATCTCCTCTCACACGCTACCATCGTAGGCGGTGTGGAGCCCGAGGATAATGGATACTACATTCGTCCAGCCCACAATAAATGGGTGAACGACAACGGGAATGCCTGGTTGAATCAGGTACTCCTGGAATCCTACAAATCTTTCATCATGGCTGAGAATTACCTGGAACATATCCAGTTTCCAGCTCTGTCGAAGGGGAAGATTCTGGACTCTGTAGCCTGGGTGGTGCGAGAGCACGAGCCTGGTCGGAAGGAACTTCTCCCCACGGTTTTCGTGGACATCCTGGTAGCGACCCATCGTAAGCATCATGACCTGATTTCTTTGATTCAGTCAAAGAAACTCAATGGTTTGAGCATGGGTTGTAACATCCTCTTTTCTCAATGCTCCTTTTGTGGGGAGATCTTTGAGGAAGGCGTGGATGAACCATGTGAACACGTCAGGTCAGAGTTGCGACATTATTTTGCTCGTGGTGGGAAGAAATACCGTAAGGCTGAGCTTTGTGGTCTTCCTGGTCGGAGAGGATCATGTATCTTCACCGAAGCATCCTGGGTGGGAGTTCCCGCTTTCACACCTGCTATTCGTCACGGTAGTCTCCGTGTGGGTGAGAAGTGGAATGGTACTCCTTTGCGAGCCAAAGTTCCGACTTCTCGAATCATGGAAGCAGCAAAGGAATCAGACCGGTGAGCAAGCTAGGTTTTGGATCTCACAGCTTTGCTGTGGTCGTTGGTTTAATTATCGGATACGGAATCCATTATGCCCAGAAGGCGCCCGAAACCCCGACGGTCCCGGCGTCCGCGACGACCACGGAAGCGTCGGATCTCCCGGCGTCAGCTCCTGTCTTTTTAGCCGTTGCTCCTACCCCAGCCGGGGAGCAACCCGTTGTTGATGCACCAAAGGGATGGAGTCTGTACTTCTCCCCACAAGGCGGTGCGGAAAAGGCTGTGGTCGATGCCCTGGCGTCTGCTAAGTTCAAAGTTCGTATTTCTATTTACGTGCTCTCGTCTCCAGTCATTGCTAAAGCCATAATTGATGCGCAAGAGCGGGGCGTGGACATTTCCGTTATCATGGACTCTCAGAGTGCGTATTCTAAATACAGTCTTCTTTACGAACTAGTGGATCATTGTGTCACGGTTCGTGTTGACCACGCCCACGCCACTATGCACAACAAGTATGCTATAATCGACGAGAGTGTCGTCTTAACTGGTTCCTTCAATTTCACCAAGTCTGCCGAACTGGTTAACGCCGAGAACCTCCTGGTAATCCAGGACGAGAAACTGGCCGCCAGATTCAATGAAGATTGGGAACATCACCTGAAACACAGTAAACCTCCAAAGAAGAAATAGGAAGTCTAATGCCGAGGCTCCACCGAAGGCTGAAGAAGCGACGGCAGAAGTCTCGTTTTGAGACGGCTCCTTTTGAACAGGATCTGTCTCTGGAGGAAGGTCCGGATAATCGTTTTAGAAATGATCCTCTCCATGCAGAGGGTCCTGGTAATACATTTGCATCCCGACGAGCCCGATTAGCTAGTCTGGTGATGAAACAAGACAACTCACTTAATCGGGTCAAGTGAGAGCCGGATCGTTTCCGGTTAGAGAAGACCTGTTTTAGCAACTCCGAGGCACTGACCCCCATCCGCTTATACCAGGGTGCGGTTCCTCTTGCAAATCCATTCCAGGAGCGTTGAATATGGCCCGTAAGCGTTTGACTTCCGCAACTCTAGACGACGTTCAGGGTCAGCGGGTAGGTGGTCAGGCAATTGATATTGCCTCCCGTATTCTCGGTCCTGGAGCATCAGATTCCGAACTGGTTGCTTCTGCCCGTTACCTGAAGCGGGTAGCCGGGGATCAGGGGATCAACGCCCTGCATCGTCTTGCTTCGAAAGTGGCATCGGAATCGGGGGAAGATTTCCCCGGTGATCTCGTCGATGAAGGCGAGAATGACCCACGTGAAACTCAGAACTACGTAGCTGAGCACGAAGTCACTCCGGATCACGCCGTTCTTGACGTGGTCATGAATGAGCGGACTCCAACCCAAAATCCAACGGCAGCCAAGGGCAAGGATAAGCCGAAAGACAAACCCAAAGACAAGAAGGCCAAGGCCGGTCCTGCCAAGAAGCCAGCCAAGCCAGTCAAGGCTTCGGACGACCTCGACGAGGAAGAGGAACCAGACCTGGATTCTCCCGATGATGTCGAAATGGACGAAGAGGATCACGTCGATGACGATGACCTCGACGATGCGGAAGATCTGGGCGACGTGGAAGACGTCCTCGATGACGACATGGAAGACGATGACGACTCTCTGGAAGACTCTTTCGAGGATGAGGACGACCTCGACGATGATGTTCCAGATGATGAAGCCTTCGGCGACGATGACGACATGGATGTGAACGACGATGGTGATATGGACATGGAACTAGGCTCCGATGACGGAGACTTCACCATGGACGACATGGAAGAGCTGGAGAACATGGGTGTGGATGGTGTACTGACCAGTTCCCACACGGGTTCCGCGGCTGATTCCACACGTGCCCGTCGTAGTTCCGATGGTACAGTTGTCCGCGGCCGTAAGGCAGCCACTCTTGCTTCTCGTGATACTCAGCGTGACTCACGCCGTGCATACGAGGAATCACTGGCCAATCAGCGTGACTCTCGCGGCCGTCGTTCGGCAGGTCGGAAGACCCGTCGTTCTGACCGTGAGGAAACCCCCAGTTACCGACCAGCTCGCACCCGAGTTGCCTCCGCCGACTCTGGTGCCAATGAGTTTGACGGGGTGTGGGGTGATCCGGACGTCAGCAGCGAATTCGCCAGCTAGTCTGTCCGGTTTAGTAGTTCCCGTTTCCCTTTCATGTTGAAATCCAGGAGATTCGTAAGATGGCGTCAGCCAACATTCAACCGAAGAGCAAAGTCATCAACTCTTCGGCATTCTCGCTCGATGACGATGCTTTCGACCAGACCAACTACCGTTCCGGTGGTTCTCCTCAGAACGACACGCTGTCCGTCGACACCCCAAAAGGTGTGCTCGCGGCATCGGTCGCCAGCCCTGGTCCCGGCGCTTGGGAAGCTCAAGCGGGCAACTACAATGCCCCCAATCAGCTCGGTTTGTTCTCGGACAACTCAGAAGGTGACCCCTTCTCGAATGCTCCTGGTCCAGCATCGGGTGTTGTTGGCATTTACATGGGTGGCGGCATCTTCGATGTCTTCATCTTCGAAACTCACGCAGCTCTCACCGCGTTCGCTTCGATCATCGCCAGCTACACCGTTGGTTCTTCCCTGTACTGCTCGCTCTTTGGCCTCTTGACCAACGAACTGCCCACTGCAGTTGACGGTCTGGCCGGCGACGGTGTCAATACTGTGATTGGAATTGTCACATCTGCCCCTTCCGCGACCAACCTCAAGTTGGGTCTCAAGCTGGTCATCTAAGATCAGTGGGCAATCTGGATCAACCTTTGGGCCCTGCAAGTCGGGGCCCATTTCATTGGGCTTGCAATCGGTAGATCTGGAAGACGAAGGAGAACTCCATGCCTACGATGAATCCAGATATCCAACAGGCTTTTTGGCAACTTGCTGATGCCCTTGCTAAATCGCTCCGATCCGGAGATAGCGAGGATGGAACGGATGCCCAGTGGAGAGTGACTGCCCTGGCTTCTAGGGCTTGGGCTGTGACCCACCCGGACCTCCCCATCGTGGAAGATGAGTCGGGTGCGTCCAAAGACACCCTGCTTCAATTGCATGTACAGCCAGATCCGAAGTCGGGTCTGTGGTTTGTCATAGCGCAAAACAAAGTGGTTGGCCCTGAATCTCACGCCTCTCCCCGTGCACTGGCGGTGGCGAAGAAGGATACTCCTCCCGGTGATGACTGGGATTTCGACGAGATTGCCGAAGCGGCAGCCAATTTCTTCCGTCAACAGAAGAAGGATCTGGTGGAGAAGGCCGCAGCATTGATGCCGGATTCAGATCCTGGAGATCTGGCGATGGAGGAGAATCCCCCGCCCGGTGCTGCCGGTCCAGCAGCCTCTCGTCGCGCCCGTCTTGCCTCTTTGGTTTATGCATCGAAACCGGTGCTTCTCACTCAAGGTGATTTCGACGAATTCATCTCCTTGGCCGGTATCCAACCCAATGATGTTGGTGTAGTGAAACGGGAACTCCCCCGTCGTCTGCAAGCAATTGCGAACGTCCTCAAATCCGGCACGAAAGCATGGCGTGGTCACGGATACTCTTTTCGTGCAGTAGACCCCACCATGACCCATTGGGAGGCCAGTGATGGATCTCCCTACAACTCTTCGTCACTCCTGGGCATGTTAATTCATGCGATGGGTCGTGATGTTGAAGTGATCGAGAGTTCTGGTTTCGTCGAGGATTGGATCATAGATGCTCCACGGGACCAGGGAGAGTTTGAATCTTCTTAAGTATTGGGGTCTGAGATGAATCTTCCTGCTGCCGACCATCCCGTGTGGCCCATCATTCGCAATCTGATCGTCCTAGGCACTCTGGGTCTCTGTCTGGCCTACGGATACTCCACTTTTGATCCCTTCAAAGACATACGTAGTATGTTGATTGTGGGTCTCTGCCTGGGTGGTTTCGACTTCCTGAAGAAGTTGGTGGTACCCAAAGCCAACCACGAGACTGCCGTCTGATTCTAACGAATCAATCACCCAAGAAAAGCATTGATAAGTCTTCTTCGTGGTGGTTCCAGTCACTGATTAAGATTGGTTACACCACGAGGACAGATTTCACCGTCCACCTTTCGAGGCCCAGGACGGACCCAGTTGCAATTCCCAAAGGGTGTCACCCGGACTCCACAGGAGAAGAATCAGATGGTTCCCAGCCCACAATCGTTCAAGCGGATCATCGCGAAGTACATCAGCTCCGGTGCAGGCCGAGCAACGATGGCATCGAAGATGACCCCTTCACTCCGCCGGTTCCGCGATTATGCCGCGGTCGGTCGGAAAGCATTCCTCGTCGAAGATCTCGAAGACGGTGCATTGCCGCTCTACGACAAAGACCCGATCATCCCAGCCTACGCGGTTGCGGAAGGTGGTGACTCGATCATCGCCCTGGCCAACAGCGAGCGTGTTTTCGCTCCTCTGTTCGAACTTGCGGCTCTGCCCCTCGTTCAGCTTACCCAGATTCGTGAGCGGCGCTACGACCTTATCAAGCGTACTATCGAGCTTGGGGTCGCCGGCGTCAAAGAGAAGGAAGACGTACGCGTTTTTGCCACGATCAACGCTCTGGCAGCCGACGCTGACAATCCCCACACCGACATTGCAGTGGCTGCCCCTCTGACGGCCGATGCGATTGCAGACGGTATCGGCGCCATCGAAGAGCACGGTCTCCGGGCCGCTCGTATCTTCATCAATGGTCGTGACTATGCGGACCTCCGCAAGTTCGACCGCGACGTGATCGACCAAGAAACTCAGCAGGCCCTCTTCCGTACCGGTTACATCGGTAAGGTTTACGGTTGCCAGGTTATCCGATCCCGCGTCGTTCCACTCGGCACGGTCTACATCTGCGGTGAGCGCGAATACTACGGTCGTTTTCCCGTGCGCACGGAGCTCACGGTCCTGACGGCAGACCGTCCGGACGAACGGAAAGTGGGATTCAGTATATTCGAGCAGGTCGGGGTTTTGACCTATAACTTTTTGTCATCGCAACGGATCCTGATCACTCGCGGCTAAGTCCAACCGAGTTGAAAAGACGATCGAACCTAGAAGACCTCGGATCAAAAGTCCGGGGTCTTCCTCTTTGGTACCTAATTGAGTAGATAGATCTATTATATGGAACTCAGTTATGGCCCGTCTCATTGGTGCAACTATTCCTCCAGAACGCATGGAGGAAGCTCGTCTGGCCTTCACCCTGGAAGGTCCCAACAAGACATGCAAAAGGTTCGGATGGTCGGCCAATACCTTTCGCCGTCTGGCAAAAGAACAAGGATGGCAATCTCCTCGCGATGTTATAGAATCCAACTATTCTAAGCTATCTCAAGAGGACCTGGACCAGTTACTCATCTCCGAATACCACGAACGTGGCCCCACCGACATTGCCAGACAACTAGGATACTCCCCAGAGAAGATACGGAAGGATGCCATTCGCCTGGGTCTCGACTGCGAGAAGGGTGAGTTGATGAAGTACCACGAGGAGAATCTTCGTGTCGACTACTTCAAGTTCTGTAATCCTGAAGTCCTCTATACATTAGGATATATCTGGGGGGACGGTGCTACTCGTCTTATTTACGGAACTAATCATCCAAGTCACCTCCTTCTTCATTGTCACGAGGGAGACGAATCTATAATCCTGGGTATTCGTGACCGCCTCGGTTCCAAACATAAGATCACTCGTGGGTTGCATCGCCAAGTCTCCGGGAACTTAACCCCTTACTGTCGGATTGCTATATCAACCCGTGAATTGGTCAAATGTCTGATCGTAGATCATGGTATTCTTCCAGCCAAGTCCAAGCTCGACTTACCTTTTCCCGCACATTACCCTGATGACTTACTCTGTCACTTTATCCGGGGCTACTTCGACGCAGATGGTTCTTGTGGAGAATACGTTTATGAACACTCCACCAAAAGGATTATCTCCTTTCAGGGTACCCGGCGGTTTGTCGAAGGAATATCCCTGACCTTGAGGACTCAGATACCGAGATTGAACCATTACGGCGTGACTCAGACCACCTGTGGCACCTGGATTCTTCAGGTCCAGGCCCTGGAAGATATTCGTAAGATCCGTGCGTGGCTTTATCCCGAGGGTACATATCCGTACTTGCCGAGGAAGAAACAGACCCTGGACGACCTGTTGAACAATTATGAAACGAATCCATGATTTCGATGCTTTTCATGATTCTTTCCCCAGGACACTACGTCCGAATTGGCGGACCCTCTTCAACCCTGGTTCGGCCGAATGGGCATATGGATCTTTCCAGCAGAAAATAATAATGGTGCATCAGTTGATGACCCATTTGCAATGTGGTTTTGATGGCGTTGTCTACATAGCGGCCCGTTTCTTTAAAGAACGTTACACCTTTCGCCCTGATATCCTGGGATCAGTGCCCAAGGCGGTTGAGTATTACGCCGAGGACATGCGAGAAGCGGAAGATTATCTACAGAGATGCAAGCACCCTCTCTTTCGAGCCCATGCAGGTACTCTTACCCCAATTCAGGAAGAGAATTCGGACAATCCGGGTGTCCTCACCAGGAATCTTGTTGAACTTGTGATGGACAGAGTTGAGACTCTGGAGACTCTGGCGAATAAATCACTGGATCATAACTCAGAGGATGATTTCTCCCTTTTACTTCTTGACACCGTTCTGGAGTAGCTATGTTAGTCGAAGAACTTATTGCCGCTCTTCAAGAGAAGAATCCGAAAGCAACTGTAGGGTTCGACGACATCACGGGTGGGGACTATGAAGCCAGCCAGGCCTACTTCTTCCTGGATATCCGTACCTACGACGAGGGGCAAGAGGAAGTAGTCATCATGATGGCGAAATCTCCCTCCGATTTCTTTGTGCCAGATGACCCGGATGACCCTGAGTTTGTCCAGGACTACAATCAGCAGGTCATGGACGAAGTCATCGCTCCTCAAGAACCCCCAACCCAATAACCTATCATGGCCACCAAACACCTCACAGGTCAGCAAGCAATCGACAAAGTGCTCGACGGAGCTCAAGCCTTTTGGACGGAGCACCACGATCACCCGAAGCGGGTATACCTACCCACCATCCTGGCCATCTATCTACAAAAGGCTACGCCCAACTTCCCTACAAAGATGGCCAGTGATGTCATCTTCAAAGGGGTGAAGGCCTTCGAAAAGCACCGGCTCTTCGGCATGAAGGTCGAATTGACCATGGAGAAAGAGCTGCGGTTTGAGTGACCTTCCCTCGGGTACTAAGGTCGTCACGATCTCTTACTCAAAGACGACCCGAAGATGAACGAACGCGAACAACTCCAGGCTGATCTGAACCACCTCTGGCTTCGATACCTCATCTACGCGAACAACACCATTGAAGTCTGCAATGTGCCGGCTCCATTCGGCGCCACCGACGAGGAAAAGGCCATTATTCAGCGGGTAAAGGACTGGAACGCCAAACCGCAAGCCGAACGTATCCGCATCCAACGAGTCCCGAGTCAAACCCATGTCAGCCCCACTACCGATCTCCAAAGAACTAGCCCTGTACCTGTCCAGCATTGATATGGGGCAAGCCCTGGTGACGGTCAACTTCGAGGGCGGTGACACTCGTCTGGAGATCCTGCCGCTGAACGAAGCGTTCAAGATGCGGGACGAGATCGACGGAATGTCCCCAGTTCAGTCCGTCTCTATCTTTCACAAGTTGACCCACTAGTCATGTATCCCCAAGTCACACTGATGACAGTGGAGAACCCGAATCTCCGCCAGTTCCTGTTTCTACCACGTATTCCCGTGGTGGGGGATAACATCAGTATCCCCAAGCCCTTGGAGCAGGAATCCCTCTTCTACGGGAACTTCCTGGTCCGGGCGGTGATCTTCGTCGTGCGAGAACATGGTCACGAGACCCAGGTATGGGTGACGTCCTCCTCAAGCAAGACCGAAGCTCGTATCCGATTGGAATCAGGTGCCACCCCATTGGGTGGTTGGCAACGTGGCCCGAACGGGGAGTTGATCTACAACCCACCAGAAGAGGAATAAATGTACGACCTCATCGTCAAGAACAAGAAATATGTTCTCACCTTGGATGGTGTGGAACTGGGTCCTTTCGTAAGTGCCTATTACGAGGGCCAGGACGACCGCGTGCTTCTTTTCCACGTCTGGAATCCCAAGGCGAAGCATCCAACTTATCGTATTCCCCAACCCGAAGCAACGGTGATCTGGGACAAGCTGCACGACGAGTCGAAATGTCTTCACTACTCGGCATCCCCGATGGGAATCCAAGCCACTGGTGGTGCCACATCGAGTGGAGGGATGCAGATTTTGGGCGGCGGCACTTCTTCGGGTGGTCTCCGTGTAACAAGTAGTTCGCCGGGCAAATCATGAAATCTCCTAAACGAAAAGGCTTCCTCTACGCCCTGCACCGAATGCTCTCCTGGTGGTTTCAGGAGATCCCTACCTGTAAGAACAGCACTACCGAGATAGACACAGGCTACAAGTGCGCCTTCGTCAACTACGAAATCAACGTAGCGGTTAACGGGAAGCATGTCTTTGCTACGGACACTCACATTCGTACGTACAGTCCGACCGAGATTGTTGCCTTGGTGAAACTATTCCAGACATCTTTCCCGGATGCTCGGATCATTGTCACGGCCTTTGGCAAACACGCTCCTGCCCTTCCGGCAGAGATACAAGACCTACTCAAATGAAAACCGTCAAAACTACCGTACTGTGTGATGCCTGCAACAAGGATATCAGTTACGCCGGGGGCCAGGACAACTTCATCGTGGAATTGCGGTCGATCCATCAGCCAGTCCGCCCTGGTCAGAATTCCCAAACGGCGGGCATGGTGGTCCCTCAGATCAGCCAACCTCTCCACTTCTGTGGCACAGCCTGTATGAAGAAGTACGTGATCGAGTCCATGTAGGCTCCCTGTCTTCACGTGGGTACTTAGGTCATCAACCCCTCACAAAGGACCTAACGATGTCCGCCGAAACGAACACCCTCGAAACCCTGGCTGCCAAGACCCCTGTTCCGGTCTACGTCTACACCATTCAGAACTGTGTAGATGATCTCGAAGACCCCGAGGGGAATATTCATTTTGGCTCTCTGGAGAGGGCCAAGTTTGTGTGTCAGCAACATGCCACGGCCATGCAGGATTTCGGCACCCTCCAGTGGAAAGATAATGAGAAGGGTGGTTCTTTCGCTGCGTCCAACGACGATCAAGATGAATACCACATTTACCGCCATCTCGTATCATTTTAGGGCTCTATGAGCAATCCTTACCTCCTCACTCGTGACGAACTGACCCGACTCCTGGCTCGGAAACACGGCTGTAATCCGGAAGATATCCGGATCTACGAGGAGGTACTGCCGTCTGATACCATCGGCCACTCCCCCACCGTCTGTGTGATGGTATCCGTGGCGGAGTTCTACTTCATTGCTCAGGATGAGGACAACGATCTCCTGGCTGACGGGGCGAAGTTCCAGTTTCCCACCCAGGCTGTGGCCAAGCTCGTGTGTGACAAACACTCAATTAGCCGTTTTGGTAATGAACACCCCCTGGTATGGCAAGACCACCCAGAGGGTGGGATTTACGCTATCTTTGAAGGACACCTGTTCCGGGTGATCCGAAAGTGTCGGAAACCCGCATGATCTACACCATAGGTAACAAATCGTCTTACGACAAAGCTTATGCCGAAGCAAAGGCTCAGGGTCTGCCTGTCTTAAAGCTCGGACGGAAAGATGGTTATTCTGGTGGTTACGCGTTTCTAACCCGAGAGGACGCTGAGCGGCGTATCAAGGAAGCCTACCAAGACCGTGGGTTTGAGGTTTACGGATTGGACGCTATCTGGTTTCATGACACTGTGCCCGACACCGATGGTTGGTGGCACAGTCTGATCCGGGACAAGCCAATCATATTCTTCGACAAACCGATCTAAGCCTCCGAAGAACTGAAGTATGGTTAGTTCTCTGTCTCCAGGGTATACTCCCTATGTTGCGTAAATACGGGAGAAAAGAAGTGATTGTCTGTGACAAATGCAAGATGGTGGGTCCCTCCGCTGCCCCACTCAATCTTATGGTGGGCACGAGGCATGCCGGCTCCCATGGTCCCTGGGCCACCTCGATTCTCTACCACCTGGGTCCGGTCACAATCCACGACCCGAAGCGGGTAGATATTTGTGGTGCCTGTGCCAAATTACTGGCGGACGAGGTCCGGGCCGTAGCAGAAGCTTTTATGAACGGCGGAAAGGAATCACCAGATGAAACTCCTGGGCCACCTCTCGGAGTCCGACAGGCAACACCTCCTGGAATGGTGCCACCAACAGCACCTGGGTCAAGTAACCCGAAGCCGCCTGGCTCCAAAAAGACTTGAGAAGTGGTACGGTCTGGCGTCGAACCTGGGCTATCTTCATACAAATCAGGCTAAAGTCTACGTAGCCACGGCCTTCGATACTATCCCGGATTATCTGAAGCAGATGGGCAACTTCCTACTGCCGGGATGGAATTCTATCCTGCTCTGTGGTGGCATCACCACTATATCCCTACACAAGGACCATCCCCACTTCGACAACGAAGCGGTCATGGTGAATCTCGGGGAGGCGACCTTTCAGGAAGTAGTGAAGAAACAAGCTACATCCTATGATCTAAAAATGGGGGATGTTGTCCGTCTGGCGATCCAAACGCCACATCAGGCCACCCAACTGTCCGATGTCCGATACAACATTACTTTTCGTCAGATTAAACCGGCATTCCTGGGTGAAGTACAGGATTTCCTGCCCACCGTCCAATCCTCTTCTTGAGCGTATGAGCCTCACCTAATCAGGAGGTTTCCATGCTTTCGGAAGCGATTCGCCAGTTAATCCATAATTCTTCTTTGCCGACCCATCAAGTGGCATTGCAGGCGGGTTTATCTAGTGCCGCCCTTTATCATTTTATGCAGGGAAGTCGGTCTATACAAGTGGATACGGCGGACAAGATCTTGACCGTCCTTGCTGTTTCCGTGGAGATTAAACCCAGGAAGGGAATTTTGCCCAAAGTCTTGTCTCAGAAAACATCATCGGATCGTTGGACCCCGGAACAGGATCTCTATTTGTTCGAGCACGGTGCATTTGCAACGGCTCGATTTACGGGACGTAATGTTCAGGCCTGTCGTCTTCGCCGTTGTCGTATCAAAGCCCAATTTGCACAGTTTCGAGCGGACGGGAAGATCGAATTTATCGAGAAGAAGAGTCCAGGCCGCAGGAAGCGTGTTACCGGTTAGTTGCGTATAGAGGTCACCTTCTCTTCCTCGGAGTAATCTATGCGTGAGCTCATTCTAGAACGTCTTCGTTGGCTCCGCCACGTAGCAACCATCACGGATGGTGGATTGAAGGCCCACGCAACCAGCGAGGTTGATTGGATGTGTTACCTCAAAGCCCAGTCGGATGAAGACCTGCTGGACCTTTTTCTTCGTTATCGAGACATGGACAGCAACCTGGACTAGGAGCCCCTATGAAGTTGGCAATTTATGCGGTTACTACACAAGACGACCAGGAGGTTCTGGTCTGTGTTTTGGACCCGGACCAAACCGACAGAGCGATTGAGTTCAAGGACCACTTCCTGACCAACGTGCCCTCGGCATTCCAGAAGAATGTGTTGAAGGCGCTCTGTATCACCCCCTGGGTGATCAAGGACAAGCCGGCCACCCTGCTTCGTGCTCGTCAGACTATGTACCACGCGGGAGTGGACCCGGCCCTGGTGGTGTACGTCCAGTTGGATAAGATGGAAATGAAGCAACTCCGTCGCGGAGACATTCTCCTCTTTCCCACAACCCAGGTACCCCTCTATATCCTGATGGGGAAAGGCAATTCCTCCATCGCAGAGGACAAAACCCTGTTAATCCAGAATGGGTTCCTCACCCCGGAAGCCGTCACAGAAGAAGCATCCTACAGTTCTGGAATCAGGCCCACGGATACATCTTTGGTAGTGGAAGAATGATCCCTGGTCTCCAATATTACCCTAGTTATCTTACTTCGGCACAGGAAACAAACCTCCTGGAGGAGTTGGATCACAATCCGTGGGTGAAGTTGGGAACACGTCGTGTGCAGTATTATGGGTATCGTTACGACGTACGAGCCCGCTCGTCGGAGGGACTTTACATAGGTCCCCTCCCACCTTGGTTAGATTCTCTGGCAAGAGAGTTGCAACCTGCCTTGGGTGATATTCCTGATGCAGTGTTAGTCAATGAATACCTCCCAGGTGTCGGGATTGGTGCCCATGTGGACGACACGTGGAGCTTCTCATCTAAGATAGCCATCTTGAGTCTGGGTTCAGGGATACAGATGGATTTTCAGCACGTCCAGACAAAAGAGACGGAGTCTCTGTATCTGTCTCCGGTAAGCCTGTTGTTGATGACACGGGACTCCCGTTTCCTCTGGACCCATGGGATAGAACCCCGCCTTTCCGATATAGTGAATGGGGAGGAACGTCCACGTTCCCGTCGTATCTCAGTCACTCTTCGAAAGATCATTTACTGATGAATGCCATCTGCAAATGTGTCTGTGGGCATGATTTCTCAAATCGCATTACGGAAGATGATCCGGACACCAACTCTTATGAATTGGCAGAGACCGAATGTCCCAAATGTGGTAGTGATGATTTTCAGGTAACAGGCGAAGAGTCCGACGAGCCCGATTACGATCCTCAACTGGGTGGTTTCCCATAGTTCCAAGGGTAACCAGTTCGGACCCTTAACTCTTCACCCACAACGGTTTCAAGTGTCAGAACCCACCCGTGCCTCTCTACAGTAGAGATGAAATGGGTAACCAGTTCGGACCCTTAATTATTCACAATGGCGTGGCAAATCAAATCCCAGAAGGCTCTGCAGCTGTTGGAACAGTTCAAAGGGATTCTGTCCGCGCATGAACTCCGAGAAGAATATCATACACATCTTTTATCGGAGCGGCAGATAGCGGAGAAATACTCCATCCCCCGCCACTGGGTCAGGAAGCTGCTAGAGACATATGAAATTGCTCCCCTAACGAAGACCCAGCGGTCCTGGGCTTCTGCTCCGCTTCAACTAACGGAGACAGAACAGAACGTGGTGTTAGGGTGTCTGTTAGGATACGGTGGTGTCTTCCCCTCCCCTCGCAAGGACCCTGGATGGGGGACCCAAGCACAGACCAACCACTTTTTCAAGATAAGCTTCTTTGTGGAAGACGCCGGTTACGTGGAGTTTCTCCGGACGACTCTTGAAGCCTTCTATCCACGTCTCACTCATGATTCCTATATGCGGGATGGGAAGGACTACGAGCGGGTGGGCATCTGTACCCGTGTTCATCCTGTTTGGAATGGTTATCGTCACATCTTCTACGGACATCAGGGTCCGGACTGGACCTTTAAGTCCTGGTTATCTACATACACAATGTTTCTAACATTGCCGGTCTTTGCCCACTGGTTTTGCAACGTGGGAAACTTCCGGGTGAGTCTAAACAACCCTCGCCGCACGGCCCTCTGCATGTATCCCCGTATTATAGGATTACACAGGCCCGATAATGCTCAATTACTCTGCACCTATCTTGAAGAGCAGTGGGGGCTGAGATTCTCTTACCGTTATGGTTACATTCACAGGAAACCTATGCTTACTCTACATCCATCCTGCTACCAACACTTCAATGATATTGTAGGTCCACACGTCCCTGGTTGTATGAGGTACAAGTTACCAACCCCTCGCCCTGATCGCGTGGGTACTTAGCTCACAAGGAGAACCGATCATGCCGATGTCCGATCACGACCGTGCCCGATATGACCGAGCTGTCCGTCATGCCAAAACGGAGTTTGACTCCTACGACGGCGAATGGGAGTCCATTCAGGAAGTGACTCTGGGTTTACAATCTACCGATGCTCCGGAGTTGATGCCCATCTATGACATGTTCATGGATCGGTTCAACGCCCTGGGCGAGATGGACCCGGAAGAATGGGACCACTACGAATATCCGGCATTCAACGCCGATCAACCTCAGAAAAACCCTTACGAAGGTTGTGAGGTAGGGGAGTACCAAGGTAACCCCACGATTACCATCAACCCGCAAGAACCTAAACTGTACAAACGACTCAACTTCGGCCGTACTTCGGTCCAGCCTGTCTTGGAGAAAATGGCCCAGATCGAACAGTTCGTCAGGGACGGTGGTTCCACGACACCCGAAGGCTGTGAAGTCTTCGAATATCGGGGCAACAAGATGCTCCTAATCAATCCCAACGACATTCGGCGGGTGCAGTTTGGACTGGAGAAAGCAACCATTATTGTACAACGCAAGAAGGCGTTGGAACAGTTCTTCCTGGAGCACCGCTAATCGTGGACGAAAAAGAGTTTCACACAAAACGCCGAATGGTCTTCGTTTGTGAAGATCTGACCGTCCTGATCGCCCCTCGGGGTATGCAGGCGACTCACGCCGATTGGCTGGGTAGAGTCTTTGGCTGGGATGTGGCCCAGAAGTTGATTGAGACCAACCTGCGTGGTTACGAGTTGGATGGGAAGTTGGTGGTTTACACGGGAGATTTCTCCCCGCGAGTGAACCAGGACCAACTAGACGCAATCCTCAAGGTTGCAGTCAACCTCTTCGACCTGCACACGGTAGGGTTTGGTGCTCGTAATGCCCCAACTCAGCCCTGGCCTCCCCGTGTTGAGAAACCCATTATGCAGTTGCTCAAGCTGCTATCCCGAGGTTCAAATGAACTGGAAGCAATTCATCCAAGATCGAATCCCGCAGATCCGCCAAACACTCCTAACAGAGCTGGTGGCCTTGATCGAGATTGCTGAGGGTGAGGAAGACAACGAAGGTCAAACTCCCGAACAGTTCCTCCAATACGCGTTGGAAGACGTGGACAGTATGGGGGATGACTTCGGGGGTGCCTTCCAGATGGGCATTGCTCCTCGGTATGTCAAGGCAGATGGTTCCCCTGATACCCGTGCCCAACAATTAGCGGACGCAGCCCTGGCAGATGTTCGAAGGCAACACAAGGTGTGGCGGGCTGACCGTAATCAAGCAATCAAACTTTTGGATCAATTACAAACTGTGGAGTGATTTATGGGAATCTGGGATTCTTTCAAGAAGTTCTTTCAAATGGCGCCAGTCGAACCCGATCTGGTGACCTTCACCAAACCATCAGGGCCGGTCTACCAGAATCATCCCGAAGCAGTAATTATCGCCTGCTTCTATAATCCTCAGAATAATCCCTATCGTCTGCTGGCCTTTGCTAAGTGGTACGGGTCGATCAAGCATCTGAACCACCGGATAGTGGAGTGTCTGATCGACGGTGCGAAGTCTCAGCTCCCTCGTTCTCCTTATATCAGTCAGGTGAAGTCCGACAGTCTCCTCTGGCACAAAGAGACATTATTGAACAGTCTGGTGGAGGATCTCCCCCACAACTTCCGTTACGTCTTCTGGCTGGACACGGATGTGATATTCACGAATGCCAATTGGTTAACGGATTCTGTCAGGCAGTTGAAGTCGGGAGCTCAAATTCTTCAGCCTTTCAAATACTGTGTGCATCTGGAGCAAGACCAGCTCAAACCCGGTTTTAATGTAGATGATTACCGGAGTTCAGTTTCTGACCCGGCTCTCCGCCACCCCCGCATGTGGCGAAGTTTCTCTTCGGCCCACCTATCTAACATCTCCAATCATCGGAACTATGATGTTCATGGTCACGTGGGTTTCGCTTGGGGTGCCCGACGGGAGGTCCTGGATAAGGTTCCCCTGTATGATCGGGCTCTGATTGGGGGTGCAGACCATATTATTGCTCACGCTGCAGCAGGGCATATTCCGCATTCTTGTATCACCAAGGCGTTTCAAGCCGAGATCGCCTCGATTGAGGAATGGTCCCGTCGGTTTTACGGTCTCGTACAAGGCCGGATTGGTTGTGTTTCAGGAG
>Ga0181352_1000338_pt1 | contig 20394 bp, 17 predicted proteins | sample Fa13VDMLBSN_FD_130103 | JGI IMG/M metagenome (GOLD analysis project Ga0181352, IMG submission 130103) | Freshwater viral communities from Lake Michigan, USA - Fa13.VD.MLB.S.N | ecosystem: Environmental > Aquatic > Freshwater > Lake | place: USA: Michigan | collected 2013-09-23 | reverse complement strand
TGGGAAAATTACAAAACATTCTTCAGTTTATTTGGTAGTGCTGATTGTAGGTTATGAGTTTAAAAAAATAAAATATGATGAGTTTTAATCTTTCCGGAGGAGTTGAGGTTCTTGGTTTTATATCACCAACAGAACCAACGGATGAATATCCGGTAATAGATCCTTTATATGGTATTGATGGTTTTAGAAATGTTAATACATTATCTGACCTAAACTCTATTCCAAATCTAAGAAGAAGAGCTGGGATGGTTGTTGGGGTTAGTGGTGGAACCGAATACTATAAATTAAATCCTTCACCGTGGAATGGGTCAATAACTGATTGGTCAATATTTAATTCTGGAAGTGGTGGTGGAACATTTACTGGTGGTACCGTAACTGGTGATACAATATTCACACAAGGAGTTACTGCGACAACATTTTCAGCGACAACCTATCTTGGGTTACCTTTAGATGTTTATGTTACCGGGGGTACATATTCAAACGGAGCAATCACATTTTTAAATAATAGTGGTGGAACTTTTGATGTTACTGGTCTTTATACTGGTGAAACAAGTTATATAAATTCATTAACTACGGGTGTTGGTTTATCTGGTAATACAACAACTGGAAACATTACATTAATAAACACAGCTCCTGACAAAACTGTAACAATAAGTGGTGGTACAAATGTTGATGTTACCGGGTCTTATCCAAATTTTATAATAGATGTTACCGGTGTTACAAGTAGTGACACATATGTGACTGGGGGAACATTTAATAAAAATACAGAAATATTAACACTTAATAGAAATGATGGTAATGATGTTCAAGTAACTGGATTTACAGACATATACACAACTGGATTTACATTTGATTCATCAACTTATGATATTTCTGTTGAATTAAACGATGGTACAATATTAACACAGAATTTATCTGTTTTAGCGTCAGATGTAACAATTACCGGCGGTACCTATGACCCATTAAATGGCTCAATTACATTTGTAAATAACACCGGTGGGACCTTTACTGTTACTGGTTTTATTACAGGATTTACAGACATTCAAGTGACTGGATATACATATCAAGATAATACATTTACTATTAGTGATAGTTCCGGAAATACATTTAATGCAACAATTGATATTGTAACTGGTTTAACTGTTAATGGTGATTTAACTGTCACTGGAAACACAATTGTTAATAGTTTAAGTGCAACAACATATCAAAACCTACCATTAGATGTTTATGTAACCGGAGGAACATATTCAAATGGAACAATTACATTTACAAACAATAGTGGTGATACATTTAATGTTACTGGTTTATATACTGGTGAGACAAGTTATGTAAATTCTTTAACAACTGGAACTGGTTTATCTGCTGACACAACAACTGGGGATATAACAATTATAAACACAAATCCAGACCAGATTGTTAGTATTTCTGGTGGAACCGGAATATTAACCGGAGGAACGTATCCTAATTTTACAATAGAAAATAGTTTACCAGATCAAACAGTTGTTTTAAATAATGGATCAAACATTAGTGTAACTGGAATATATCCTAATTTTACTGTTGGTGTTACCGGATTGACAGATAATGATAGATATGTTACTGGTTTTACATATCAAAATAATACATTTACAATTAGTGATAATTCCGGATCAACATTTAATGCGACAATAAATACCGTAACTGGACTTACTATTAATGGTAATGAAACAATTAACAATGGTAAATTAACAATTAATCAAAATAATGGTGTTATTGGGGTAGATGTTGTTAACTCAACTGAAGCAATGGTACAAGTCCAAAATAACCCCACAGAATTTTCAATTTTTGGTAGGTTTACAGGAGAAACATATATTTATTCAAGTTTATTAGTACCAATTGTTTTTTATACAAATGGTAATAATAAAAGAATGGTTATAGATTCCATAGGAAATGTAGGTGTTGGTACGACAAGTCCATTAACAAAACTACACGTTAGTGGTAACACCTTAATAAATGGATCCTTAACAGCAACAACAATTAGTGCTGCAACATATCAAAATTTACCATTAGACGTATATACAACCGGTGGAACTTATTCTGCTGGGACAATTACATTTAACAATAGTAATGGGACTAATTTTAGTGTAACTGGCATTACATCATCAACAAATCTTAAACAAACATTATTCGTCGATCCAAATGGTAATGATAGTACTGCAACAAAAGGTGATATTTTAAGACCTTATCTCACATTAGAAGCGGCAAAAAGTGCATCGACTTCTGGTGATACTATATATGTATTTCCGGGAACTTATACCGTAACAACAACAGCAACTGAAGGTTTGGCAAAAGACGGTATTGCATATTATTTTTCACCAGATACAATAATTAATAAAGCAACAGCTGGGGACATTTTTAGAGCAAACGGTTTTATATATGGTTTTAATGTTTATGGATATGGAAACTTTAACAAAACAACAAATACCGGTAGTATTTTTTCTTCAAATAATATTCTTGTTTATGGTTCTGTAACAACATACGGTTCATTAGTTGCTGGTTCGGGATATACAACAGGTTTAAAAACAACAACAACAAGTGGTGCTGGTACGGGTCTTGTGGTGAATGTAACATAAATAAACGCAGGTGGTGGAATAACTGCATTAAGTATATCTAATGCTGGTGCAACATATAAAGTTGGTGATGTGATTACAATAGTTGGTGGGGTAACTCCAGCAACAATAACCGTCACTGCAATCGTTGCTGATTTTAATTCCGACGCTGACATATCGTTTGAGGCAAATGATTTATATATTACTGCCGCTTCAAACGTGTTTGATATTAGAAGTACCGCTAGATTTACTACCAAATTTAATAATTTATTATCAACATCAACCGGTGGCGGGTTTTATATTGAAAGTTCAAATGTGAACGTAAATATGTACTCAATTGTTATATCTAATGGTAGATCATTTGGTGGTGGGTCAGGGTCACTTGGTGGTAGTTCCAGTTCTAATATTATTGTTAATGGTTATTTAATATCATCAACAGGAAATATTAATGCGTCAACAATTTCATTATCTGCCGGTTCTACCGGAACTTTTAATGTTAACTATATAACTTATTCAGGTACTGGTGGTTATGCCTTTGGTGGTAATTCATCTACAGTAACATTAAATGTGTCAACAATAACAAGTATTTATGGTCAAGCTTTAAGTACAGCATATTTAAATGGTTATTCTGGTAGTATTTTTGGTGCTTTAAATTTATATGGTGGACAAGTTGGTGTTGTTAATGGTATTACTAGTGGTGATATTGACACAACTTATTTTGGTACTAGAGCAAATGGTGCTGGTGTCTTAATTACGGTATCTGGTGGTAATGTTAGACTACAAATGCAAAACCAAGATACTACAACTGGTTTTGCAATATCTGGTGGTATTGTTACTTTAAATGGTACTTGGACTAATGATGATATGAATATCGCATCTGATTTGACAGGTGGGTCTTTAATCATAAATGGTGATTATGAATATGGTGGTCCGTATTATAACCCATCAAGGTTTTACGGTATAAATGTTTCAGGAGGAACATTAACGGTTAATGGTACAATTAGAATTAATATGCCAAGTACAACAGCTGGTTACTCATTAGACGCATCACCAATACAGTATACATCGGGAAAAATAATACTAAACGGTGCGATTTTAATATCAAATGTCCCACAAGCAACACCTATTAGAGCAATAACCGCTGGTTTATCAATTAAAGTATACACTGGAGGTATGAATACCAATCTAATACAAAATGGTGGTACTCTTGCTGGTAAGAAAAAGAAAATAAAATATACCTTATCCGCAATTGTAAACACACAATTACAACTAAATGATAATATTGGAAGTGGAAACGTAATATTTACCGCAAACGCAACCACGTATCCTTCATTAGCTCAGTTGGCACAACAAATGGTTACAGTAATAAATGCAAATGCAATACAAGTAACAGCGTCTCAAGATAGTGTGGGAGTAGATACTTATTTTTATGTAGAGTCTGATGCGGCAAATTTAGGGTTTACAGGAACTGGAGCAATAAATTTAACCGATACTGGGTTAGTTCCTGGAATGTATCCACTATCACAATCAGTGTTGGGTCCAATTATAGAAGATACAGATGTTGAATAAAAACATATTTATATTAAAATGGCAATAACACAAAGTACAATAAGAAATAGTAACGGAATAACATTTACATATGTTGTTGATTCATCTTCCGATTGGAGTGGTGTTACAAACAACACATACTTTAAGGATTTATCCGATGGTCTTATTTATTATAAAAACTCATCTGGTACTGTTTTGCAACAGTTTTATCAATTTACTGGAGGATCAATATCAAGTTTAACGGCAACAACAATTAGTGCCGCAACATATCAAAATATAACCGTCCCATCTGGTGTTTGGGGAATATCTAATAGTGGTGGGACGTATACGTATTATTCGACATTAACCTTGGCAATGTCAGCGGCAACCACAGGTCAAACAATTGAGATGTTTGCGGATGTCACCGAATCAAGTGCTGTCACAATTACTCTTAAAAATGGTGTTAATATAAATGGTAATGGACATACATACACTTTAGATACATCAACAACAACTACCGGATTTATTGATGGTGGTACAGCAGTAACAATGTTATTTAGTAATATTACGTTAATCAGAAAAGGAGCTGGTGCTGGAATAATGATTGGGTTAAGTGTTGCTGGTAATAGGATTGTTGGTAATTCTACATTTATAAAAATAGAAAGTAACTCAAGTACCGGCATAGGAACCTATGGTGGTGCTGTATTTTCAGGTTATATAAATGGATTTACAATTACTTGTACTGGTACATTATGTGCTGGAATTAATTTAGTTAGAGGTTATATAGATGACTGTAATGTGGTATCAACGGGTAGTGCAATAGTAATAAATATAGGTACTATTACAAACTCATATGGAGAGTCAACTGGTTCTGGAAATGGTATAAATGCGGGAAATACAGGGTATATAGCTAACTGTCATGGAAAGAGTAATACTGGGTATGGTATTAATACTGGTGTTCCGGCTTATAACTCTAATGGGTATTCAGCCGGTAGTTATGGTATTGTTTTTACTGCAGTACCATTATATAATTGTGTTGGGGTGTCGGCTGCTAATTATGGTATTTGGGGGTATGGTGAGATAATAAATAATTGTATTGCAATATCTTCAGCTGGAGGTGCTTTATTTATTCAAAATGCTCAAGCAAATAATTGTGTTGCATATTCATCAGTATCTTCGGCGGCAGTAATGTTTAATTCATCAACAATAAATAACTCAACTTTAAGAACTTTATCTGGTTCAATTGTTGTTAATACTGCAAATGTTACAACTTACAGTAGTTTAAAAAATTGTTCAATTATTAATGATTGGAATAATAGTGGCGGTCACGGAGTTTCCGTGAACTCAGTTCTAACAGTTTTAAATTGTTCAATAAAAGTAACAAATACATTATCAAATTGTTTAAACGCGTCTTCTGCTGTAACAATGAAATATGCAAATAACTCGTTTGAAGGGTCGGTAACACCTGTGAACTCAAACATAACTCAAGCAATAACAAATACACACGATAATCAAGGAAATATTTTAATTTAAAAATTATGGAAAATTTACAACAAATAGTAATACAAGAAACAACAGCACCTTATGTTAGAGCATTGTCTCAATATGGTAATGACCTTATACCTGAAAACCAAATTGAAATAATTTATTCAGAATTAAATGAGGATGAGAAATTGATTTGGGATAATTTTATTTTAATGATAAAAAGTAAAGTATAATGGGGTTAAGTGCAACAACATCGGTTATGTCGGCTGGCATAAATTACACAGCAACAACAGACTCTTCTGTTGACTGGAGCGCTGTAACAAATAATTCTTATTTTTATGATAAAACTAATAAAATAGTTTACTATAAAAATAGTAGTGGTATTGTCATTGGTGGTTATGACACATTTACTGGGGGAACCGTATCAAATTTAACAGTTAATGGTAATTTAACAGTAACTGGAACTACAATAACACCGAACACAATTGCATTTAGAGTTTATGGTAATGGAACAACTAATAACTTAACAACAACACAAAATGGTGATGGAACCCTTAATAGTAATAATTTTGCTGTGGATTTCCAACAAGGAAGTGATTTAAATACAACAACTGGTGTGTTTACCGCGTCTGTTGCTGGATTATACCAAGTAAATCTTATAGGTAGAAATTCAGGTTATGCTGGTGGAATATCACAGATAACAGTATATAAAAATTCAACGGTTGTAGTTATGGTTGAGTGGGCCGCTAGTTCAACTATGAATCACGCTGGTGGGTCAACGGTTGTTAAATTAGCAGTTGGTGATACTCTTAAAATGAAAGTTGCCGCTGGACAAATAAATTTTGATTTCAACGATAGCTGGTCGGTTGCATACATTGGATAATAAATGATACATCAATTAACAATATCTGGAGTTACCGGTACACCACCATATGATGTGTATGTTTGTGATATTACAAATACGTATTCTTATTTAGTTTCTGGTGGAACATATATTCCATCATCATATACTTTTGATGTTCCATACCCATTAAATAATGTCAATTCTTTACTTGTAAAACTTATCGATTCAAACAACTGTGAATTATTTAATTTTTATGAGTGTTAGTTATTTTTAACTAACTATGACAATATTTGTACAAATCGCATCTTATAGAGACCCCCAACTTATACCAACAATTAAAGATATGTTGGATAAGGCAAAATACCCAGAAAATTTAAGATTAGGTATTGCTAGACAATTTCACCCAGATGATAAGTTTGACGATTTAAGTGAATATGAAAATGACAATCGTTTTAGGATTTTAAATATACCTTACGAAGAATCAACCGGTGTTTGTTGGGCAAGAAATCAAGTACAACAATTATATAGTGGTGAGACTTATACATTACAATTAGATTCACATATGAGATTTGAACCTAATTGGGATGAAACTTTAATTGATATGTTAAAGGAATTGCAAGAAGATGGGTATAAAAAACCTTTATTGACAGGATATGTTTCATCTTTTGACCCAGATAATGACCCGGAAGGTAGAGTTACAGAACCTTGGAGAATGGTATTTGATAGATTTACACCGGAAGGTGTTGTTTTCTTTTTACCAGAAGTAATACCAGGATGGCAAGAATTACAAAAACCAATACCTTCAAGATTTTATTCAGCACACTTTTGTTTTACATTAGGTGAGTTTTCAGTTGAAGTCCAACACGACCCGGAATATTATTTTCACGGAGAAGAAATCTCAATTGCCGTTCGAGCTTATACGTATGGATACGATTTATTCCACCCACATAAAATTGTAATTTATCACGAATACACAAGAAAGAATAGAACAAAACAGTGGGATGACAATAAAGATTGGTGGAAAAAAAATAATTCATCACACGAAAAAAATAGAAAAGTTTTAGGGATTGATGGTGAAAAATATGAAGGTGAATTAGAATTTGGTTTTGGTAATATTAGGTCTATTAAAGATTATGAAAAATATGCTGGGATTAAATTTGATAAAAGGTCGGTACAACAATATACAGTAGATAAAAATTATCCACCAAACCCATATGAATATGAAAATGATAAAGAATGGGAAGATAGTTTTTTAAGAATCTTTAAACATTGTATTGATGTTCCATTAAATAAAATACCATATGATGATTATGATTTCTTTGTTGTAGCATTTCACGATGAAAATGATGAAACATTATTTAGACAAGATGCTCAGGAAAATGAAATTAAAAATATAAAAAATGATTCCGATGGTTACGGAAAGATATGGCGAGAGTTTAACACAAAAGAAAAACCAAAATATTGGGTTGTCTGGCCACATTCAAAATCAAAAGGATGGTGTGATAGATTAGTTGGTGATTTATGATTACGCTAGTAACCGGTCTTTGGGATATTGGTAGAGGATCCTTAAATGAAGGATGGAATAGGTCTTTTAATTATTATTTAGAAAAATTTAATGAATTATTAAAAATTGATTGTAACTTAATTATTTTTGGTGATGACAACCTTGAAACTTTTGTAAAAGAAAGAAGAGATATGTCAAAAACAAAATTTATTAATAGGGATTTAAATTGGTTTAGAAATAATGAATTCTATGATACAATTCAAGAAATTAGAACTAACCCAAAATGGTATAATCAAATTGGTTGGTTAAAGGATTCAACACAAGCAAGATTAAAATTTTATAATCCACTTGTTATGTCCAAAATGTTTTTATTACACGACGCTTTACTATTGGACCCATTTAATTCTGAAAAACTATATTGGGTTGATGCTGGAATTTCTAATACAGTTAATATTGGTTATTTTACACACGATAATGTATTAGAAAAAATTGACAACTTATTTAATAAATTTTCTTTTATTGTTTTTCCATATGAAGCAACCACAGAAGTACACGGATTTGACTATTCAAAAATGTGTGAATATGCGAAAGAAAAAACTGAATTTGTTGCGAGAGGTGGATTTTTTGGTGGAACAAAAGAAACAATAAAAGAAATTAATAGTTTATATTATTTTCTTTTAAAAGATACATTAAAAAATAATTTAATGGGTACCGAAGAAAGTATATTTACAATTATGACTTATTTGTATCCGTCACTAATTGATTATGTAAAAATAAATTCTGATGGTCTTTTATACAAATTTTTTGAAGATGTAAAAAATAATGTTATTACTATTGAGACAAAACAAAAAACAATAAATCAAAATTATGGTTCCGGAGTTGGTTTGTATGTTATTACTTTTAATTCACCAAATCAGTTTGAAACTTTAATTAATTCAATATTAAACTACGACTCAAACTTTATTTATAAAACAAAAAAGTTTTTACTAAATAACTCAACTGATTTATCAACAACTGAAAAATATCAAGAATTATGTGAGAAACACGGTTTTGAACACTTAAAGAAAAATAATATTGGTATTACCGGTGGTAGACAATTTATTGCTGAACATTTTAATGACCAAAATGATTTGGGATATTACTACTTCTTTGAAGATGATATGTTTTTTGTTGGACCAAACTCCGGAGTTTGTAAAAACGGTTTTAATCGGAATGTTAATAATTTATTTTCAAATTCATTAACGATATTAAAAAAAGAAAACTTTGATTTTTTAAAATTAAATTTTACTGAATTTTTTGGTAGTAACAATACACAGTGGGCTTGGTATAATGTTCCACAAGATTTTAGAGAAACTCATTGGCCAAACAAACCAAACTTACCAAAAGAAGGTTATGATCCTGATGCACCAAGTACAAATTTTAAAAATATAAAATCATATAATGGAATACCATACACTAGTGGTGAAATATATTTATGTAATTGGCCAATATTATTATCTAAAGAAGGAAATTATAAATGTTATTTAAAACAAAAATTCCAATTCCCATATGAACAAACTTTGATGTCATACAATTTCCAAGAAACAATAAAGGGAATTTTAAATCCTGGATTACTTTTAATTACACCAACTGAACATAATAGATTTGAATTTTATGAGGCCTCATTAAGAAAAGAATGTTGATTGGTATATTTATAGTAAAAACTATTGATGGAATTTTTTATTAAAAAAAATGCCACACTACCTCTTTTAAAAATGCAAGTTGTAAAAGATGGAAGAAGTGACTATAATAATATGATGAATTTAATTGAGGAATCTGCAATATTTTTCTCAATGATTGATGTCGATACTGGTATCCCTAGAATTATAACAAGACCGGCTGGATTTGTATCTAAAAAAATGTTGGGCCCAAATGCCGAACCGGAATATTATGTTTATTATCAATTTACAGGAAATGATACAAGAAAAGTCGGTAGATATGAAGGTCAATTCTTATTTAGAAATGATGATGGCGTTTTAATATTACCAATTAGAGATAAACTATACATTAATATACAAGAAAGTTTTATTGGTGATTCATTGGTTTATGATAGTTGTTATGTTAGTGAATTTCCTTGTTGTAATACAAGCCCGGTTATTACCGCAACAACAACTACAATTTGTTACGTACCACCAACACCAACACCTTCACCAATTCCATTAGTGTTAACATTAACAACAGTTGTAACATCTGGTTCAGTTGTTATTGATTATTATTTAACTGCAAATAAAGTTGTTGACCAAAATGTTGATTTATTTTTTGACCACATTTTAGATGTTTATACCGGAAGTCCAATAACAATATCGACTGGTGTCACAATAAACCAAGGCGGTACAACTGGAACAACACAAGTTATATTACCAGATAATTTTGATAATCTAACAAGAAATGATATTTACCAAAATGTAATATCGATACCTAGTGGTATAACATATGTGATTTCTGGTGATACATTCCCAGTAACACCAACTCCAACACCGAGCCCAACTCCAACACCAAGTCCAACTCCGGAAATAATACAAAATGCAATTCTAACAAATAATAATGAGTATATTAGTATTGGTACAAATGAATATTTAAGTTATGTTGATGTAACTTATTTTGTTGAAACAAATATTCAAAGTGGGTCAACAGTTACAACCTTTTCAGTAACCGGGTCGACACCATATAGCAGTGATGTGATTATACCTTTAAGTGTTGTATTAGATTTAACAACCGGTGGTACAATAACAATAAGTGATACTGTAACAATACCACAAGGTGAAATAGTTGGTACTAAAACAAATACAAACCCCTTAAACTATAATAGTTTAAATAAAAATGCGGAATTAAGAATACAACAACCAAATAATACATTTGTTAATTGTTTATTTTTAGCTTATCCAATAAATTTTGAATAATAAAAAGTATTTATAAATAAAAAATAATATGGCAACTTTAACAGGAAAAACAATTGGTGAATTAACACTTCTAACTGGAATTACAAATAATACGCTATTTCCGGTAGAATATAATTTAACAACGTATCATATTCCATACTCTAGTATAGCAAATTTTTTAACTGGAGGTACCTACTCAAATGGGTCAATAACATTTACAAATAACCAAGGAAATAGTTTTGTTGTTTCTGGTTTATACACTGGATCAACAGATTTTTATGTAACCGGTGGTACATATTCTAATGGTACAATAACACTCGATAGACAAAATGGAAGTGTTGTTATTAACGGATTATACACTGGATCAACAGATGTTTTTGTAACTGGTGGAACATATGATAATAACACCGGAACATTAACACTAGAAGATAATAATGGTGGTACATTTAGTATTACTGGATTCACAACTGGTGGTACCGGAACATCATTATATGAAGTTGGTACTGGTACTAACTCAACACAAAGAGTTGGTGTTGGGGTTGAGGCAATTGGGAATTATTCTGTTGTTGCTGGAGGTACTGGTAGTACAGCATCTGGTAATTTTTCATTTATTGGGGCCGGCGAATCAAATTTTACATTTGCAAATTTATCAGTAATTGGTGGTGGATGTATAAACAGAACATATGGCAATATTTCAACCGTAAGTGGTGGATATTCAAACACAACAATTGGTGAATTATCAAATATAAATGGTGGTTATTTAAATAAAACTGAAGGTGGATTTTCAAATATTGGTGGTGGATATAATAATACAACTAGTGGTTGTTATTCAACAATTAGTGGTGGTTATTACAACACAATATTAGGTAGTGAATCAACAATTAGCGGTGGTTATGGAAATACCGCAGGTTTTAGTGGTGCAATAAATTCTATTTATAATACAAATTTTACAGGTAATATTCCTTTTGCTGGTTTTTATGGGTCTAACGGACCTTCATCAACTTTATCTGGTCAAGGTAATGGCGCAACATTTTCTTTTAATTTTACAGCAACAAATACATTAAGTAATGTTTATATTGATAATTTTGGTAAAGGATATATTAGTGGTGACACATTAACATTTGATGGAACAATTTTTGGTGGTGTATCACCAACAGATGATGTTACATTACAAATTACCACAGTAAATGGTGGCTCAAATATATTTGTTGGTGGTGGTCAAGAAAATACCGCAATGCAAAATTCATCAACAATAAGTGGTGGTTATTTAAATAAAAGTGATGCAAATTGCTCAACTATTGGTGGAGGGTGTAATAACATAATTAGTTATCGTAGCTGTTATTCAACAATTAGTGGTGGTAGAAGGAATACTGGATATGGTTGTTATGGAACAATTAGTGGTGGTAGAAATAACCTAGCAGGTGCCTACGGTACAATAAATGGAATTTATAATCAAATATACACAGGCGGTACTTTAAACGGAACTTTTTCTGGTGGGTATACTCCAACATCAACAACATCTGTTTATGGTTCTGGAGCTTCTTTTGGTTTTGTTTTTAATACTGGGTCTTTATATAATGTTAACATTGTTAGTGGTGGTAATTTATATGATGGGAATGATACTTTATTTTTTGATGGTAGTATATTTCCTGGAGGAACATCTGGTGTTGACGATGTAACATTCCAAGTTAGTACATCAATAAATAACTATGCAACAGTTGCTGGTGGTTGTAGAAATACAGCATCTGGTGAATATTCAACAATTAGTGGTGGATATGAAAATACAGTATCCGGTGATTACTCAACTATTGGTGGTGGGGCAAATAATACAATTAATACTAATTCACAATACTCTACAATTGGTGGTGGTGATGACAATACTATCCTTCAAGGGGATGTTGCGACAATTGGTGGTGGTGAAAATAATACAATTAGTGGTACTTATTCAACTATTAGTGGTGGATATAGGAATATAGTAACAAATGCTTGTGCAACAATTGGTGGTGGATATTATAACACTACTGAAAACATATTTGACACAATTGGTGGTGGTGCTTTTAACACAACAATATTAAGTGGTGGTGGTGCTGGAGCTGCAACAGTATCTGGTGGTTATTGTAATACATCAGGAAATTATTATACATTTAATGGTGGTGGGTGTAGAAACGTTATACTAGGTGAATATTCAACAATAACAGGTGGTTTACAAAATACAAACTATGGGGGCTTCGTTAATTTACTTACTTTCCAATCTGGTGACGCATCAGCAATTCCAGATAATACATACACTGTTAATCCAACTAGTTTAGGTGGATATGGTTCAGATTTACAAATTAGTTTTGATGTAAATAGTGGAGTTGTTAGTAATATTAATATTTTAAATCCTGGTGTAAGATATGAAAACGGACAACAAGTTTTAGTACCTGGAAATACTATTGGTGGTTTATCACCAGCAAACGATTTAACGTTTTTTTTAGATGATGTTATAATATCTGAATTTTCTTTTATTGGTGGTGGTCTAGCAAATACCACAATTGGTGAATTCTCAACATTAAGTGGTGGTTATATTAATAGAACATCTGGTGTTGCGGCAATAGTTGCCGGTGGTGCATTTAATAATGCTCAAAGTATTTTAGCAACAATTAGTGGTGGTTATGGAAATACAGTTAGCTCTCCAGTATCAACTATTGGTGGTGGTGGTCAAAACACAATTTTAAATGCAGAATCCTTTATTGGTGGTGGAATATGTAACACAACAGTTGGTCTTAGCGCGACAATAGCTGGTGGTTGTTGTAATACCGCTAATGGTAATTACTCAACAGTAGGTGGTGGTGGTGCATCATCTGGTACTAACGGTAATTTAGCTTTTGGTGATTACACAACAGTAAGCGGTGGTTTTCGTAACACATCAAGTGGATACGCATCATTTGTTGGTGGTGGCCGTTTAAATACGTCAAGTTCTGATTACTCAGTTGTAAATGGCGGACTTCAAAACACATCAAGTTGTTATTCCTCAACTATAAGTGGTGGTCGTTTAAATACAACGAGCAATTCTTACTCAACTATAAGTGGTGGTTATCGTAACACAACAAGTGGGTATAGTTCAATAATAGGTGGTGGTGAACGCAATACAACAGATGGTTGTCACTCAATGATTCTTGGTGGTTATTGTAATACAACAATAGGAATAAGAAGTGCTATTGTTGGTGGTCAAAATATTGTTGCAACAGAAAACGATATGACATATATGCCAAGTGTAAACATCCAATCAACCGGATATTTATATTTTGGTGATGTTAATAATGATGGCTCTTGGAGAATGGCAATATCTGGTGCAACATTTATAATAGAAAAAAGAGTCGGAGGCGTTTGGGTTGTGTCCGGAACATTTGTATAAATAAAATAAAATAAAATAAAAAATGGGTTTTAATACAGACATATTAAGTGCAACAACAATAAGTGGTGGAACATTCTATGGTGATGGGTCAAATTTAACAGGAATATTAACCGGTTATTCATATAGTCAAATAAATAACTATACATCTGGAATTCCAGTTACGGTAACACATAATTTAAATACAACAGATATTGTTGTACAACTAATAGATACAAACACAAATGAATTAATTTTTGGTAGTATTAGTAATTATCAAACAAATTCAATAGATGTGACATTAAATTCTTCTTTGAATAGTATAAAAACAATTGTGGTTGGGTCGTCATCAGTTGCATTATCACCAAGTGGGTTAACAACAATTTTATTTGGTCATGATTCTGTAAGTCCGGCCGATAGTACAACATATTATATTGGTGGTCAATTTAATTTAGGTCCGGTTACATCACCTAGTGATGGTAGAAGACTAATTTCACAAATTACTGGTAGTATAACTCAGGTGTCAATTTCAAGAACAATAGGTGGAACTTTAGGAAGTTCTGAAACAAATACATTTACAATTAATAATGTAACACAATCAACAAGTAGTACAATTACAACTACAGGCACACTTGATTCGTCGTCATCACTTGTTAATTATGTATTATCATCACCATTACCAATTGTAAATGGTGATAAATTAGAAATTGTTTGGACAACACCAGTTTTTGCAACAAATCCAACAACAGTTAGACAACAAATAAACGTATTAATTCAATTCTAAATGGAAAATTTAGGTACATATGAAATTGTTAATTACACAATCCAACATCCAACTGAAGGATTACTTAATAAACAAAAAATAATTTATTACAATAACCAAAATGAAATTGAAACCGAGGAGTATTATTTTGGTTATATAAAGATAGGATACACAGAAAAAAATTAAAATTATGACAAATTTTTATGATTCTTTAGGAATAAATGGTGGTTTGAGTATTAGTGCTAACTCAAATACTGACGCAATTTACATTAGTCAATTAGGTGGTGGTAATGCTATGTTGATTGAAGATAGCTCAAATCCAGATTCAACACCATTTATTATTAATTCTGGTGGTAGTGTTAATATTGGTAGAATTGAATATTTAACAACATCTAGTGGTACGCCTGCTAAATTACAAGTAAATAATAGTACTTCACAAATACCATCATCAGGTTTACCGTTCACTACTAATTTTATAGTACAAGGCTTTAATAATAATAATGTTGGTTTATTTACAACAGATAGTAATACATCACAAATATATTTTGGTACACCATCTAGTGTATATGGTGCAAAACTATCTTGGTATTATACTGGTGGTACTTTTGATATATCAACAGAAACAACAGGAGGTACTTTGACTTTTGGGACTGACCAAGGAGTTGAAAGGATGAGGATTGGTAGTGATGGTAAAGTTGGTATTGGTACCACTGCAACAACAGCAAATTTAGAAGTTGCTGGTTCTATTTCTGCAACAACATTAAGTGTTGGTGGTGTGAATATAAGTAGTTTACCAACATCATCTGTGGGTCTTACACCTGGAACCGTATGGAATAACGGTGGTATCTTAAACATTGTATAAACAATAAATCAAAAATAAAACAAAAATGGAAATTAAATTGTTATTTAAGTATGAAGAACCAAAAACAATTGGTGAGCACAAGGTAATTGCAATCAGACAAGTACCAAGAGGAATTAGATTTAGAACTGAACAAGGACCAATCCTTAAAGAAGTTGCATTTAAAGATATTTGGACTGAAGAAGAATTACACGCATTATTATTAAATTAATAAATTAAAGCCCTCCCCCAAAATAAAGGAGGGTTTTTTATTTGACATTAATCAATCAATCAAATATATTTATTGAGGTAAGGTAAATTTCGTAAACTACGAAAGCAAATAAACCACTCAAAAAAAAATATATTTATGATTACAGCAGAGGAAATTAAATCCTTTCTGGAAGGAAATGATCCAGAAGAACACATTGTGGCAATAGAATTTGATTATCAAAAAGACCACATTTATAAAATCAAAGAAGTACCGGGAAAAGGAAAATCAATCGCAAGAGATAACCTAATAGCGTTTGCTTGGGTCGGTGACCTAAGAGGTCTTAATTTTTATCAAGGTTCAAAAGCATTACAAAAAGAAGCGATGTCCAAATATGGAATTGTCATTGAGAAATTAAGAACAGATGGAAATGAACAACTAGAAAACGGTCTAACATTTCTTGTTAAATCATTAAAAGGATATCGAGCTCTTTCACAATTTTTCCGTGATGGAGGAATTGATCCTTGGGGTGAAAAAGTAAGAGACAAATTCTTAATGCTAACTCCAACAGAATAATTCCTAATCTCAAAAGAAAAAAGATTATTCAAAGGTTTTGAAGATTACAATGATATTACAAGACTTGTATTTGACCTTGAGACCACATCTTTAGAACCTAAAGATGGTCGTATATTTATGATTGGGATTAAAACAAATAAGGGTTATAGAAAAGTAATTGAGTGTACAAACGATGACGAAGAAAGAAGAGGGATTGTTGAATTTTTTAAAATTATAGACGAGATTAAACCTTCAATTGTTTCCGGGTACAATTCCGCAAACTTTGACTGGTACTGGATTTATGAAAGATGTAAAATCTTAAATCTTGATATTAAAAAAGTTGCAAAGTCACTTCACGGTGATAGATCAATAACACAAAAAGAATCAATATTAAAATTAGGAAACGAGGTTGAGAGTTTTACTCAAACTCAAATGTGGGGTTATAACATTATTGATATAATCCATTCAGTTCGTAGGGCTCAAGCAATTAATTCATCAATTAAAGAAGCTGGTCTTAAATACATTACAAAATTTATTGACGCTGAAGCCAGTGACCGAGTATATATCGATCACGACAAAATTGGGTCAATGTATAGAGAAAAGAATTTGTACTGGTTAAACATTGAGAATGGTAAGTATAAAAAAGTTGGTGTCGATGAAAAAATAGATGAGATATGTTCAAGAAGAACCGACATTTATATTCAAACAACCGGGGATGATATAGTGGAGCGTTATCTTGACGATGACTTGGAAGAAACCTTACTTGTTGACGAGGAGTTCAACCAGGGGTCATTTCTTCTTGCATCACTTCTCCCAACGACATATGAAAGAGTCTCAACAATGGGAACGGCAACAATCTGGAAACTTGTAATGCTTGCTTGGTCTTATAAGAATGGTCTTGCAATTCCAGCAAAAAAAGAAAAAAGAAACTTTGTTGGTGGATTATCAAGATTACTTAAAACCGGATATTCAAAAGACGTATTAAAACTTGACTACTCATCACTATATCCATCAATCCAATTAACACACGATGTTTTTCCGGAATCAGATATTACTGGGGTAATGAAAGGTTTGTTATCTTATTTTAGGGACACTCGTATTTTGTATAAGAATCTTGCATCCGAATATAAATCAATTGATAAAAAGAAAGCAAAATCGTTTGATACAAAACAGTTGCCAATTAAGATTTTCATTAACTCTTTGTTTGGTGCTCTTTCGGCCCCACAAGTATTTCCTTGGGGTGATATGGATAAAGGAGAACAGATTACTTGTACCGGTCGTCAGTATTTAAGACAGATGTTAAAGTTTTTTATGAAACGAGGATACACACCACTTGTATGTGATACGGACGGTATGAACTTTTCTTTACCGGATGGTGGTGTAGAAGGTAGAAAATACATTGGTCGTGGTCTTAACTGGTTGGTTAAAGAAGGAAAAGAATATACCGGGTACGATGCTGATGTTGCAGAATTTAATGATCGGTTTATGCGTGGAACGATGGGACTTGATTGTGACGGAACCTGGGATTCTTGTATTAACTTGGCCCGTAAAAACTACGCAACATTAGAACATAATGGAAAAGTTAAACTTACAGGTAATACAATTAAATCTAAAAAGATGCCAAAGTATATTGAGTTATTTTTAGATAAAGGAATTAAATTATTACTTAATGGTGATGGACAAGGATTTGTTGAGTGGTACTATGAATATTTACAAAGAATATTTGACCAAAATATTCCTTTAATGGATATAGCAAACAAAGCAAAGATTAAGCAAACAATTGATGATTATATTAAACGAAGTAAGACCAAAACAAAAGCCGGTGCTTTAATGTCAAGACAGGCACATATGGAACTTGCAATTAAAGAAGGTCTTAATGTTAATCTTGGTGATGTTATATATTATGTGAATAACGGAACAAAAGCTTCACACGGAGATGTACAAAAAGTTAATAGACCAAAGGCTGGATGGAATGACGAACAAGTAACGTTATTTTTCTCCGATTCTACAGTATTTAAAGGTTCGTATAAAGAAAAAGAAAAATTCCTACTTGAGAATGGTTGGGAAAAATCTTGGTCGGAAGATAACTGGGTTCGTAGTAATTCTAAAAATAAAGAAGCTAACGCAGGAGTACCAACTGATGTTGCGTATAAACTTGCTAGTACAGAATCGGTAATACAACTTAATTGTTATAGAATTGATCCACAAGAATTAGAAAGTAACCCAGGTTTAACCGGCGAATATAATATTCAAAGAGCAATTACAACTTTTAACAAAAGAGTGGAACCATTACTTGTTGTTTTTAAAGAAGAAGTTAGAGACGGATTACTTGTTAAGAACCCAGAAGAAAGACCATTCTTTACAAAAGACCAATGTGTTTTAATAAATGGTATTCCTTTTGAGGATGGCGATCAGGATGATATACAAAAAGACCTCATCGATATGGAAAGTGGTGAAGTTGTATTTTGGGAAAAAGTTAATATAGACCCAAATTATATTTACGAATTAGCTGAAGAGGGGTGGGAAGAATTAGTTTAAAAAGTTTTTAGTCCGTCACTACTTAATATATACCAATTACCCTCAACAAATTGGAATTGTACGCAGGCTCCTTTTTCTAAAAGGAGCTCATCCCATTCTTCATCAATGGAACCAATATCAGACTTTATTAAAGTTTTTGTAAGAGATTTTACTGTAATTTTTTTTACAATAGCAGAGTTTAATGTTACTTCAGAGTACTCAACATCTTTGACAATTAAAATTGTTTCATTATTTGTTGTGTATATAGACTCATTTATTATTTTATGAACCTCAACTTCTTTTTCTACAATAATTTTTGGCTCAACAACAGTTTGTGTTTGATATCTAACAACATTTTTTCTTGGTGTTATATTTTCTACTTTTATCATATTACATAAATTTGTCTAGGCATAGCCCTAAACTTTAATTGTTTATTTAAATTCTCAGCTAGTAATGCCTCTCTCTCCATTACTTTTTCTGGTTTTAATCTTGTAAGTCTTCCTTCAGCACCAATAAGTTCGTCAATTAATTTTGTTTTCTCGTCTTTTGCTTCAGTTGCAAGTGACGCGTAATCCAATGTAAGATCACCACCCTCACCGGTTTTTAAATTTCCACTGAATTTACCACGAACTCTTGCAAGAGTTTCCTTACAGTATGCAATAAACCATCTTCTAATCCAAACTTGAGCCGGGTTATTTAAATCGTGCCAACTCATTTTATCAAATGGTACATCGGATGGTAATTTAATGATATCTGGATTATCTTTTAAACACTTATCTCTATCACCACCATCATCATAATACCAATACCAAACTTTACCTCTCATAAGTGTTGAGTTACCAAAATCAAATTTACCACCAGGTGTATTCATTAAGTGAATTGCTTTTTTACCATCAGGTAATGCAGTTACTCTATATGTTAAATCACCAGCAATAATTCTTCTTTGAATATTAATTTCTTGCATTCTTAATAACATATCAAAAGCTGGCATTAAAAAGTAACTTCCAGATAAATTACCAACTTGTGCGTAACCTGCTGGCCCTGAAATACCACCACCAGCAATACCACCAAAAGCCCAAGGATCAAATAACATATTATTTAATTCGGCTGGTGTAAACCACAATAATTCGTTTAATTCTCTTCCTGCTGGAATCTCATAAATTTGTTGGTTTGGTACTAATTGTATATAATCTTTTTTTAATACCCATTCACCACCAGCTTGTAAACCAACTATTTTTGAATAGGCATAAGTGTATCTTGTTTCATAATCTAAACTT
>Ga0181352_1000337_pt1 | contig 20411 bp, 30 predicted proteins | sample Fa13VDMLBSN_FD_130103 | JGI IMG/M metagenome (GOLD analysis project Ga0181352, IMG submission 130103) | Freshwater viral communities from Lake Michigan, USA - Fa13.VD.MLB.S.N | ecosystem: Environmental > Aquatic > Freshwater > Lake | place: USA: Michigan | collected 2013-09-23 | reverse complement strand
GATCTATCTTTGATTTGAAGTTCATCTCTACTGACCGAGCAAACACCATGGACCCGCCCCACGCTGACGCGTACCTCATGATGAAGAACTTCATCAATCACCCTATGTGGTACAAGTATCAGAAGCTGCCCGGCCACGTTTTGATTGACGGCGGTATGACCTCACTGCGTACGTGGTTGCACTCGCAGGCGAATCGTATCATAGCCGATACCAATGCGCGGGCGAAAGCTCATTAAAAAATACAATGATGGTTTGCTTAGATTTTGACTTATAATTTAATCACGCTGCAAAAATCAGCGTAACTTCATAACTGTTAACTGGAGAACTGCGATGACTGATTTCAACAAACTCACCCTTGAGCAACGCATCGATATGATGGGCCAGCTGAAAGCTCAAATGGCCACGCTCGAAAAAGACTACGACAAACTGAAAGCCCTCGTCATCGAAGACGTCGGCGTTGGCGCGTTCGAAGGCGAAACCTTCCGCGTGTCTATCTCTGTATCCAGCCGCGAAACACTCGACATGGAAGCCGTGCGCAACCATCTGTCGCCTCAGTTCATCCGCGCTCACACCAAAGTGACCGAATCCACCACCGTGCGCGTGACTGCACGCAAAGGCGGCTGAAATGAATATCTTTTACCTCCACCACTCGCCCCCGCTCGCTGCCCGTATGCACTGCGACATCCACGTCATCAAGATGATTCTTGAGACCGCGCAGATCTTGTCCACTGTGCACCACCTGCACGGTAACGGCGACAATGCGCCGTACAAGATGACGCACCAGCATCACCCGTCTGTCAAGTGGGCCGCTGAGTCTAAAGTGCAGTACGACTGGCTTCAGCAACTCGGCGTTTACCTTTGCAACGAGTACGCGGTTCGCTATCTTGGCAAGCGTCACGCGTGCGAAAAATACATCAAGGGTTGCCTGCAAGCCCCGCCGCCCGCGCTGCTTGCGCAGAAAAAATACATCTGGGCTGAGCCGCCACAAGCTATGCCTGATGATGTCAAAGTGCCCGGCGACACAGCTACCGCATACCGCAACTACTATCGGAAGTACAAAGCGCACTTCGCCAAGTGGAAGCTGGGTGGCGTGCCCGCTTGGATGACTCCAGTTTACAACCGATACGACGCAGAGGCTTTTCTGACATGATACTGAGGCACGTTTCCTACAAGGGCTTTGAATTCTATGTCCCGGAACCTGAGCAAGAGGAAGGAAACGCTGATGAGGTCGGCATGCAACATTGGTTTGACTCCTCACTTCGCTCAACGCTCACATACGCTGAGCAAGTGTGGCACGTCAATAGCTTCATCACCGATTGTAATCTATCCATACTTGAGATCTTTTGCGGGTTCGGTATGAGCACGATAACGATCGGGGGTGAGCGTATTGAGCAACACGTGGCGTTTGATCACGACGAAGGGTGCGCCAATGCGTTCCAGTATCTGCGGCCTGATTCCAAGACCTTCGTGGCGGATTCATACGCCGCTGCCCCTATCGCGCTCGGCATAAAGCAGTTTGACTGCGTATACGTCGAGTACAATGCGATGACTACCTACCGGGCGATGCAAGACCCGAAAGAAAGATACCTGCTTGATTCAATCTTCAACTCCGGCGCACGCTACGTCATCTTCGTCGATAGTGCAAAAGTCAAAGAGCATTTGCACCGCCATACCTACTCCAAGTTCTTTGATTTTGACGTTGACTCCTCAGACTCGTATGTCCGCGGAGCTGACCGTTACTTCAGAAAGATGTACGGATACGGTATCAAAGCGTGCGCGCATGATAATATCAACTACACTTTCCTGCTGGACCGGGGAGCGCGGCAGCTAGATACGTATGATATATTTGACACTCGCTCCATCGTCAATCTTTCTCAATTCAAACACCTAGGATACATAGATGTTGACTTTTGACCCCACCCTATCGTGGCAGGATTTCGCTGCAAAGACAATCGCCACTGATGACCTAGACCCTGTCTACGTCGCGCTGTACCGCGCCGGTATGCCTGAGGATATGCTCATGCGCTGGTGCACGGCCTTCGTTACCTACTACCATATGGGTACCGCTTGCCAACTGTGCACGCTGAAAGGCGACGAGTTCTGGGCGGAGTTGTGGAACCGATATGACGAGGCTCCACGCGCCAGCGAACGCCGGCACTTCCGGGGCGAGTCGGGCAAGAAGGCTATTCGTTCGTGGATAAACGCCTACGGAACTCCAGAGAAGTTTTTCGCCGCCTGCATGCAACCTACCTTCATGAAACTTCTAAAAATGTCTATCCCCCAAATCGGGCACTACTTCACGTGGAAGTGCATGGACTTGCGCGAGGCGGTGTTTGGCTACGATGTGGATTGGACCGGCTCCGAGTATCATATGGTCGCGCTGCCTATGCAGGGTTTGAATATCATATTTCCTGAGCTGGAGGGAAACCGAAAGGCGAACTACGCGGAGGCCCTGCTCCAAGTCGCTGACGGCATCAAGCATATCCCGGCCCCGCCCCGCGCGGCCCGAAACTGCTGGGTAGCTGAGGCCGAAACCGTATGCTGTATGGCGAAGTCGTATTACAAGAGCAAGAAGCCGATCGGTAAAGACATCTTGGAGAAGCGTCATGACCTGACCGGCTACGGCGAAATCGCTGATCACATCCTGTCTTTCATGCCCGAGGAGCCGTTTGATGAGGTGATAGCATGAACAGAGACGAAGTAATCGAAAAAGCCAAGGCCATCGGATGGGTGGCACAACCCTGCGCCAATCCTGACATGATCGCCATTCGCGCGTACAAACCTGACACCAACGAACGCATGCGCATGGGCGCATCGGGGGAGCTGTACACCAGAGGGGATGATGGGTGGATGTACCAAGTGGGCACCGTCGCAGACGTTGCCAACGCAATCAAACAAAAGGAGAAGCAATGACCAGAGAAGACATCACCCGCATGGCTCTAGAGGCTGGATTGGGTCCGTTTGAAATGAATTGTGCGTTAGCCCATGTAGAAGACCTTGAACGCTTTGCCGCCCTTGTCGCCGCCGCTGAACGTGAGAAGGTAGCCAAGTGGCAAATAGGTTCTGGGTATTCAACAGGGCACGGTGAAACCATCGAAGACCTGCTAGTCGAACTTGAATGGCAGGTTCGTGAGAGCGAACGTGAGGTGTGTGCGAAGGTGTGTATTGAGCAGTCAGTAAGGTGGTACACCGATCAGCGAGATGTGTACGTGGCCCACGAATGCGCCGCCGCCATCCGAGCAAGGGGACAAGCATGAACCATATCATCAACGTTCGCGGAACCAACGGATCTGGCAAGACTACGGCCGTTCGCCGCATCATGGATCACCTGACGTACGTCCGGGACTACACGACAAAGAACGGCGTGTTCACGCACGCTTACAGCACCCCGGCTGAGGAACTCGTGTTCTTTGTCGGTAAGTACGAGGGGGCCGTCACCGGCGGGGTAGATCGCGTGAAGAACGTTCGTGATGTAGTCGAGGCATGCCGTGAGCTGAGCGCCTACGGTCACATCGTCATGGAAGGCTTGCTCATTTCCGGGCTTCAGCAGCTGACCAAGGATGTCGCTGATGCATGCATTGGCAACGCGCAGTTTCACGCGCTCACGCTGGACACGCCGAAAGAAACTTGCATAGCGCAGACGCTGAACCGCCGCGCCCTGGCCGGCAACGACAAGCCTTTTGACCCGGGTAAGTCACTGGTTCCGAAGTACCGCGCCGTTGAGCTCGCTCACGCCAAGCTGAGGACGTGGGGGCTAGACGCCCGAGTCATGCCTCAGCGCGATGTCATTTGTACCGCCCTCACGCTTCTGCGTGTGCCCTTCAACCCTCAAGCAATTTGATTGTATCGAACTTATAATAGGGTATGGACTACTCAAAACTATACGATCGGTTGATTCTTAGTGCGAAATCAAGAGTTTTTGATGGGTACACTGAGAAGCATCACGTTTTACCTAAATGCTTGGGAGGTGACGACTCTGAAGATAATTTGGTCTCATTTACTCCGGAAGAGCACTATGTAGCTCACCAGTTACTAGTTAAGATGTACCCGAATAACTCTAAATTATTATTCTCCGCTCTCATGATGTGCGTAGATGCTAGAGGAGATAGAGTCTCAAATAAACGATATAGTTGGTTAAAACGTAGATTCAGCGAACTACAAACTGGAGAGTTAAATCCAGGAAAAACGGCGCAAGCTCGTAAGAAAAACTCAGAGGCTAAAAAAGGAAAGCCAAGCCCTAGAAAAGGGGTTTTACTTTCGGAAGAAACTAAGAAAAAGATAAGCGACGCGAAGAAAAATCCATCCAAAGAGACTAGAGAGAAAATGAGGAAGGCGAACTTAGGAAAAATAAACGGGCCGCATTCAGAAGAAACAAAACAAAAAATACGGCAAGCTCAACTTGGTAGGATATTCTCAGAAGAAACAAGGCAAAAAATGAAAAACGCTTGGAAACTAAGAAAGGAAAAATCATGTCAGTCGTTATAGCAATACGAGGCTCTAATGGTGCGGGTAAAACGACTGTAGCTAGGAGAGTTATGGATGCCACCGAAAAAGATTTTGTAAAAAAAGTGAAGGCTAGTAACGGAGTCTTATTGAATGTTTACAAAAAATACGTGATCATAGGCTCGTATGATAGAGTATGCGGAGGAGCAGACACCGTCAAAACCCCTCAACTCGTCTGGGACGCTGTAGTAGAAGCCGCAGAATTCACGAACGTATTATACGAGGGTGCACTCGTAGGCTCTGTTTTTGAGCCCGTAGTTGTTTTGAATGCTAGATTGAAGCAGTTAGGAGCGAAATTCATACCTGTCTGCCTAAACCCTACACTAGAAGAATGTATAGCTAATGTAAATACGCGTAGAGCCGCAGACGGTAAACCGCCATTACCAGACCCGAAAAATATAGAGACAAATTACAAAAAACACATTTCTTCCGCTAAGAAGTTGCACGCCATCGGGCTTGAGCCTCATTGGGTCAGCTCTGATGAGGCCGTGCCTATCATTTTGAAGGAGCTTGGATATGAGTAAGAACGAGTACATTAGAGAGCGGTTCCGCCTATGGTACTGGCTTCGTGCGGATGAAACCCTTTTCGGGGCTACGCCGGAGCATATGTACACGTGGAAGTTGCTTGTGAACGAAGTTTTCAAAACGGACACAACTGCCCATGTGGACTGAAAATATGACCGGGTTGCCTAACCCTGACCTGATAGTTCGGTTGGCGCACTTCATCTCAGAGCGTGAGCATATCCGCAACGAGAAAGAGGCAGGCGCTCCGCCGCCTTGGACTGACGATGAGGTACTAAATACGTACCGCTTTTGCAACGTCCGCCGCCGGCATGATCGCGTTTCAAAGTGGGTAATTGATAATATAATCACCCCCTATGAGGATAACGATAACTTGTGGTTCATGCTTTGCTGCGCCCGCTGGATAAACTGGCCCCCTACGATCATTGAGCTGATGGAGAAAAAGGTCTGGCCCGTGAGCGGGTTTGACCCCATCAGATTCGGGCGCGTTATAGATGAACGCGTCAAGCGCGGAGAGAAAACCTGGACGGGCGCGTACATGATTACCGCTAGACAAATACCCGAAGGGGTAGGGAAGGGCGCGTTCATAGCCGAGCGTATGCTAAACCCGCTGCTTCATACTGACCTAGGCCGCTTCTTCAACTCGGCGCTTGGCCCCTATCGTACGGTACAGAAGTCGCTTGAGGTTTTTGAGGGTAAGTACGGGTGGGGCACCTTCATGTCCGGGCAGGTCGTGGCTGATATGACGTACTCGCACATACTGCAGAACGCTTCTGACTTGTACTCTTATGCGCCTATCGGCCCTGGCTCCACACGCGGACTGAATCGTTTATTCATACGCAACTTGCATCAAACGATTCGGCAGGCGCAGTTCAACGAAGAACTAATCTACACGAAGCGTAAAGTCAATGAGCTGATCAAAGGACTTGATGATGTAACGCTGCATGACTGGCAGAACTGCATGTGTGAGTTTGACAAGTACCTACGCGCCCGGAACGGCGGACGCCCTCGCTCCAACTACAACCCCGAAACAGCATACTAAGGAGAACCAATGAAAGCCTTCAACGTCACCAACGTCAATCAAGCCTTCCCGCTCGAGATCAACGCGATCAAGGCGGACGGCATCGCCCGCGACTCGCGCAACGGCCCGGTCATCGAGTTCAGCGAGCCGGTGGCTACAACGTACAGCCGACCCATGGAGCGCGTGTTATTCAACGCCAAGCGTATGTGTAACCCGTTCTTTCACTCTATGGAGGGCTTGTGGATTATCGGCGGGTATCGCGACGTCGAGTTTCTGGACTTCTTCAACTCACAGATGAAGCAGTACAGCGATGACGGCGAGGTGTTTTGGGGTGCGTACGGCCACCGCCTACGCCACCACCACGGATTCGATCAGCTTGAGAAGGCTATTGAGCTCCTGCGCAAGAACCCGAACGACCGGCGCGTTGTTACCGTGATGTGGGAGGCCAAGGCTGACCTCGGCCTGAACAAGCTGGATCACCCCTGCAACACTCACATCTACTGGAAGATACGCGACAACAAACTGTATATGACCGTCTGCTGCCGCTCTAACGATCTTCTGTACGGAAAGTTGGGCGCTAACGTCGTGCATTTCAGTATGCTGCAGGAATACGTCGCGGGGCGCGTCGGTTGCGAAGTCGGCCCCTATACTCAGGTTTCAGACTCTTTGCACGTCTATACTCAGCTTCCGGTCTGGGAAAACGTCAAGGACACTCCCTATCTGCCTGAGGACTACTATGAAAGCGAGTACGCTGACCTGCTTGTGACGCCGTACCCTATGTTCAAAGAGTGCGACTTCAAAGACTGGGAGGCCGACCTGAATGACTTCATGCTTGATCCGCAAACTGACCAGTTGTTTCGCACGCCGTACTTTCAAGACGTAGTGCAACCGATCAGCCTCGTCTGGTGGGAGCATAAAAAAACCCGCAACGGCCTCCGCTACGTTGATAGTATCAAGGCTACCGACTGGAAGCGGGCGTGTGGTATTTGGTTGAAGGAGAAAGAAGCATGAACGCAGGTGGACCAGCATTTCCGTGTGACTTAACCATGTATGACAAAGAAGTTCAGTCTCAAATGCAAGGCATGACCCTGCGTGACTACTTTGCGGCCAAGGCGATGCAAGGGTTGCTTGCAGGAACACTGACGCCGGACGCAATCTGGTCGCAAGACGAGGTGGCGGAGACGGCCTACAACATGGCAGACGCCATGCTGAAAGCGAGGGAAGCATGAACATCTCCCGTCAAGACTACAAAATTGTAGTCCGTGATCCGGTGCGCATCAGCAATGGCATTTGCGTGACGAATGATGCATTCATCGAAATGGACGCACAACACATGCGAAGCGACTTCCTGAAGTATTTCCAGCACTACTATGAGCAGGGCATGATTCGTGTAAAGGTGGCAAGGATTAAACCAGCAGGAGCAGACAAATGAAACCAACAGCAAGACTGCGCTTTGTTGAGCGATCCTTTCCCATGCATCCGTTCTATAAAATGATTGACGCGCAAGGCAATACGGTGCAAGCCACACAAACCTTTCGCATCCTCCAGCAATGGTGGGAGGAAAAGCAGTGGGCACATGACGACTGGATCACTGTTGGCGGCGAATGGCGTGACGTACTACTGGAGAAAGAATAATGAAACCTACACTCGTACTTGACTTCGAGACTTACTACGCGCCGTCTGAGTACTCGCTTACAAAGATGACATCTACGGAGTACATCCGTGACCCGCGCTTTCAAGCTATCTGCTGCGCTTTCAAACTGAACGATGAGCCTACAACCCTGGCCTGGGGTGACGACATCGCCAAGGCGTTCAAGTTCTACGGTACGAACGTCAGAGCGGTCGCTCATAATGCGCAGTTTGACGGGGCCATCGCGGCTCACAACTACGGATGGCATCCTGACGAGTTTACCGATACAGTAGGATTGGCTCGCGCTCAGTTGCGCCTCAAGTCCTACAGTCTAGGTAAATTGGCCGAGCATATGGGGCTCGCTGAGAAGCTGGACGGGTTGAGCGTATCCAAGGGTAAGCGGTTGGAGGACTTGCAGGACTACGAAAAGACAATCCTAGGCGAATATTGCGTTCGTGACGTTGATATTTGCTATGAGATTTACAAGCGTCTAATTGAGAACTGCCCCCGGTTTGAGTTCCTACTCTTGCAGTGGACTATCAAGGCCGTGACGAATCCCCGGCTCGCCGTTGACTACGAGATGCTGGATGACTACGTCGTTGAGCTGATTGAGAACCGCGAAAAGATGCTAGCCGAGGCCGGTATCACGCGCGATATCATCATGTCTAACCCGAAGTTCGCCGAGGCTCTAGAACGTTTCGGCGTTGAGCCGCCGATGAAGATAAGCGAGCGTACGGGGAAGCCTACTTTCGCCTTTGCCAAGGACGACAAGGGTATTACTGATCTGCTGCAGCACGATGACCTTCGGGTTCAAACGCTGGTCGCTGCCCGGCTCAAGTTGAAGTCGACGATTGAGGAAACCCGCGCCGCCCGGCTCAGCGCCATCGGCAAGACTGGACTGCTCCCAGTACCGCTATTGTACTACGGGGCGCATACCGGCCGTATGAGCGGCGGGGGTGGGATAAATCTGCAAAACCTGACCCGGGGATCCAAGCTCCGTAAGGGTATTATAGCTCCACCCGGGAAGGTGCTCGTGGTAGGCGATAGCTCCCAGATTGAAGCGCGGGCGCTTGCCACAGCCGCTGGCCAAGAAGACCTTGTACAAGTCTTCAGAGACGGCAAGGACCCCTACTGCGATATGGCGTCGTTCATCTACGGCCGCGAAATCACTAAGAAAGACGAGGATGAGCGCTGGCTAGGTAAGGTGACGGTGCTAGGTGCGGGTTACGGTATGTCCGCGAACACGTTCTTTGAGTTCCTCCGCGCTCAAGGCAAGCCGCGCCCCATGGACATGTGTATGAAGGCTATTGAGGCGTACCGCCGCAAGAACTTCCAGATCAAGATGTTCTGGGACAAGTGCGACCGCGCCCTGCAGTTCGTACAGAACGGCTCCCGCGTCGGGTTGAGCGATTCACTCGGGGTTTTCACTGGACAGAATCAAATCAATCTACCAGTAGGGTTTCCCCTAATATACCCTGACCTGAAGTATAGCGCCTCCGAGCGTCGCTGGTCCTACATGTCGCGCGGTGACGGGCGATCGGGTATCTACGGCGGGCTGGTCACTGAGAATATCATCCAATCTGTAGCCCGGCATATCGTCATGGAGCAACTGCTCATCATACACGAACGCTACCCCGTCGCGCTCACGGTTCACGACGAAGTAGTCGCTGTCGTAGACGAGGACGAAGGCCCTGAAGCTACGGCGTTCGTACTAGAGGTGATGAAGACCCCGCCCCGGTGGTGGCCGGATATCCCGGTCAGTGCTGAAGTCAAGTTCGGTAAAGTCTATGGAGAAATCAAGTGAGCACTGCTTGGATTGTGCAAGTTGACCGCCGTCGAGATTACTCGGCTGCTGGAGAGTACGGAGAGATGAAAGAGATCTTTTCCTCTATCAATCGAGCCTTTGACCCCAAGGCCGCGATTGAGCACGCCCGCCGTGTGCTGAAAGGCATGCAGCAGGGTGACTACATAGTCATGGCCGGTGACCCCGCGCTGTGCGCTATCTGCGTGACCGTAGCCGCTGAGTATTTTGGTTCCTGTGAAATCCTTCGCTGGGATAATCAGAAACTTAACTACTCCACTATGTTATTGCAGTTTTGACTAGCGGTTCGTTATCTTTTGAGTTTATAATAACGTACCGGTTCAATTTTAACATAAGGAGAAACCGAAATGAGTGACTGGCGAGAGAAGTTGGTGGTTGGAAAGCAAGAGCTTCCGCCCCGCATTTGTATCTTTGGAGGCCACGGTATTGGTAAGAGCACGCTCGCTAGCCAGTTCCCCAAGCCGATCTTTATCTCTACCGAAGACGGCCTGTCGTCCCTCGACGTGGTTTCGTTTCCTCGGGCTGAGACAGTTGACGACGTAGCGCAGGCTATTCGTACGCTGATCAAAGAGGATCACGATTTCAAAACCGTGGTGGTGGACAGCGTTGACTGGTTGGTTGAGCCCTTGGTCACTTCCGATATCGAGAGCAAGCACGACGCGAAAGAGTTGGCGTACGGTAAGGGGCAGATGATGATCGCTGAGGCGTTTCGCGAGCTGCTGACCGGGCTTGACGTTCTTCGCAAGAAGCGAGACATGAACGTTGTGCTCATCGCTCATGCTAGTATCGTGCGCTATGAGGACCCCCGCTCCGAACCCTACGATCGTTATCAGCCCAAGTTGCCGAACCGCTGCAATGCACTTCTGCAAGAGTGGGTCGATGTGCTGGCCTTTGCCGGCTTCCGAATCATTGTCAAGAAGTCCGACGTGGGCTTCAACAACAGTGTTACGCGCGGTATCACGACCGGTGAGCGTTTGCTTCACATGGTTGAGAACCCTGCGTATGTAGCGAAAAACCGCTACGCATGCCCGGACACTATCCCAATGGTGTACGAGAAAATTATAGAGTCCATCCCCGTCAAACAGTAAGGAGAAATTGACATGGCACGATTTGGTTTTACCGCGAGCGAATATGAGCCGGATTCAGGTCCTGGTAACTATGAGCCGATCCCCGAGGGTGAGTATCAGCTGATGTGTGAGGAAGCCGAGGAAAAGCAGACCGCTGCTAAGACCGGCTCTTACATCAAGGCGAAGTTCCGCGTGCTCGGCCCCACGAATGCGAATCGCTTGATTTTCATGAACTTCAACATCCATAACCCGTCTGCCAAGGCTGAGGAAATCGGACGTCGCCAGATTTCTGGGTGGGCTATGGCCTGCGGTCGCCCGAATGCGGCTGACACTGACGAGTTGCTGAACCTGCCGTTCTCGGCTGATGTCACAATCGAGCCAGCCAGCGGACAGTACGGCCCGCAGAACCGCATCAGCGGGTTCAAGGCTCCAGCGGGAAACGCCCCAAAAGCTTCAGCTGCGCCGAAGGCAGCGCCTGCCGCTGCTCCAGCCCCTGCTGCCCCAGCTACCCCGGCTGCGGCTGCCTCTCCTGCTGCGGCATCCCCTTCTAAGCCAGCAGGCAAGAAAGCCCCTTGGGACGAGTAATCAAATCGGGGGGAAAGCGGATGCTGTGCGGAACGTGCAAACACGATCACCGAGCTAGCCACAGACGCAGCGAGTACCCCCTTCCTTTTGAAAGATAATCATGGCTACACAGACGAAAAAAGCTCCAGTTCAAGATCCAGAAACGTTGCCCCCGGTTGAGGTCCCGGCCCCAGTCGAGGTTAAACCCGCCGCCCCTACCCCCGGTCGCACCCTGACCTACGGTGAAAAGGCCTGCGGCGTTGGCTTCAACCCTAGCGGCTCCGCGCCGGTTGATATCCTTAAAAACGGACTGGCAAATATGGTTGACCTCTTGCATAATATGCGAGACGCTAGCTTCGATGATGAGGTTCGCCGCATGTATAGTGTTGCGATTACTGAAATCCAGACGGGTCAAATGTGGGCCGTCAAAGCGATGACTTGGAGGGGCTGATGGCTCAACTACCGCGACATCACGCTGCGCTGGCCGATCTAATCTATGCGGCGTACGAGCGTAATGAGAGTAAAGACCTCATGCTCACCCGAATCGGTGCCTCTGGTATCGGTGAGGAATGCCAACGCTCGATCTGGTACGACTGGCGAGGGGCCACTAACGACACCCCTGAGGGTCGTATGTTGCGGTTGTTCAGGACCGGCTACATCCAGGAAGCCCGCGTCGTTCAAGACTTGAAAGATGCTGGGCTTGAGGTATGGGAAGTCAACCCGGAAACCGGTAAGCAGTGGACGTACACGGCGGCTCGCGGGCACTTCGTCTGCAAGACCGACGGCGTGGTTCGCGGCGTACCGGGGGCCGAAAAGACTCCCCACGTCCTTGAGATCAAATCGTCCAATGTGAAGGGCTTCCAGGAGCTTGAGAAGCACGGTGTAAAGAAAGCTAAACCTGAGCACTACTGGCAGATGCAGTCTGGCATGTGGCTATCGGGGTTGACCCGCGCTCTTTACATCGCTGTTTGTAAAGATAATGAGAAGTTCTACATTGAGCGCGTTGAGAAAGACGACTTCACGATCGCGGAAATTGAAGCAAAGCTAGACAGCCTGACGCAGCATATGTCGCCCCCGCCGCGCATAGCTGACAAAGAGGGTGACTGGCGGTGCAAGTTCTGCGACGGGCAGGCGGTCTGCTGGGGTAAGGCGCAGCCTATCCAGAACTGCCGCACTTGCCAGTTTTCCTCCATCAAAGACGAGGGCGGCTGGGTGTGTGAGAAGTTCAATCAAGAAATACCGTACAAGAATCAACTGATCGGATGTGATTTGTGGACACCCTATTGACTACTTTCATCGGCGTTGACCCCGGGCTCAGCGGCGCGATTGCTATTATCCACGATGATAGCTACGCCGTGTACGATATCCCGACGATGGCGAAAGGCTCAGGCACCGTCAAGAGCGAAATCAACGCCAAAGGAATGGCTGACATTTTGAGACGGCACGTGGTTTCTCCACCACAGGCTATGCTTGAGCGTGTGAACGCGATGCCCGGGCAGGGCGTTGCCAGCGTGTTCAGCTTGGGCGACTCGTTCGGGGTTTGTCGGGCCGTGCTAGCTTGCCAAAGCATCCCGACTCTGTACATCACTCCGGTTACTTGGAAGAAACACTACAAACTGACCAGCGATAAAGAGGAGGCCCGAGCGCTGGCGATCAAACTATTTCCTAACGCAGAACTCCATTTGAAAAAGCACATCGACCGCGCCGAAGCCCTGTTGATTGCGAACTACCTGAAAGAATGCCATGACAAAGCCGTTCACCTCTGAATCCAGCGCAAAGGCGCGAGAAAAATCCGAGCTCCAGCGCGAGCTCTACACGCGTAAGCACGCTGACGATGATTACTGGGTCGATCTAGCTCGCGACGCCGGAGTCAACCTGCCTATGTTCTACGTCCGACCGTCCGATGCGGGCGTGAAGGGTTTGCTGCGCCGGTTGAAAATCGACTGGAATACGTATATAGAGGCGTATGGCTGGCAGACCGCGGAGGAATTTGAGAAGCTCAACCCGAAGTTCAGCATGCGTCCGCTTGCAGGTTTGATTCTTGAGCTCTGGGACGAGAAGCGCCGGTTGCGTGAAGCGTGCGAAGCGGCGGCAACTTTCCGGGGCTTGCAGAAAGGCGCAGCGCAGCCGAAAGAGCCGAAGTACCCGCGCGGTGTAGCTAAGACTCGCCGTAAACCTCTGCAGGTGCAAGCATGATCGCCCATAGCGTTATCAAAGTCGTACGCACCGGCAACTCCGTCACCCGCTGGCATACCCGCCGCATGCATAAGTATGAGACTGTAGGCGAGCACACGGCAAACGTTCTCGCGATCGTCTTTGCGCTTTGCGGCAACGTGAACCCGTCACCTGAGCTGATCGGGGCTACACTCCTACATGATACCGCTGAGCAATGGACGGGTGACGTTCCGGCCACCGCCAAGTGGCACATGCCGGTTCTAAAAGAGAATCTGGATGCGTTGGAAAACGCTATGATGCTGGAAAATATGCTCCATACTCCAAAGCTCAGTGACGAGGAAAAATTGACGCTAAAGTGGGCGGATATGTTGGACTTGTGCTATACTTGTCTGGGTGAGCTAGAGATGGGTAATAGAACCATCTCAGAAGTCTTTGATCGCGGCGTGGAGTACCTCAAAGGGCTAACCCCACACCCGGTCGGTTTGAAGCTGTTAGAGGAACTTATCAAGGAGAGACGACATGTCGGCTAACGACAAACAAATAGGGGGCGGACACTACAAGTCCACCATCCAGCATTGGGATTACGTCATCGCGAATGACTTGGATTATTTCCAGGCTCAGGTCACAAAATACGTCACCCGCTGGAAAAAGAAGAACGGTATGCAGGACTTGCTGAAAGCGCAGCATTTCTTGGAAAAGTACATCGAGACTCAGCGCGTGAAATCCGACGATGAGGCCGATGCAGGCCCGTGTTATATCAACCAAGACAGGTGAACCATGGAAGCAATCAAAGGTCAAGTTAGCTACCGCGAGGTCGAGCTCGCTATCATTCGCTGGGCTGAGGCCCGCAAGATTATCCCCAACGCGACCCCGTCAAGTCAGCTGCTGAAGCTTGTCAGCGAAGTTGGCGAGCTGTGTGACGCTGAGGGTAAGAAAGATTTGGATAAGACGAAAGACGGAGTCGGCGATGTGGTAGTGTGCCTTATCAACTACTGCGCTCTTAAAGACATCGATCTGGTGGAGTGTCTCATCGGCGCGTATCATGAGATCAAAGACCGAAAAGGAACCCTTATGCCTGATGGTACGTTCGTAAAGGAAGCCAAATGACTACAAAGTTTCAGATTGACCTAGAGGTGCCAGAAAGCCGGATTGAGGCTTGCCGGGTGTCAGTCCAGGGTGACGTGGAGACTGAGGGTTGGCAAGGCGAGCTGATGCGCGGCGTGGTGGAGATGATCGTTATGATAGACCAGATGTACGGCCCCGATATCGCTGACAAGGCGCTGAAGGCCCGGAAATGAAGGTAGTACCGTACAACACAGGCAAAGTCCTTATCGGTTGTCGGTACGTGCCGCCCCCGCCGCCTTTGACTAGAGATGAGGAGAAGATTCAGGAAGCGTTGCTACGCTACCCCATAAAAAACTCCCCCAGGGTAGGGGGAGGTAAAGCTTCAGGATGTCCCTCAACCCGAAGCAGAGGAGAACTCTTTAAGCTGCTCATCCAGCGATTGAAGGAGAGCGCCTGAAATCGCTTCAGCTTTGGAGGGCTGCGGGCGACGAATGGATGGGCGGTACATTAATGCGGGGCGGTTCGCGCGCACCATATCCTCAGGGGTAGGTTCAGGAATAGGCGGGTTCTGCGCTTCTGAGGCCAGTTTGTTTCGGATCTTATCCACCAACGACAAAGCCCCCGTGGCCGTGCCGGAGACTACAGAACCGGGGACTGCTGTAGGGGGGAACATAGAGGCTGCGCTTCCAAGCGCTGCGGTTCCGGCCAGCGCCGTTCCCGGAATATCGCCTTTCCTGGCTCGCTCAATAGCTTCAGCAGTCCCAGCGCCCACGCCGAAACCGCCAAGGCCTCGCTGAACTACGGGGTTACCAAGTACGGCCCCTGTCGCTCTACTAAGCGCCCCCGGCTGTTTTTGTGTTGGAGCGGGCGCGGCCTCAGGTAACTGCGCGGCAGTTTGAGGTCCGACAATGACGCCCCCCGGGGTGATCTTTCCGCCGGTAAAACCAGGTTCTGCCGCAGGACCGCGAATTGAGCTTTGCATACCTTTCGCTAAATCTAGGTCTGCTTTACCCATCTGCCCGCCGGGCAAATTGACATCAGTTAGACTCTTGACCCATTTTTCCCCGCCGTAAGTTGGAACCGGGGGAGCCGATGAGGTAGGCAAAGCCCCTACGCCAGCTTTCATACCTTCCCCGAAAGACTTCCCGATGTTACGGATTACAGATCTTCCCATCTCAGGAGCCGCCGTAGCCATCCCGGTAGCCGCGCCAGCAGCCCCCGCTAAAATATCCTGAGTCGCGTTCATACCGAACGCAGGCTTTTTAGAAGTCTGATCGGCTTTAAATTTGCTGAAGTCAAAATCAAACGGGTTGGGCGGTTCAGCGGCCTGCCCTATCGGGTTTTGTCTGTTGACAGCGCGAGCGAGTTCGCCTTCCAAAATGCTTATCTGTCGAGCTCTAGCCTCAGGGTCTCCGGTCTTATCTTCTTGCGCTCGTTTGATTTCTCGCTGCAAAGCTGCGATATCCGAATCAAGCCGTTCTTTTTCTGTAGGCGCGGCGGGAGCCGAGGGGGCGGCCCCCTCAGCTTTTTTGTATTTTTCCCAAGGTCCAGACATTTACTTCACCTTTTCCCAGTTGTTCTTATCTGCCGGGTTGCCCCCCTTGAAGCGATAGCCGTCTTGGACAGAGCCTACAGCTGGGGTCGCCGGGGTAGCCGAAGGCGGTTTTCTAGTTTCCGGGGTCACGCCGGAGGGTAAATCGAAAGTTTTAGTCAGCCAGTTTTCATAGCCAGTCAGGAGCTTCTTGTACTCAGGCGAGTCTCGACGGAAGTCCTCAAGCGTTTTGTTGATGCCTTTTTCTTTCTGGTAGGCTCGCAACCCAGCAGCTACGTCAACGTCAAACTGCGCACGGCGACCGGTCAACTGCGCCATGGACATCAAGAACTCGGGGGTGTCAGACGGCGTGCCCATAATCTTGCTGACGCCAAGGTCTTCACGATCAGATACCGCGCCTTGCCCGCTGCCGCTAAAGTACGTGCGGCGGAAGTTGAAGTGCAAGCGAGCCAAATCACTTGCCATCTTAGCGACCTGGGTCATGTCCTCTTTAGTCGTGTCGAAGTTCGCTTTACGCAGGAAGTCTTCTACGGCCTCTTTTGTGATAGCGAACTGCCCAGCTTCTCCGCGGTCTCGGATGAAAGACGCTAGAGCAGTGCCGACTCCAGGGTTCCTCAAGATACCGTACATCTGCGGGGTATCCTGAGCGTTCTTTAGGATACGCGCAGCGGTATATGCGGACTCTCGTTGCGTGCCGTCATCTTTGAGGAATTTCGAAGTCTCTTTCGCTTGGTCCTCAGCCGATACCGCAGCCACTTTTTCAGCCCGAATGTCGGTTTCTTTTTTCTCTTGGACAGTCGGAGCTCCAGTGCGGGTAGGAGCTGCGGGCTCACCGCCGGGTGTAGGTGCCTCAGTTTTGGGAGGACCCAACGCTCCGTACTTCAACTTATTCCAAATACGGTCAATTTCCCCCACGTCGCCTTTATTACGCGCAACGCGAAGAGCGATAAGGTCTTCGGGAGAACCGATTAGAGTTTTTCCGTCTTTTTCCGGGAATCTGATTTCAACGTCCGCGCCGCCCGGAGGAGTAATCGGAGTCACTTCATGGGTTAGTTTGTTGTACAAGAAGCCGGGCTGCGCACCGACAGCCTCTAGTCTCAATTTGTACTGCGTTTCTAAAGCGTCAGCGATGTTCTTCATGGACGGAACCATCTTGAGCGCCGCAATGGTCTCAGGGTTGACGTCATACCCGCCGATGTTGAGCGTAGGCGATTTACCCGCAGCAGGGGCCGCGCCCGGAGCTCCACCTTCGGCCGGGGGCTGTTGTTGCCCGCCGAGCAACCGCTGCACGATCGGCTTCGCCATATTTGCCATCTGGGCTTGCCCTGCGTTCTCAAGGCGCATGTTTGCTAACTGCATACGCATCATAGCGTTGTCTTGCAGCTGCTTCTCTTCTTGCCCCTGCATCGCGGCGTACGACTTCGCCCCGCGACCCAACGCCTCGCCGAAGGAGCCAGTGCGGCCCGGGTCTAAGAGCTCGCCAGCTAGGGACAACATAGATGGGCTTAGATTGCGCTCATTTCGCTTCTCAAGCATATCCATCAGCCGGGCCTCAGCCTCTTTCGCCTCACGGTACCGCTCAGCGTAGTCTGAGCCTTCTTTGGCTCCGAAAAAACTGGGCTCTAGAGCGCCTACAGATTTGAGTGGAGTTGTAGCCATAGAGGTTTAGATGGGTGGGGTTTCGCTGCTTGTATCCTCAGCCGTCCAGCCCCCGCCGTAGACGGAGTTGAAAACGTCAGGAGACCAAACATTGTTTGTATTGGACGTGAGGTATTTGTAGATCTTGCTTGCGGCGTCAGAGATACCGCCCGCCGCGCTGGTACCGCCCGCGCCCGATGCGAACAGAGCGCCCAACCCGGCAATTTGTTGCAGCGGTGATGCGGAGTACGCACCCGGCATGGGGCCGGTGTACTTTTGCGTTGTACCCGTAGGTACGGTGTAACCCCGCAGCAGAGCCGATGCGTTTGTCGCCATTTTAAGCGGGGCTTCAATCCTCGCTTGCTCAAGCTTCTGCTGCTCAGCTCCGGCGTTCATAAGCGCCTGCGCTCCTGTGAGTCCTAGCTCTTGCTCTTTAGCGGCTAACGCCCCTTGCGTTTGAGCAGCTTGATTCTGGACTCCCAGCTCGCTCAGCGCGGCGTTCAGAGCATCCGAGTAGCCTTTCTGCAACGCGCCTGTTTGAGCACCTAGCAAGTTCGTTTGCCAATCACCGCTCGCTTGTCCAAGAGCGTTAGCATAACGCTGCGAACCCAGCCCCCCAGTACCGACGAAGCCACTCTTTAGAGCCGGCATCAGGTTACGTTGGATGTTCTGCTGCTGCAGTCGCTCCATTTCATTGACGACGCCCGAGGTGTACGGGTTCATCAGCTCATTTATACGGTCCGGAGTCAACCCTTCGGCTACCTGATTTACTGTAGATTGGGCCGCCGACAGCCCCGGCTTGTACGCTGTGGCCGCTCCGGGCACTTGCGCCATACCGGTAGTCTGCAGGTTAGAAAACCCTGCCACCATCTTGGATGGATCGATACTGGTAGCGGTGGTGCCCGCCTTGGCCAGATTAGACAGGTAGTTGTTGTAGTAATCCGGAGCGGTGGTCGTTTGCGCCGTCGTTGTCGTTACGTCTGGTAACGGAGAACCTTGTCCTAAATTGGCCATTATTTGACCCCTTTCAAATACGCTAGAGGCGACTTCGCTTTCGGCGGTATGCTGTTAAGAGGGGCAGAACGTTTGTGTTTACGAATCGCTTCTCTCATAGCATCCAGCTTCTTTGCGCCCTCTTTATTAGACCCGTCGCCTAATGCAGCCACGATGTCTGCATCAAACACATATTCACCGTCAGCCAACCGAGCGTCAATCAAGTCGTCTTGACCTCCACCCGCCCCCTGCACGTAATGAGAACCCTTGTGCGGCACGCCCCCGGCGGCAGCCATCAAGGGGGAAGCCATCGCTAGACCCCCGCCCGCAAAACCCATCGTAGGGGCTTGGCCCCCGGAGAACGCTGCAGGCCCCATATCGAAAGCGGAACCTTCTGAGCCATAATTATAATACCCGGTTTGGGTTTGCGGCTGTTGTCGGCTTCTTTCAGCCAAAAGCTGCATAAGTTGAGGATTTAATCCGTTTAGATCCATGTTCTGCCCCGCTTGAGCCAATGGAGATTTGACCAACTCCACCTGCTCTGGTTTGTATATAGCTTCATACGTTGATGGTTTAGCTTCTGCTGCGGTCAGCCCCGTAGCTTTGAGTTCAGGCTGCCTCCAGTTATTCGTGCCGGCATCAGAGGCGAGCTGCTGTTGCGCTTGCTGAGCCAAGGCGCTGCGAACCCCGCGATCTGCCGCTGCGGCTTGCGCCGTCTGCAACGCCCCTATCTGTCCCGACAACGCTGTGTTCTGCGCGGATGCGGCGTCTAGCGCGGCTTGAACCGTATCAAATTTAGCTTGCGTGTCGGCTTGGTTTTGAGTCACGACATCTGAAACGGCGTCAATAGACCCTTTCAAATCTTTCGTCGTGTCAGCCAGTTGTATGGCTTGGTCTTTTTGGGCCTCAGTTAGAAGCTCGAATTTAGCCTTCGTGCTCGCATCTAGAGCCTCTATCGCCTGTTGCGTAGCTTCCTGCCCGGCGGTTACTTGAGTTTGCACGCCGCTTAATTGGGACGAGAAATCTGATTTAAGCTCGGCTTCTGATTTACCCAGCTGGTTAAGTAGCTCCGTCTTAGTAGTATTTAGATCAGAAGCGACTTTGTCTAGGCCGCTCTGCAACGCCGTATCACCTTTTGCTCCTGCGGTCACCGCATCGCTGATAGCTTTAGACAAGTTTGTATTCAGCGTATCTAGGGCAGTCTTAGTTTCTGCTTGCCCGGTCGTTAACCTACTTTCTAAATCAGTCTTCAGTGTATTTAGAGCGTCAGAGTTTCCTTTGTTTGCGTCATCAAGAGCTTTCTTGAACGTATCAGACAAGCCTGTGCTGCTAGTGTCGATTAGCTGTTGTACATCTTCTGGGGTCAGACCGTTTTCTTTGAGGTCAGCCAACGTATCGTTGATCTTTTTAAACGCGTCTGCATCTCCACTCTGAGCGTCCGTGATCGCCTTAGTGAGGTCCGTCTTGAGCGTGTCTACGTCTGCAGCGGTCAAGCTCGTACCCGCTCCAGCTCCAGCCCCGCTCCCAGCCCCGCTCCCAGCATCACTCCCAGCCCCAGTAATAACGCTCGTACCGGTTTCAGCCCCAGCTCCAGACCCAGCTCCATTCCCGGTGCTAACTGTGCTAGATTCCGAGCCGGTTCCCGCCCCTGCGCCTGCCCCTGCGGTGACGTTAGTGCCAGAGCCAGCCCCTGCGCCCCCGTCTAAAATCGTCCTGACTTGTTGGTCTGTGAGGTTATCCGTAAACCCAGTATCGGCGCCAGCCCCTGACCCTGACCCTGCCCCTGCTCCGCTTGAGTCAGCTGCTGCGGTGTTGGTTCCTGTGTCAGCTCCTGTCCCAGCTCCGCTGCCTGAGCTCGT
>Ga0181352_1000336_pt1 | contig 20420 bp, 23 predicted proteins | sample Fa13VDMLBSN_FD_130103 | JGI IMG/M metagenome (GOLD analysis project Ga0181352, IMG submission 130103) | Freshwater viral communities from Lake Michigan, USA - Fa13.VD.MLB.S.N | ecosystem: Environmental > Aquatic > Freshwater > Lake | place: USA: Michigan | collected 2013-09-23 | reverse complement strand
CGCACAAGTCTTAATCGAGAATGGTAAATGGCAGACGTTACGAAGAAGAAGATCCCAAAGACCCCGGTCGGCGTTGTGTCGTACCCGCATCTCTTCGAACCGTACGAGGCGAGCGGAAAGTACGAGATGGCTTTGATCTTCCCGCCTGGGGCGGACACGAAGGAGCTTGAAGAGCTGGTCGAAGCTGCAGCGAAGGCGAAGTGGCCGAAGAAACGGCCGCCGAACTTCCGCCATCCGCTTCGTCCGAACGAAGAGAAGGAGGGGGCCACCGGCTACGATGAAGGCGGCCACTTCGTGAAGCTGAAGTCGACGAGCAAACCAAAGCTCGTCGACAAGAAGGGAAACTCTCTCACAGCTGATGATGTTTACCCGGGCATGCATGCCATCGCGAGCTACGGCACCTTCGCCTATAGCAAAGATGGCGGCAATGGCGTTACTCTCATCCTCGTGAATGTTCAGAAAGTCGCGGACGGCGATCCCCTCGCGGGCATTCGTTCGAATCCGGAAGACGACTTCGACTTCAGTGACGATGACGAAGTGAACGACGCGCTCGGTTAAGCGTTGTCAGGGGCCCTGGGGCCGCTGGGGAAAACACATAGCTACTACTCCTAGGCGATAGAGCTGAGTGTATCCAGCGGCCTCTTTTTATTGGCAGGCCAATGCACAAGAAACTCTTCATTGACTATGAAGTCCGCTCGGCTGTCGACCTGCCGAAGCAAGGCTTGCCAGTCTATGCTGCTGACCCGTCCACCGAGATCTTATGCATCGCCTACGGCACCACGAAGAAGAACGTGAAGCTGTGGGACTTCCGCAAGCTCGCGCCGCCGAAGGATCTCTTCGAACTCATTGAAGAGGCCGACACCGTTCACGCCCACAACATGGCTTTCGAGTCGTGGATCTGGCGCGAGGTGGCAGTGAAGCGTCTAGGCTGGCCGAAGCTGCCGCTTGAGAAGCTGCGCTGCACCGCGGCGAAGGCCGCCTACAACAACCGGCCGCGCTCGTTGGAGAACGCCGCGCTCGCGCTGAAGGTTGTGGACGAAGACAAGAAGTCAGCGATCGGCAAGATGTTAATCCAGAAGCTGTGCAAGCTGCAGCGCAACGGCAAGTTCAACGAAGACCCTGAACTACTGCAACAGCTGTTCGACTACTGCGCCCAAGACGTCGTCGCGGAGATCGCAGTCGACGAGCGTCTTGTGGACATGCCGGACAGAGAGCAGAAGCTGTGGGAGCTTGACCGCGTCATCAACGAGCGCGGTGTGCCGATCGATCTCAAGCTCTGCAAGAATGCGTACAGCATGTCGGAGCGCATCGCGATCGACGCCAACGCTGAGATCGAAGTTCTCACTGACGGTCAGGTCACGTCGACATCGCAGGTCGCCAAGCTCCTGCTGTGGGTGCAGAGTCGCGGCGCGAACATCGGCGACCTGCGCGCGGACACGGTGAAGTCTGTCATCAAGAGTCCCAACGTCACGCGCGAGGTGAAGCGCGCGCTGGAGCTGCGGCAGATCGGCTCGCCCGCATCGGTGAAGAAGTTCAAGACCGCGATTGAAGTCACGTCGAAGGATGGCAAGGCGCGCGAGCAGCTGCTGTTCTACGGCGCTGGCACGGGCCGGTGGGCGGGCCGCGGGATCCAGCTGCAGAATCTCTTCCGCTCCGTCGCGCAGCAGGAGGTGATCGACACCGTGCTGTCCGGCGACCTGGAGCTGCTGAACATTCTCGGTAACCCGATGAACCTCTTGCAGACTTCGTCGCGCGCGATGATCGAAGCGCCCGAGGGGTACGTCCTGAGCATCAGCGACTTGTCCGCCATCGAAGCGCGCGTGTTGTTGTGGGCCTCGCGCTCGCGCCGCGGCGTGGAGATGTTCCGCAAGTTCGATCTGAAAGAGGGCCCCGAACCGTACGTCGTCATGGCCGGCAAGATCTATTCGGAGCCGCCGGAGAATATACCCAAGGGCCCCAAGCGTCAGGTCGGCAAGGTTGCCATCCTTGGCCTGGGCTATGGCATGGGCGCGGTGAAGTTCCAGAACGCAGCGCTGACGATGGGCGGCGTCGCGCTGGAGATGCCGATGTGTGAGAAGGTCGTGGGCATCTACCGCAAGTCTCACCCCGAGGTGGTTCAATTCTGGAGCGACCTGGGGCGCGGCTTCGCGATGGCGACCAGCGGCGCGAAGGGGTTCAAGGTCGGCCCCGTCACGTTCTCCAACGTCAACGGTTCGGTCGGCATGATGTTGCCCGCCGGGCGGCAGCTGTTCTACCACGAACCGAAGATGCGCCGCAATGGCAACATCGAGTTCACTGACCAGCGCGGCGCACGGATTCAAACATGGGGCGGCTTGCTCGCGGAGAATGCGGTGCAGGCTATGTCTCGCGACATCGTCGCTGATGCGCTGGTGCGCTGTGAAGATGCGGGCCTCAACCCCATCCTGCACGTCCACGACGAAATCGTGAACCTCACGCGCGTTGAAGACGCCAAGCGCGACGCGGCGAAGCTGCACGAGATCTTGTCGATGCCCCCGAGCTGGGCACCGAGCTGCCCTATCGCTGCCGAGACGCACACCAGCAAGAGGCTCACGAAGTAATGAACGCACGCGAGCGCCGCATCCAGATTGAATGCGAGGATGAACTCCGCGCCAACGGCTGGCGTATTTATAGAACGCAGCGAGTCGGACGCCGAGGATGGCCGGACACCACGGCACATAAGCAGGAGCGAGTTCTCTACGTTGAGTTTAAGGATCCAGTTAGCGGCGAGCTTTCCCCACATCAGATAGATCTTATCGAAGAGTTTCGCCAGGACGGTCACCATGTTGTCGTGGCCACAAGTTGGTTGGACATCGCTCCCTATGCCTAATCCCCTGCACAACTACCAGAAGGAGGCGGTCGACTTCGTGGTCGATCGTCTCTACACGAAGGATACGCTCGGCGCGGGAACCTTGTTGGATCCAGGTCTAGGAAAGACGCGCATTGCTTTGACTTCCATCCAGATGTTGTTCGATCTTAATGCGATCAACAGGGTTCTTTTGATCGGACCTAACCGTGTGCTTGACATGGTTTGGCCGGCTGAAATAAAAAAATGGGGCCTCGATTTATCTATCGCCCGCTATGGCTCAAAGGGGGCAAAGTCCTCTACAAACATCGAAATGGTAAGCCGCGACTCGCTCCACAATTTGATCCCGATGGCGGGGAGGTGGGACATGATCGCGATCGACGAGAGCCAGGGATTCAAGAGCTGGACGACGCGTCGCATGAAGTCGCTCCGCAAGATCCTGCCGATGACACAACGCCGGTTGATCATGACCGGGACACCGACACCGAATACCCTCGCGGACCTCCACTCGCAAGCTTTTGTTTTAGATAACGGCGAAGCGCTTGGAAAGAACGTCACCGTCTTCCGCTACAAATATATGTACCAGGGAGGGTGGCAAGGTCGGCAGTGGAAACTCAAGCCAGGAATGGCTGACGAATTGATGCAAGCAATTTCGCCGATGGTGATTCGCATGGACGCGGAGTCGCACCTCGACATGCCTGCGCTCACGATCAACGATGTGATGGTGCGCCTGCCCGCATCAGCGCAGAAGATCCACAAAGACATGAAGCGGAAGCTCGCCGCTGAGCTGGCCAGCGGCGACAATGTTCTTGCAGCCAATGCGGCTTCCGCCTACAGCAAGCTCAAGCAGATTGCCAACGGTGCGATCTACGGGGAGAACCGCCGCGTCGAGACGCTGCACGCCGCGAAGCTGGACGCGCTGGAAAATCTGGTCGACGAATTGAATGGCAAGCCGGTCATCGTGTTTTATCAATTCAAATTCGACGGGGAAATCCTGCAGCAAGCGTTCGGCGATGTGTCTTTTATCAACGGGGACTTGAACGCCAAGCAGACTGCCCGTAACATTGAGCGCTGGCTTGCCGGCGAGACTCAGCTCCTGCTAATCCAAGCTCAGGCTGGAGCCGAGGGTCTTAATCTCCAAACCTCCGGTTGTGCTGATGTCTGTTTCTACGGCCTGCCCGACATCGCCAACCTCTACGAGCAGGGATACCGCCGCGTCTATCGCCAAGGTGGCGCTCGCTCGGTCAGAGTCCATCGATTCCTTGCTGAAGAGACTGTCGACATACTCGTCCGCGACCGGCTCGATGGCAAGCTCGATGAGCAGTCCAAGTTCCTCGCAGCGCTAAAGGATTTTGCCAATGGTCGGTAGTGCGAATCACGAAGACGCTGTCATGCTACACACGCTCGGCTACCCGATCATCATGACGGGCGCTGACAAGAACCCTGGTTCTATCGTAGGTGACGCGTGGGGCGAGTACGAGTGGGACACGGAGAAGTTCGCGCGGCTGTTCAAGAAGCACCCGAACGCGCAGATCGGCATCAAGCTGTGGCCGCTGGTGGATGTCGAGATCGACGCGCCGCCCGATGATGACGGCAGCTTCGCGCGGAAGGCCGAGGCCCTGCTAATTGAACTTGGTGGCGATGTCGAGACACCGTCGTGGACTTCGCGCCGTGGCAAGCATGTCCTGTTTGAAGTGACCAGCGCCCAACGCCTAGCACTTGAGGAAGCCGGAGCGCCGGCCTCCCTGCACATCGGCAACCTGGAAGTCCGTCTCGGTACTGGCAAGCAGACGCAGTCCCTGATCCCACCGTCAACGACTGACGGCGTGGCGCGCGCGTGGATTAACGACTTGCTCACCACCGACGTCGCACCGTTACCCAACGCCCTATTCACAGCTGTCCACGTCGAGTGTCTGAAGCGCCAGCGCGAGCTGCAAGAGAACTTGGCGCGCGCGACGGACGCCCCCGCGCTGGAGCGACCGGGCGATGTCTTCAACGAGAAAGTTTCGTGGGAAGAGATCCTTGAACCGCACGGCTGGAAGGCGCGGGGAGCCGAGGGCAACGTCCGCCACTGGACGCGACCAGGGAAGTCCCACGGCGTCAGCGCGACGACTGGCTTCTGCAGCACCGACACGCGCCCCGACTGCTTCTACAGCTTCTCCGACGCGCCTGAGATCGCGCCGCTTGAAGCGCAGAAAGCTTACTCAAAGTTTGAAGCGTATACCTTCCTTGAACACGACGGCGACTTCAGTGCGGCGACGTCCGCGCTCGTCCGTCAAGGCTACACGCCCGACACTGGAGACGCGGATGAATTCGAATACGAGGATGACTTGGAGACAACTACCCCGAGCGCTCCGAGCGTCGTGGGCGAGTCGTCCGAAGGGCCTCCCCCTCTTCCCCCAGTTGATAATCAGCTCCCTGACTTTGTCTTTGATAATCCTATTGGCCGTTACGTTCTCGCTAACGACCCTCACACGGAAGGTGACCCGGCGGCGGTACTGATGCAGTCGTGGGAGTTGCTTGGAAACTTTGTGGGCAAGGGTGTGGTGCATCGCATCAACAACACCCCGATCTACGCGAATGGGTATCTTCTGATCGTCGGCGCGACTGGTGTCGGTCGCAAGGGTACGTCGTTAAGCGACGCCAAAGGCCCGTACCTTGCCGGCGAGATGGAGATGATCGACTACATCGGCAAGCGTGTGTCGTCTTCGATCGCGAGCGGTGAGGGATTGGTGGCGCAGGTCGCGGAGACAGGGCAGGCCGCACCGGACGGCCGGCTGATGGTCATCCTGCAGGAGTTCAGCAAGCTGTTGAGCGCGTCGGGCCGCGACGGTAGCACGTTGTCCGCGGTGGTTCGTGAGGCGTACGACGGCGGCGCGCTGTCGGTTCCTACCCGCAAGGATCCGCTCGTCGCGCCCAATGCTCACGTCAGCCTGATCGGGCATGTCACCACCGAAGAGTTTGTCGCGAAGGCGAAGTCGGACGACGTTGAGAATGGTCTGTACAATCGCATGGTCTATGCGATGGTGAAGTCAAACAAGATCCTGCCGAACCCGGGCAATGTCGGTGACAACGCCCGCGTCGAATTGGCGGAGGCATTGCTGGCAGCGCGCGATTGGGTACTTGATTCCGTCGACACGGCTCGTGAGATGGTGTGGTCCCCCGAGGCCCGTGTCATGTGGGAAGAGTTCTACATCCAGACACGAAAGGATGCGGTCGACGAGAGCGTCAGTCCGCTGATTCGTCAGGCCCTCGCGCGCAGTACCAACCACGTCATCAAGTTCGCGATGCGCCACGCCATCCTCGACCGCACCGAGGTGATGGGTGTGAAGCACATGAAGTCCGCGCTCGCGCTATGGGACTATTGCAAAGCATCAGCCATCGATCTATTCACGCAGCTCATTACCAACGAAGACGACCTGGGTATCATTGAGCAGGCGATTCGTGACTCAGGAGGATCTTCTCGCACTGATCTTCAACGAGTCGTCATGGGCGCATCATTTTCTCACGTCACTGAACTAATTAACTCACTGGTGCGTACAAATAAAATCGAGCTGAAGCCAGTCTCGAAAGCCGGTCGCACCCAAGATCTATACAGGATTAAAAATGGCAGCAGCAAGTAAATCGTTGGCGACCCGGCTCGGCCCTGAGAAGTTCGCGCAGTACGAAGCGTTCGTACTGAAGCACTTCAAGCTCGGCGAAGGCCGTGGCAAGATCTCGCGCGGCCTGCGCGAGAAGCTACACATCGAAGTCGCCGCCGGCACGGTAGGGTATCACCTCGACCAGCTGCGCGCTGGGCAGCAGATAAAGGCGACGGTCGCCAAGACCGCGGCGGAGAAGCTGTCCATCGATCTGAACGAGGCACAAGAGAAGGGCGTTCTCGAATCGGTCGATGGCAAGGTCCGCACCGTGGCCGACGCGCTGAAGAAGGGCGGCGTCGATCTGAACTTGTGGGAGGTGGAGCGCTCCGTCGTGAACTCGTGGGAGATGGGCGCGAAGCTCCCGAGCGGCGAGCTGGTCACCACTCCGTTGTGGCAGGTGAAGGTGTGGCTGAAGTCGAAGAAAGGCTGGTCGCGCGACGAGTTCCGCGCCTTACTCATTGAAGACATCAAGGCGCTCAAGCCGAAGCAACCGAAGATCGAAGCGTACAAGTATGGCGATGCCGACTTGCTCGGCGAGCTGTCGATCTTCGACGCCCACTTTGGTAAGCTCGCGTGGAAGCCGGAGAGCGGCGCGAACTACGATCTGAAGATTGTCCGCGACCGATACAACGAGGCCGCCGAGTCGCTGCTGTCGCGCGCCAAGGCCCGCAAGGTGGGGCGCATCCTCTACGTCGTGGGTCAGGACTTCTTCCACACGGACCAGGGCAACATGACCACCAACGGCACGCCGCAGGACACGGACGGCCGTTGGCAGAAGGCGTTCCGCGTTGGCTGCCAGTGCGCCATCGATACGATCCAGAAGGCGCTGACCTTCGCGCCGGTCGATGTCGTGGTCGTGCCGGGCAACCACGATCGGCAGAAGGCGTTCATGCTCGGCGACTTGCTCGACGCGCGCTTCCACAACGTGCCGGAAGTCACCGTGCAGAACGAGCCGAGTCTGTACGCGTACTATCGCTTCGGCACCAACCTCATTGGCTTCGTCCACGGCGACCGCGTGGGAAGCGACAAGCGCCGCGCCATGCTGCCGATGACGATGACGTCTGACCGGCCGCAGGATGCCGCCGAGTGTTTGAATCACGAGTGGCATCTCGGCCACGTCCACCACGAAGAAGAAGTCGTGTGGGTCCACCGAACGTCGGAGACGATCCGCGATGTGTCTGTCCGCTACCTCCCCTCGATCAGCTCGGTCGACGCGTGGCATCGCCACGAGAACTACCGCGCGCCGATGGCGGCAGAGCTTCACTACTACGACGCGAACGAGGGGAGAGTAGGGTACGAAGTCTACCAAATTCACGAGTAGGCCAGTGGAAGAAAAGAAACTGTTCTGCGATCTCGATGGCGTTGTCATTGACTGCTTGCGACCAGCGCTGAGGCACCACCTGCGACATGATCTCGCAAACGATCCTAGCTACCCTCCAACTTATTCCTGGGCTAGTTCGACGGGCATGTCGGACATTGAGTTTTGGGATGGGATCGAGGCAGCCGGGCCGACGTTCTGGTCAGAGCTACCTTTCACCTCCTTCGGATTGGAGTTGCTCACGTTCCTATTCACAACTGGCTTACCGGTTGAGATCGCAACGCTCGCGGTTGGCCCCAATGGTGCGAGTGGTAAGTACACCTGGGCGGAGCGTGTACTTCCGAAGGGGACACCGATGCACATCACGACCAGCAAGGCGAGCCTGAGCTTCCCGGGCCACCTGTTGATCGATGACTCACCGAAGAACGTAGAGGCGTGGGAAGCGCGTGGCGGCGATGCGATCTTGTGTCCCGCGACGTACAACAGCAACAAGGAATTCATCGGCAGGGAATTGCAATTCATTCAGCACGAGATGAGGGTTTTGGGTTATGTCCGTTGAGAAGTTCGTCACTAAAGACTCCGGTGAGCGCGCAACGATCGGGGCCAGTGGGATGGTCAGGGATACGGCGGCCGGGAAAACCGACTACACCCGTGTCCTCGACGGCCCGATGTTCGAACGCTGGACGCAGCTGTTAGTGCGAGGGGAAGAGAAGTATCCCGATGTCGCACCAGGGGTTCCGAATTGGACGCTCGCCGATGACGAGCCCGCGCTGCAGCGATTCCGGAAGTCTGCCTTCCGCCATTTCGTACAATGGATCCGCGGAGATCGGGACGAAGATCACGCGGCGGCAATCTTCTTTAACGTGAACGGGATGGAGTATGTCCGAGATCGGATCCGAGCAAAAGCAGCAGCTGACCTTCCCGTTGATGGGCCGGGAGTACCTCCTACTTAGAACCGACGAGGGCATTGGAGACGAGAGTGACGCTGACTGTGATCCCCCGTGGTGGCAGGAGGAAGTCGCTATTCGAATCCGGCCGGAGGTGACAGGCGAGCGCGAGCTTGAATTGCATCTGCACGAAGCCGCACACATCCTCGACTGGCACATCGACGAAGAGGTCATCCAGCAATGGGGCGGGCAGGTCGCTCACCTGCTTTACAACCTACTGGGCTACCGGCGGACACAGGAGTAGAATGTCCGCATGGCAGCGCCTCCGATTAAAGCTGGTGACCTGATTGGCTTCTCGACGCCGAAGTTTGTCTCAGACTTCATCAACGTCGTGACAGGCGGTATTCCGCGCTGGAACCTGTCTCACATCGGCATCGTTGCCCAATACAAAGACGACCTAGTGTTGTTCGAATCGACCACCCTGAACGCCAAAGCGGAGCATTGCATCATCGCCGGCAAAGCTGTCCAAGGTGTTCAGGCGCACGCACTTGAGGATGTTCTGAAGCGGCCCGGCCGCATCTGGCACTACCCTCTGTCGCGCGAGCTGTACCCGCATGAGAGCCTACGCTTGTCGTGGTTTTTGATGCATCAGGTCGGCCGGGAGTACGACATGAAGGGAGCGATTCAGTCCGGCGGATGGATCCCGCGCCTTGCCTCGCACTTCCTCAAAGGAGAGGATCTGCAACAATTGTTCTGCAGTGAGTTGAGCGCAGCTGCGCTGTCCTACGTCGGTGTGTTGCCGACTGGCAACGCTTCGTTCTACTCGCCGAATGGATTCATCCGCCGCTGCAAACGCCGCGGTATCACCAAACCCCGAGTGAGGAAAAAATGAAGTCGTTAGCGTCGCTCCTGTTACTGTTGGCCTGCGCGGTGTCGCCGGCCCTGGCTGACCACCCGTACGACTCCGCCTGCCTTGTCACCGTCAACCTTGGCTTGCAAGGTAACAACGGTGGATCCGGTACGCTGATTGCCGCCAATGAAAAGCACGGCCTCGTGCTGACCGTCAAGCACGTTGCCGAACGCAAGGGCCTGCGCGCCGCTTGCCGATGGGGCGACGTCACTGTGAAGGGAACGGTTCTCGACGTGCATCCGACTGCTGATGTCGCGCTGCTTCTTGTCGACGTGCCGAAGGGTGTGCGGCCAGTACCCGTCGCCCAACCCACGAAGGAAACTGGTCCGTTCGTTCTCGCTGGTTACCCTGGCTACGATCGAAACACCTTGCGCTTCCAGGTCGGCGACTTCAAGTCGATCGACGCTGACACGCTGACGGTGACCTGTCGACCGGAACCTGGGATGTCTGGCGGGCCGGCATACGATCGTTACGGTCGCGTGGTCGGCACTGTCTCAGCTTACAGTCGCATCGACGGCCTGTGCGGGAGCGGCACGGCGATGCAAGAGTTGATCAACAAGTACGTTTCGCCGGCTCCGGCCCGGTCGAGCATTTTCTCCTGGTGGTGAATTGCTCGACATACTTAGCATGTTTTGGGAGTACGGCCCGACAGCAGCGATCGTCGCTGTCCTGCTGGCTTCCAATGTGTCCTACATCATCCGCGACCAGCGCACGATCAAGAAGCTTGAAGAACGCGTCTTGGCCCTTGAAGACCACGAGCGCAAGACCCTGACGGCGTTGGTCAACCGATGCAACAATACGATGGAACGACTAGAACGGATTCTCGACAAGTTGATCTAGCGCGTTGCTAGCTCTACGATTCTGTGTTACGCCCCTTTACCTGTTAGGAGTTGTGCTATGGGAATCAAATCCCGAATCCTGTTTGCTGCTATGCTGTTGCTGTCTCTCAGCAACACGGGCGCGGTGTTGGCCGCGCCGAACTCGATCGACTACCCGATCTTGCATGTGTCCGATGAAGGCGAGCTGACCGTCGAGACGGCGTTCGGCGACCGCTTCCGCCAGCGCTTGATCAACCGCGGCCAGCCCGAGAAGGGCGCGCCGCAGCAAGGCTTGCCGGAAGGCGAACGGACTCAGCCGTACTCTCCGGAAACCGCGCCGAAGTTTGAAGCGCCTCCGGCTGACGGCACTGTCCCGGCACCGGCCGGCGAGGCAACGGCTGAAGACGCTGGCTTTCTTGAAGACGCGCAGCCTATAATCGAGCAACTGCTACCGATCATCATCGCATTGTTTGCGGGTGGTGCGGGCGCATCGATTCCTTGGGCGACGTTGATCCCGGCAATCCTCGGCTTGTTCAGCAAGCAGAAGCCGGCCACGAAGGCTAAGGTACGGCGCGCCGTGTCGGCAGCTGCGAAGAACAAGAAAGTGCGCGCCGCTCTCGCTAAGGCTGCTGCCGATGCGAAAGCAGCGTCGAAGGAATAAAGCTGCGACATGAAGGCTCGCCTTGCAATCTTGACTGCGTTGGTGGTTTTGGGGTGCGTGATGAGCTTGTCCCGGGGTCGTCTTGACAACGACCCCGGGCAGGCCGTCGCGCCCGCCCCGGCCCCGCACACGATCGATGATGTCCCCGACTTGAAGGGGCGTGTCATCGTGGCATTCACTGCACCCTGGTGCATGCCATGCCGGCGGGACAAGCCGACTCTCCACCGCATCGTCGAAGAGACGCAAGCCGAGTTGATCATGTTCAGCTTCGACAAAGAACGTCCACAATTTCCCATTCCCTTGTACGTCGTCTACGTCGATGGCGTCGAGCAATTTCGAACGAATAGCGTCGAGGAACTTCAGTAATGCCGATGAACACCAATCCGTATTCGCCGCGCGTACGCGCTGACTTCGCGATGGACGCCGATCTTGCCCCGCAAACTCTGTGGGGTGTCGACATCCTTTCTGCCGGCCAGCTCGACGTGACTGACATCGACGGCAATGAAGTCTCCTACACGTTCACCGAGTTCGATCCGGCGCAGGCCGGGCCGTATACTCAGTTTCCGTATCGGCTGCGGCTGCAGATCAAGACCGTTCATGCGTCTTCGACTGTGCCTGATGCCGACATCATCCCGCTGATCTAAGCGGGCGCGTCGTTTCACACCACCCAAAGTCTGTTCGGAGTATCTCATGTCTGAAGCCAACGCTACCGCGCCGGCTGCGTCTGATTCACCAATCACTGTGACGCAAGTTCCCATCGCCCCCGTGCCGGAGGGCATCAACATCCAAGAGGCAATCGCCATCTTGAATGGCGGCCACCCTGTCGAGAAGGGCGACGAGACGGGCGCTGCCGCGACGACCACTGCGCCGCCGGCAATCCCCGCGGGCGAGACGCCGGACGACCCCGAAGCCGGCATCACCGTCGAGGTTCCTGCTGCAGCCGCAACGCCTGCCGCGCCGGCCGCGCCGTCCGCCGACGATGTGAAGGCGGAGATCGCAGCGATTGCTACCGACTACGGTATCGACCCCGCGATCCTCACGCAATTCCCCGACGTCGAAAGCGCCTACACCGCGATCACGTTGTTCGCCAATCAGTACGCCAACGTCGGCATTGACACCGGCGGCCCGTCCGGCGCGCCGCCGGCGCAGGCTGCAGCGCCCGCCGCGCCCGCCACTCCGGCGGTCGACGCGTTGAACTTCGAACTCGACGAGTCAGCTCTTGATGACAAGTCGGTCGCAGCGTTCAACGCATTGAAGGCGGCGCTGGTCGAAGAGCGAAAGCGCAACACCTCCGTCGAAGAGAAGGTGAATGCGATCGCACAATTCCATGCATCTGAGCATAAGCGTCAGTTGCATGCGCGAGCTGCTGCAGTGGTCGATTCGTTCGGTTCGGAGAAGTATGGTACTTCTGCGAATCGTACCGCTGCGCAGCGGCTGAACGTCAATCGGTTGTACGCCCTCGCGGACAACTTGCAGATCGGTTTGGAAAGCAAGGGTCTTGTTGTTCCGGACATCGAGCAAGTTCTGCTGCAGGTCGCACTGTCCGAAGGGGTTCGACGTCCCTCTAAGACCGCGCCGGGAGCTACCCCCGCCGCGGTCCCTCCGGCCGTGGTTGCACCGCCCGCCGCAAAGAAGGCACCGGCAGCGCCACGGCCCCTGGTTCCCGCGACGGTGTCATTGTCCAAGGATTCCCACCTGGGAAATTTGCACAAGGATCCGGCGTTCATGGGCGCGGTGTCGCGCATTCTTTCTCGGCCTAGCTAGGCTTTTCTCAGCAAATCCCGTGCCAAAACGCCCCGCTAATCCCGGGGCGTTTTGCGTTATACGTTGAGTCGTTTGACAAGGTTCGGTGCTTCGGTACTATTTTCTTGTCCTCACTCAAACTTAAAGGGATTCGCTGCATGCCTTCGATCAATCAAATTGCTGACGTCGCGGACTTCGTTCGTTCGACGATCAACAAAGACAAGTACCAGTCACTCGCTGCACTGTACCCCGACTATCTGTACACGCAGCAATTCTTGCAATCGGCGCGCCGCACCGCGGCCACTTCGACTCACCTCGAAGAGACGCTTGAGATTGCAGCCGCTTCGAGCTTCGAAGCGAGCTACGTCAATCACCCGCTGCAGATCGCAGTGCCGGATCTCTTGAAGAAGGTCCGCGTCGACCTTGTCAAGTACCGCGCCTCGGTCGGCTTCAGCGAAGACGAAGAGGTGTTTTCGGACCAGAATCCGGAGCGCGTCGTCAAGGCCGTCGAAGTGCGGCTGAAGAAGAACGAGCGCGACTGGATCGAAGGCTTCGAAAACGCTTTGGCGTCGAAGCCCGCGACCAGCGCCGTGTTCCCGCAAACTCTGCAAGGTCTGCCCTTCTGGCTCCCGGCTGACGAAACCGCCACGGCGCTCGTCATGAACGGTGGTTCGGATCCTGCTGGCTTCACGGCCGGCGCTGGCGGACTGACCGTCGCCGAAGTCCCGCGCTGGGCGCATGCCGTCGCCGGCTGGACCCAAGCGTCGGACGACGACCTGTTCGAAAAGATCAGCGAGTTCCTGAACCGCGCGATGTACTTCTCGCCGGTCAGCTACAACGCTGAAGCGCCGAACACGCCGTCGCGTCAGATCCTGATTCAGATGCCGTTGCGGTTGGTCATGGAGCGCGTCCAGACCACGGCCAACGACAACACGAAGTCGGACGTCGGCATGTGGCGCAACCAGCTCAACTTCCGCTCGATCCCGATGTACACTTGGCACGCGATCAGCGATCCGGCTTCCCCGGTTCGCCCCGCCTACGGCCTGTTGTACATCATCGACTGGAACACGTTCGATTGGGTCACCCATTCGAGCTTCAGCGGTCAGCTCAACAAGCCGGTCCACGATCCGAACATCCCCGGCGCGATCAAGATGTGGCGTCAGGCGTACACGCAGCTCCGCTGCTTGAACCGCGAACGCAACGCCACGTTCTACAGCTCGAATCCGGAATTCATCCCCGCCTAACCCGCGGGGGTGAGTCCCCCTTTCCTGGCCGCCGTCCTTCCCTTTTGAGAACACACTTTACTTCGGAGTTTGAATAGCATGTCCCTTCCTCGTTATCCTGGTTCACGGGAACACCGCGGCCTGTCGGCGGACCTGTGGCGCAATTTGCTCGACACGTTTTTCGCTCAAGACCCGGTCTTGGGCGCTGAAGCGAGCGACGATTTCAACGCTGCTCCGGTTGGCTGGACCGTCGCCGCGGTGAACTCCGGTTCTTCGGCTGCTCTCGTGCAGACGACCGGGTTCGGCGGCATCGGCAACCTGTCGGCCACGACCGGCACTGACCACATGGGCGCGCAAGCGATCCTGGGCAGCGCCAGCGGTGGTTCGTTCCAGGTGGCCAACGGCCAGCGCCTTGTGTGTGAAGCCTTGCTCTACCCGAACACGGACAGCGACAGCTTCTTCGTGGGTCTGGTCGAGGCCGGCGTCACCGTGTGGGCCGCTGACTCGACGCTCGCCGACGAAGGCTACATCGGGTTCTACCGCATCAACGATGGCGGCCTGAACTTCGTGTGCAACAACACTGGCGCTGGTGGCGCGCCGGAAACCGTCGAAGTGATTACGTCCGCCGTCCTGGCAGCCGCAGTCACCGCCGGGGATCCGGTCAAGGTTGGCTTCGCGGTCAACGCCGATGGCACGGTCGACATCAGCGTCAACGGGGTGCTGAACCTCGAAGCCGCTGCGACGATCGACGCCGTCAACGTGCCGACCGAAGTCCTCGCTCCGCGGTTGATCGTGGCGCGCGGCGCGGCCGGCGATGCGGCGACTGCCGACATCAGCGCTGACTGGGTCAAGGCTGCCCAAGAGGGCACCTACAACTCGATCTACTAAGGTCGAGCTTTGGAGAGTATCTAACGCATGGCCCGGCCACTCCCTGAGTCGGCCGGGCCATTTTTCTTGGATAGGAATTTATGTCGAGCCTCGCGATCACTCTTGAAGAAGTCTACGCCGCTGTTGGAGCCGAGATGGGCATCAACCGCGACTCGACGAATTGGGATGCAGTCACGCTGGCCGATGTCAATCGAGTCGTCCGCGCCGGCCGCCGCCGGTTCTACAATCCGCCGCCGACTGACGGGCCCCTCGGTTGGAAGTGGTCGTTCCTCGATCAGATCCAGACCGTCCTGACGCGCGTTCCCACCAGTGACAGCACCATTACCATCGTTGATGGCACGGTCACGCGCGCCGCCGGTGTGTGGCCCGCGGCTGCAATCACTGAGAACTCTTTCCTGGTGGTCGACGGCACGGCGTACGAAGTCGCCACGCGCACGTCCGACACCGTCATCGTCCTGTCGAACACGTCGGTCGATGCTGACGCGCTGACGACGTACGAGCTGGTGCAGTATCGCTTCCCGCTTGCGTCGAACTTCGGTGGCCTCAATGCGCCGGTGACCCGCATCGTGGGCAACGGTACGCGCTCGCCGATTCTGGAAGGCTGGCTCGATCAAGATCTGCGCAATCTGTACGCCGTGCAGTTTCGCACCGGCGAGCCGACGCGCTACGCCACCTTCGCGAAGACGGATGCCGAGACTGGCATCCCAACGTGGTACGTCGAATTCTGGCCAGTACCCGTCATCGTGTACGAGATGAAGGTTGACTATCACATCAACCCGGGCGATGGTTTGGAGAACGACATCGCGCTCGCGTTCACGGATCCGGTTCACAGCGAGACGCTGCTGGAAGCGATCCTCAGCGCAGCCGAACAATTCAAGATGGGAACTCAGGGCGTGCATTCGGCCCGTTACATCGAATGTCTCACGGCCTCGATCAGCCGCGACAAGCGCACGTCAGGCGTCCGCGCCCTGCGTTCGCCGCGTCAAAACCAGCGTGGCTACCCGATCGATTTGATCAATGCCCCCCTTATTTACCCGGTGACCCCCTAGTCCTATAATCTTCCAACGGAGAAACTTTCGCTATGTCCACTGCTTACAATGTCCGAACGACTGAATATTCCTCGAAAGAGGCGAACCGTGGCAAGATCCGCACGCCGGTATCTGGCACCGTTCTGTATCTCAACAAGGTTGACGGGGGCTACTTCACCTTGGAGAGCGCCGGCACGTTCACCCTTGAAGATGCCACGACCGTTCCGCTAGGTGTCGAAGTCGAGATTCACGCGCAAGCTGCCGTGACCGTCAACTCGATCACGCTAGCCGATGGTGACAACACGCTCTTCCGCGTGGTCCTCAACTCCGCTGGTGTTCAGGTTTGGGAGGCGGTGCAAGGCGTGGGTTCGCTCGCCAGCACCTCCGCTGTCATCGCGCTCGGCGCGGTGAACATCAATTCGGGTGACGCCGCGACCGACACCGCGTTGATCGCGCTGCTCGATGGGCTGAAGGCTTCCGGTCTGGTGACCGGCACGTTCACCTAAGATTACGAGGGACTGCTTACTGGGCCGCGGTGGTCGGGGGTTTATAGATGGCTATCGTCAACAACGGTTCTATCTATACTTCTCCGACTACCGCGGCCCATTTGCGTTCCGTGCTGTCGACGGTGAACACGCAGCTCAGCGACGTCACCACGGAGCTGGTGGAAATCGTCACGCGCCTTGAAGCGCTTGAAGGATTCGCGGGCCTGCAGTCCGCTACCTTTGATGCCACGACGGAGGAAGGGCAAGTCGTCTACATGAAGTCGACCGGCAACACCGGTTTGGCCGAAGCAGACAACACGACGAACGCCAAGGCAGTGGGCCTCGCGTACACGGACGTCACCGCCGCGGGAGTTGGATTCTTCCTCAGCCGCGGGCATTTCGAGACGGCTGACTGGACGAACATCATCGGTGCGACGAACCTCACGCCGGGGACGATCTACTTCCTCAGCGCGACCGCCGGCCGCATGACGGCAACCGCGCCGACGAGCGGTACAATTGTGCGCATGGGCATCGCGCTCAGCGCGACCATCTTCGATCTTGACATTCAGCCTGGGATCTTGAAAGCATAATGGCCAATCGCATCATCACCATTCTGCCGCCGGTCGGCGGTGTCAATCAAGCTGCCGGCAAGCAGACGCAGCCGCCGTACACCTCGTTCCTGTCAAACAACTTTTGGCCGCTCGACTTCTACTCCAGCCGCATGATCTCCGGCGTGCGGCCGTCGCTGGATCCGTTGGGCAATCAGCCCGGCGGCACCGGCACGGTGAACTTCATCTGCCGCGTCAACGGCGTGGCGTCGGGCAAGCCTCTGCAGTCGTTGGTGATTGGCAAGGGCAGCGACATCTACTGGTACAACTCATCCGACGCGTGGACTGCGGCGACGGGCGCGCAGGCGAGCAGCGCGCCGACTGGGGTCGCGGTCTACCCTGCGACCTTCTTGCAAAAGACTTTCATTCCTCAGATCGGTTTGAAGCCGATCGTCTTCGACTATCCGACTGGCGTTGCGGTGACGCTCGTTGAGACTGCGGGAACTTGCCCGACTGACTGCCGCATGTTCTGCGTGTGGCAGGGCGCGTTGTGGCAAGCAGGCGATCTAGCCAACCCTCAGATCCTTTATGGCAGCCGCACTGGTGATGCGTTCGATTGGGACTTCGCGGCGGACTTGGCCGACGAAGGTGGCGCGTTCTTCACCGGCGGTGAGAACGAAGGTTTGCTGCGCGGCCCAATCACGGCGATCATCCCCCACTCGTCCGACACGATGATCGTCAGCACGCTTGAGGGTCTGGTCGCATTCCGCGGTCATCCTCGGCGCGGTGGTGTCGTCGAAGATATCGTCTCCACCGGGGCGATCTTGGGCCAAGGAGCTTGGACTCGCGGCCCGGGCGGTGCGCTGTACTACCTGACAGCGCAGGGCATGATGATGCTCCCTGCCGACTCCACGCAGCCGCCGACGCGAGTGTCTGTCAATTCAATCCCGCGCGGGTTCCTCGGCCCGGCCGGGTCGCAGTTGTATACCTACGGAGATCCGCGTATCTCAATGGCGTACGACACGAAGTGGAATCTCATTCACATGACCAATCGCGCTGACGCTGGCCGTGGCTGGTTCTTCGATTTGAAGACAGGCGGGTTCCATGAATGGACGCTGCCAACCGGGCAATCACCTGAAACTGATTTTCCGTTCGCGATGTTGGAGTTCGAGGACATCCTGCAGAGCGATTCGGGAAGCGGTGTGGTACAGGTCGGCGAGAACGGCGTCTATCTATTCGGCGGTCAGGGCGAAGAAGACTTCCTCGCGGAGCTTGGCATCGGTGCGTTCGCGCTTGCCGGAGACTCAAACAAGACAGGCCGCATTGAGGCGCTTCGATTCATTGGGCGGTTCGGCGAGATCCGCGATGACGCGACGCTGACGATTGCAGTTGGCGTTGACGCTGCCGATGCGATCTACAATGTGCAATCGGATCTTAATCCCGTTTCGACGTATCGGTACTCCACGACCTTCGAAGATCTCTACAACAACAACGGCATGTGCTGGCCGAAGCTGACCGGCGCGTACGGCGCGATTAAGATCGATGTCCCGGGGCTAGGTAGTTTGTCCGGTCAGACTTTCATGGCAATCGAGGAAATTTCGCTGGAAGTAAGCCCCGCCGGCCCGAACCGAGCCATGCGGACTAACCCAGCAGTGGCCGACTGAGTATAATTTTTGGTCAACAAAGACAAGGGGTGAACTAATGACGGGACTCGGTGGAATCAGCGCATCGCAAGGCTACAACGCAAAAGACGTTGCCTTGACGAATTCGGAAGTCGAAAAGGCGTATGCCGCTAAGGTTGCCGCCGGGGCGCAACGTGATCAGGTTAATGAGTCCATCCGTCAGCGCGACCAGCTCCTGAAGTTCCTCGGCCTGAGTCAAACCGGAAAGTTCGAAGGCGGTGGCATGCTCGGCTCCATCGACGCCGTTGACCCGCGCGTTGGTTGGATCGATGGCGAGAACAAAGCCAACCGTGACATCCAGCGTGGGCTCGTCAATCAGATGGGCGTGGCGCAGCGTACGCAGATCGGCCGCGACTGGGACAACGCGACGGGCAGCGCGCTCGGCCGCCTTGAAGCTCGCGGCCTCGGTTCCAGCAACCTCGGCACCAGCACGATTGCGGCGACGCAAGAAGGTCGTCAGCAGAGCTTGCTGAATCTTGAAGAGGGTCTGCTCGGCGCGAAGCTGAACGTCGAGAACAGCACCAACGCCAGCATCACCGGCGCGTTCCAGAAGGAGCTTGAGCGTCAGCAACAGAACAAGCAGCTGAAGCTCGGCTACTCCAACCTTCTCGCTGGCTAATAACCAGACAACCATATCTTGATAGGCACCACCCGAAATGGCGCGACGATACACTGGCTCGAAATTCCAAGAGAGCGTGATCTACGATCAGATCGCGGCTGCCGCTAACGCTAACCAGCAAGCGCAGATTCTGAACGGCATCGGTAACAACGTCACTCGGAACCCGAACTACACCGAGCCGGACGGCCCGCTTCCGCCGCTTGAGATCGACAATCGCTTTGTTGACACGAAGCCCTCGCTCCTGACGGAGCGGGATCCGAACGGCGTCTACGACGAAGAGGGCTATCGCCTCGACGTCGGCCCGGCGCGCGATCTCGGCGGCGGCGTGACGGCGACTGCTGCCGTCTTGCCACCAGGATTCCAGCCGGCGGCGCAGGAAGTTTCGCGCTTCTCGATGCCATTCCCCGGCCAAGGGCTCTCCGACAAGCAGAAGCAGAGCGTCAACGCGCTGAGCGTTAGCGAGCAGCAGCGCCAGAAGATGAACGCCACCTGGGACGTCATCAAGCAAAAGGCTGCGCGCGAGCAGTGGACGCCGGCGCAGATCGACGCGGCTGCCATGCAGATGCAGAATCAGGCTGCGTACCAGTCCATCGTCAACCCGGTCACGCAAGCCGAAACCGAAGAAGACATCAACGATCCGGTCGTTCACATCTCTCGCATGCGTGAATCGCATCCGGATCTCGCGTCGTTCTTGCAGCTCGACGACAAGGGTAAGATCGAAGTCATCCCCGGCATCGTGCCGATGATGGACGCGATGAACAAAGCCAAGCAAGTAGACGGCAAGGATGGTGTCGATCTCTCTGCGCTGAAGCGCAAGGCGATCGAGGGCGACATGAAGATGGAGCAGGACATGATCCTGTCTCAATACAACTGGCCGCGCGACAAGCCGGAAGGCGGGTCGTGGATGCCGGGTCGCGACGATGCGGAGGCGCAGCAATACGAGGCGGACAAGAAGGCCGTGCAAGCGGAGCTGACCGCCATGCGCCAGCGCTACTTCGGTGCGCCCGCGCCCGCTGCGCAACCAGCGCCCGCCGCTGCGCCCGCGCCGGCTGCCGCCGCTGCGCCCGCGCCTACCGCTGCTGCGTTGCCCCAGGGTGGCCCGCAGGTAATCGAGAACCCCTACACCCAACAAGCGCCGAAGGTTG
>Ga0181352_1000335_pt1 | contig 20461 bp, 23 predicted proteins | sample Fa13VDMLBSN_FD_130103 | JGI IMG/M metagenome (GOLD analysis project Ga0181352, IMG submission 130103) | Freshwater viral communities from Lake Michigan, USA - Fa13.VD.MLB.S.N | ecosystem: Environmental > Aquatic > Freshwater > Lake | place: USA: Michigan | collected 2013-09-23 | reverse complement strand
GTCGATCGCCGCGACGGACTTCGCGTTCAGCGACCGGACGGTGAAGAAGGGCGATCCTGACTACTCGGTGCTGGTGACGGGATGGCGTTCGATGGACGGGTTCTGCTACATCGACAAGGTCATCCGTGCGCGTGTGCCGTTCCCGGAGTGGCTGCGGATCTGTTCGCGCGAGTGCAGGGCTTCCGGCGTGAGCGTCCTGATGGCCGAGGGCAATGGACCGCAGGCTGGTCTCGTGCAGCAGCTGTCTGTCGCCTGCGAGACCACGAGCGTCGTTCCGCTCGTCCGCACGAAGGACAAGCTTTCGCGCGCGAGCGAGAAGCAGTCGTTTGTCGAGACTGGCAAGCTGCGTCTGCGCGGTGAGAAGGGGAAGGTGTCGCGCGAACACGCGATCCTGTACGAGGAGATGACGACGTTCCCAGCGGGGGATCACGACGACTGCGTGGATGCGGTCGTCGATCTGATGGAGGCTTGCATGAGGGCCGGATACGGCCTGACCGCGAAGCCGGAACTGACCAGGTCGAGCAGGAACAAGCTGTGGAGGCTTTATGGATGAGCTCTTGGATGTCCCTTCCGGGGACGAGGCGAAGGATCTTCCGGTGGCGATGAGGCGACCCGTCGCGCTGCCGATCGAGATGCAGAGGACGTACTTCGCGAGCGTTGCGAAGATGCTGCGGAATCCGTCGCTGGCGTATCGCAAGGACCGCCAGCTGATGAAGCAGATGAGGAACGACCCCGACTGCATGGGGCCGCTGACTCAGTTGCAGGTGTCGATCGCGGGTCTCGAATGGCAGATCAAGCCGTTCGACTCGCGCGACCCGATGCAGGAGGAGATCGCCGAGAGGACGCAGGAGATCTTCGCGCGCATCCCACGGTTCGCCGACATGGTCCGTCACCTGCTCGACGCGGTGTGGTACGGCTCGAGCGCGACGAACGTGATCTACGCGCGCAGGCCGGATGGAAGCGTCGTGGTGGGCGATTGGCTCCCGTTCCATCCCGACACGATCACGGTGAACCTCGATGGCGAGCCGGCGATCCGCGTCGGTCCGCGCTACTACTCCGACATGGACGGAACGGGCGGCGAGACGCAGCAGGGCTTCGATTCGCGCGTCCACGTCCTCACGCCGATCGAGCGTCGTGCCGTCGTGTGGCATCGCTACATGGTGCAGGGTCCGGACTTCGACGATCCCTACGAGACCGCGTATGCGTATCTCGGCAAGGGCGTCCGCGACACCGTGTGGTGGTACTGGAACCTCAAGCAGGCCGTGCTTCAGAACTGGGCGACCTACGCCGAGCGTTACGCGCAGGGCATTCGCGTCGGCTACTACCCGATGGCGCAGAAGGGCGGCAAGGAGGAGATGGAGGAGATCCTGCGGAACCTCGTCGGCGACGTGAGCGCCGTCGTTCCGCGCTCGACTCCCGGACAGAAGGACTACGAGATCGAGATCAAGGAGCCTGGTGCGGCGCGCGCGCAGGTCTTCGCCGATCTCTGCGAGTGGCTCGCCAAGAACATCAAGGAACTCATCGTCGGTCAGAGCGCGACGAGCGAAGCGGTGTCATCGGGCATCGGATCGAACGTCGCGAGCCAGCACCAGAAGACGTTCACGCGACAGATGAAGTTTGTCGCCGATGGTCTTGGCGAAACGATCACGCAGCAACTCGTGCGCGAGATCGTGGACATGAACTTCGGTCCGCAGGAGAACTACCCGCGCTTCGAGTTCGCCGTCGAGAGTCCGGAGATGGAGAAGAAGCTGGAGGCGATCCGCATCTTCGTCAACGAGCTCGGAGGCACGGTCAGCGAGGCCGAGACGCGCAAGATGCTCGGTCTCGCGATCCCCGATGTCGATGAACCCGTGCTGACGGGCAAGATCAAGGATGTCATGCCCGAGATCGCGGAAGAGGACGCCTTCAGGGACGATGTCGATGTCGATCTCGCGGGCGACGAGCCGAAGGTGCTGTCTGCGAAGCAAGCGTTCTCTCGTATGTCAGAGAAGGAACTGCGGCGCGAGGCGATCCGCCGTCGTCGGCGCGGAAAGCCGAAGGGCAACTGCGGCAACGGCTTTGGCGGATTCACGGACGGAAACGGCTGCGCCTCTGGCAAGCACGACTATCCGAAGGATCGCAAGAGTCCGACGAAGAAGCGCAACGCGCGCGAGATCGGCGACTGCGTCATCGCGAAGCACCGAGTCCTCGTTGGCGAGGGCTACGGCGACGATCAGGCGTGGGCCATCGCATACGACATGTGCGGGAAGACGGAGAACCGCAGGAGGCCGCAGCACTCGACCGACACGAACGCATCGCTTGAGCGCATCGAGGATCTCGTGCAGGACGGCCTGAGCGTCGAGCAGGCCGTTATGGTCACGGATCGCGAGGCTCTCAAGACCGACGATTTCGCGAAGGACGAGAAGAAGGGCGAGAAGGAGACGTTCGAGGATGGCTTCACTCCGCCGGCGAGCGTGGCGAAGAACGCGCGGCGCGCGCTCGAGGTCCGCGAGACGAAGCCTGAATCCGAGCGCGGCATGACGAGTGTCGGACTCGCCCGTGCGCGCGATCTCGCGAATCGAAAGAGCCTGAGCGAGGAGACCGTGCGCCGCATGGTGAAGTACTTCACGCGCCATCAGTCCGACAAGAAGGGCCAGACATGGGACGAACAGGGCAAGGGATGGCAGGCTTGGATGGGATGGGGCGGCGACGAGGGCTGGAGCTGGGCGCGTGGCATCGTCGAGCGTCTCGACAAGAAGGAGAGCAAGTGAGGGAGATGAAGCAGGTTGACGCGATGATGGACCGTGCATGGAAGCGCGGTCTGTCGTCGCGGAACTGGACCGTCATGCGCTCGTCCGTGCAGCGGGCGCTCGAGGGATCGTTCATCATCGGCAGCACGAAGTTCATCCCGGAACAGGTGTCGTCCTTCGACATGGACGTGTTCCGGCGACGTGCCGACGAGATGATCCAGCGCGCCGCAGCGACGTTCGCGCAGAAGCAGTCCGTGGTGGAGCGGAGCCACGGACCGGACATGGCGGCGGTGCTGTATCTTCTGTTCTTCGACGAGGACGACGATGTCATGCGCCGCGTGAGGCGCGGTGTGCCGGCGCGGATCGCCCGACGCGCGGCGTACTTCGACATCCCGATGGCCGCTGCACGGAGGGCGCAGGAGATCGTCTCCCAGGATGCTGATGCTCGCGATCTTGTGTCTGTATTTCCTACGCGCTCGTCTCTTGCGGCGCAGACCGAGGCGCGGCGGGCGATGAATCTCGGCATCGCGGATTCCGCCGTCATGGAGGGACGCACGCTCGTTCCGACGATGGATCCGACGCGGCCAGCCGTTCGCGAGGTCTCGTATCCCCTGTGGGAGATCCGGGAGATCATGGACCGCAGGACGCGCGGCAATCCGAACGGCGACTTCCCCGAGGGATCGCATTGGCAGGTCAACGGATACGTCAACACGATCGAGGAGATCGTGCGGCAGGATCTCGTGCCTCCGTGCGGATGGAACTGCCGAGCCGCGCTCGTCCCCGTCACGTTCACCCGCGCCGAGAGGCTCGGTCTGCTCGACGCGAACGGCGATCCAAGCCCCGACCGGATCGCGGAATACAACTCCGCGCGACAGCCTTACATAGACAAGGGTCTATATCCGGACCCGGGATTTAGATGATTGTTATATGCAATAATGCGTAGTTGCTACATTTACAACCAAATGTAGTAGTTTTGTTCCACTTGGAATTGCATCATTGCATTCAGTCGTTGTCTCATATAAGGCATGACGGCTTCCCATGCCATTGCAGAGAAGGACGATAAGGTCGTTATTAAGCGCCTTGAGTTGTTCTCCGGGTACGACCCGACCATCGATGACGGTACTGACGAGGAGATCAAGAAGTTTGATCGCCGAAAGGTCTCGCGCATTGTTGATCGGACGCAGCAGTTCATCAGCCGCAAGCAGCATCCGCGCATCGTGATCCTTCATTCTCAGGAGGATCACAGCGAGCCGAAGGAGGCCGTAGGCGCTGTGCTGAATGTCGCGATGGAGGAGCGCGGTGGCGTTCCATTCATCGTCGGCGACATCGAGATGTCTCGCGATGACTTCTCGAAGTACATCGAGTCGAACAGGTTTCCCCGCCGCAGCGCGGAAATTTGGTCAGACGATCACATGAGCGAAATCGCCCTGCTTGGTCGAGACACGCCGCGCCGTCCGCTTCCGGATACGCGGTTCTCAAAGCAGGGTGACAAAGTGATGTTCGCGATGGAATGCTCCTCCTGCTTCGAGGCTGCGCCCGGAGTGGGCAACGTCTTTGTTCCTGGCGCAGTCAAACCAAAGAAGGAGTCCAACATGGCCGATGAAGCCAAGGACGAGCAGAAGGATGAGATGGCGAAGATGATCGCCGAAATGAAGGGCGACATCGAAAGGCTCAAGGAAGAGAATCGGAAGATGTACAACCAAACCGCCGTTCACATCGACGAGGACGCTCACAAGGGCGACGAAGAAGATGAGGACGAGGAGGAGGACAAGGAGGACGATGTCGATGGCAAGATGAAGAATGCCAAGGCTGAGTTCTCTCGCGAGAAGTCGAAGTTCGAGCGTCGTATCGCTGCGCTTGAAACCGAACTCGCGAAGGAGCGTTTCTCGCGCGAGCTCGATTCGATGGCAAGCGAAGGCTACGCCGTTGATTGCTGCCGCGACGAGATGATCTCTGAGCTGGTTGCAGCAAAGGATCCGACTCGCAAGCTCGCGTTCTGGCGCGAGAACTTCCGTCGCGATCCGGTCGGCATTCGTGTTGCCGCTTCGCCGCGTTCGGGTGTCAAGCCCGAAGGCGCATCTTCCATCGACCGTGAAACCGTTGCCAAGCTCGTCGCAGAGGCGGCTGGCGATCCCGAAAAGTTCAAGACCCTCATGGCGCGCGCGAAGAGCGGCGTCTGATTCAAAGGAAGGCACAAAACCATGAGCTCGTACTCCGACACCCCGTCGCTCGTTGCAAGCGGAGATACCACCGCGTACCGCTTCGTGAAGGTCAGCGGACGCAATACTGGCGTGACATGCTCCGCAATCACCGACATTGCGGTCGGTGTTGCCGACGGTTCCAGCAAGTCGTTCCCTGTCTCGGGCGGAACCAATCTTCACGCGGCTGCTGGCGATCCAATCAATCTTCAGGGCGGCAATGTCGTTCTCATCGAGGCTGCTGGGGCTATCTTGGCAGGAGCTGTTATCGCTCCGAGTGCAAACGGTCGCGCGCAGACCGCCGTCGCAACGCAGTTCCCATACGGCATTGCGCTTGAACCCGCAGCCGCTGCTGGCGAAATCATTCGCATCTACAAGCAGGCCGGCACTTCCGTCGTCTGATCCGCACACCTGAAACGAGGTAACAACAATGGCAGATGCAAACATCGGTGGCGGACTGAACACGTTCGTTCCCACCTTCTCCGAGGCTACGGGCCTCATCCAGACCGAATTCACGCGCAACGTCAAGTCGTTTGCGCTCAACCGCTACACCAAGCTCGTCCCGGTCTCGACCGTCAGCGGCTACTACCTCAAGATCAACTCGGACGAAGCCGTTCGCGTGGTCGATGAGAACGATTTCCGCTGGGCATACGGCGAAGACCGTCCGACCGGCGTGAACAACGACTTCGACTTCGCACAGTTCGTGACGAAGCGTTTCGAGAAGGGATTCCACATCCCCTACGAGACGGCCAAGGTCGCCGCGTGGGACATCGTGGCGCAGCACGCCCGTAGCCGCGCAACCCAGCTGATGACGCTCCGCACCCAGCGGGCGCTCAACGTGCTGACCACCGCAGGCAACTGGACTGCCAACACGAACTACTTCGCGGATTTCGACGCGCTCACGGGCAGCACCACGACTAACGGCGTGTACGAAAGCGATTCTTCGACCGCGACCGGAGTGCAGAAGCTCTTCCAGACCGCGGTCGAGAAGATCATGGTCAACACGGGTGGCGCGGTTCAGCCGAGCGACATCGTGTGCGTCATGGGTCCGCAGACCGCTCACAAGCTGTCGCAGACCGCGCAGCTCCGCGAGCTGATCAAGTACACGCAGGGCGTTCAGCTCATGCAGGGCCAAGGCAACTACAGCCGTTACGGTCTCGCTCCGGGCCTCTTCGGCATCGGCGACATCGTCATCGAGGATGCGGTCAAGGTCACGAACCAGAAGGGCGCAACTCGTTCCGCGAGCTACCTGCTCGGCCTCGACAAGGTTCTCTTCGTGTCCCGTCCGCAGGGTCTCGTCGGAGTCGAGGGTGGCGCGAACTTCGCGACCATCACCAACTTCGTCTACGAGGACATGACGGTCGAGACGTTCGATGATCCGCGCAACCGCCGCACGGTCGGCAGCATCGTGGACAACAGCGTCCCCGAGCTGACCGCCCCGCTCGCCGGCATTTACGTCGCGAACATCGGAGCCTGATCCGTCTCTCTCTTCTCGCGGGGTGGGTGGGGCTTCGGCCTCACCCACCCCTTTCAGGAGCGATCCATGCCCGTTCCATACGCGACGGTTGCCCAGTTCAAGGAAGCCGTTGACGAGCGGTTGCTCGCGGAGCTCGGCGTCGATGCCGAGACCGATGGCGTCGTGGATGGATCCAACACGATCATCGTGTCGGCCCTCACGAGGGCTTCGCACGAGATTCAGTCGTTCGCCCTTCGGGGCGGCATCTACACCGAGAGCGATCTCGACACGATGCAGTCAGCGACCAACTGGCTGCTGATCGGCGTGACCTGCGATCTCGCGCTCGGCATCCTGCTCGCGCGCCGTGGCGGGCCATTCGGCGATGCGGTCAAGGACCGGGTGGACAAGGCGAATTCCATGCTCGTGGATCTTCGCGATGGGCGGCGGGTGTTTCCCATCGGCACATCCATCGACGCGAGCAAGCCGGCCCTGTCCATCATCACGCAGCAGCAGCGCGGGATGCTCGGCATGGTGGCTGATAGCGAGTTCTTCCCGCGAAGGAAGTATGGACCCGCATGAATCGCCGCAAGCGAATCATTTCCTTTGAGCGCGCGCTTCTTCGCAAGATTGCGGAGGGATTTGTTGCAGCCCTGAAGGACAATCTCAAGAACAGCACGGGAGCGCAGGAGGGACAGGATGTCCCACTTGTGCCGCTCGGCATCTGGGATGACCTGAACTTCCGGTCCAAGGGCGTGAGCGGGGGATGGACGAAGGCCGACCGCACCAACGCAAGCCAGCCGCTCGTGGACACGGGCAAGTTGCTGAAGTCGGTCAAGATCGAGTCCATCGAGACCCTCAACCCAAACTCGACTTCCGATGGAGCGCCCGGATCCTGGCACAGGATCACCATCAAGGCTGCTCCGCATGGCCTTGAGCAGTCCAAGGGTGGAACCTTCTCCGAGATCCTCCTTGGCCGCACGAAGGCGATCCGCGCCTCGCGGAACTTCGGCGACATGAGGCAGGGATACGACTTCGTCGTCCGCAAGGAGGTGACCGTGCCTTCGAGGCCGTGGAACTTCGTCGGACACCAGAGATTGACTACCATTGCAAGAGAAGCGGCGCGCAAGGCCGCAGGAGCTTGAGATGCCCGCAGCAACCGACTTTCATGTGAACGGTCCGACGACGATCTACTGGAACGTCGGCGGAACATCGGCTCCCGCCACGGAGCTCGGAAAGACCGACAACGACGATCTGATCCGCATCACCATGCGCGATCACTACCGCACGTTCTCGCGCAACGACACGGGCGACATGATCGCCGAATCCGTCGTTGCCGGAACGACCGCCGTGATCGACTTCACGATGGTGTCGTGGAATCAGGATGAGCTGGAGAAGTTGATCAAGCGCGCGCGCACGGGCGGATCCCTCGCGGCGGGAATCGCCAACGAGGGCATCTTCGCGACCGTGGGCGGCTCCGTGATCAATGGCGCGTCCCCGAGGACCATCGCGCTCAAGATCGAGCCGACCAATGTCGGCGGAACGATCTACACGTTCAAGAACCTCATGCTTTCGACGGGTCCGGAGTACATGGACTTCGGCAACACCATCAAGCGAATCGCTTTCTCGTTCACGAGCGTCGCATCGACCGAAGTCGCTGTGACCACGACCAAGTCTTGAGACAGAAGGAGTTGAGAGATGGCAGGACCGCGCATCGACATCGGCAACGACGATTGGAACATCACGTTCGTCAACGGCGACAAGGAGTACCGGATCGACTCGCTCATCTACACGAGCCTGCTCCTTGAGCGGACGAAGGGCGACGAGGATCCTCCGCGCGAGGCAGTCATCGACTGCATGAAGCAGGCGATGTCCTCGCATGACGGGCTGACCGATCATCAGATCTGGGCGATGAGCGTTCGTCTCGCGAAGGTAATGGGCAAGGCGGGAAACGCCTAAAGGCGGCTGCGTTGTTCGCCGCCGCCTACGGGTTTCCGCCGAGTGCCTGCAAGGATGAGGAGGAAGCGTTGGGCTTGTTCCAGAACATCAGGACGGCACTTGCGGTCCAATCTGCGATCACAGCGAGGGGCATCGCCGCCTGTCTTTCGCAGGACGCCAACGCGGACCTGATGAAGGACTGCGGCGCTCCTCCGAAGGACATCGCCCGCATGAAGCTCGAGGCCATGCGCCAGAAGGCCGGGTGGAAGCGATGATCCTCGCGAGCCAGGATCAGGTGTACAGGGCGCTGCGCCAGCGTATCATCGATGCCGCCGGCGCAGCGCCTTCTCGCGTCTACCTGACCACGGAGCCGAACTTCGCCGAGGCGATGGACTATGCGGTCCAGATCACTCCGCTGGCGACCGGGGCGACAAACGAGATGAACCGGACGGGCCTTGGGTTCGTGAACGAGCGTTTCGCCGTCACGACCTTCGTCCGCTCGGCATCCGACAACGTCAACAAGCAGACGCGGCAGATCGCCGGAATCGATCGTGGCGTGATCAACCGTCAGGTCGAGATCCGCAAGGCGCTGATCCAGAACAACCTCGACGGGCTGCTCCAGATCGCGATCCGGTTCGTCTCAAGCGGGCCGATCCGTCAGGAGCCGAGGTCTGAGCTGTACCTGTCGGCGACCGACATCTTCATCTGCTCGTATGCGATGCCGTGGCCTGTGGGCGGAAAGTTCCGCTACGGGTGGAGCGCGACCACGCCGACCTGGTCCGCGCTCACGGGCGAGACCGAGTACATCAACGACGTGGACTACACCGTGCAGGCGAACCGGGCATCCGCCGCATCGCAGTACTTCTGGTTCGCGTTCCCGCAGGAACTGCACGATCTCGGAATCACGATCAGCACGGTCGCAGGCGTGGAACCGTTCTACAGGCTCGGTTATCCTGCTCCTGCGGGTTCGCCGGCCATCGGTTCGATCTCCGAGGGTGGCGTGACCTATCAGTTGTATAGACGGGCATACCCGACCGTCGCGACATCCCTGACCTATCAGATTGAGGCTGGCTGATGAGCGATATCTCCTCCGGTTCCATCGACATCAATCTCCACACGGGGGATGACGGCAGCGGTCGCGGTCCGGATGGCGACATGAAGGTCGTGATCGAGACGCTCCGCAACGTGCAGAACAGCGTTGCAACGATCTCGCAGAATGTTCGCGCTATTCTTGAGACGCTTCGAGTCATTGCTCGTGGAGCAGGCCGTGGAAGCGGCGGAGGTGGTGGTGGAGGCGGAGGTGGCGCGCCAGCAGCCGGAGGTGCTGGAGGTGGTGGCCTCTTCGCATCTAACCTGCTTGAATATCGAAACCGAATGTCCCGAACTATGGGGCTTCGGATTACTGATATCGCTTCCCGGGAACACAGGGCGCTTCTTGGTCGGTATCACACCGAGCGCGAAAGTCTTGATCCAGCGCAGATGCGTCAGGCACTCGGCCTACGCCGTCTTGAGATTTTTGGCGAGGAACAAGCCGGAAGACTGACTGCTGAATCCGCGAAGGCCATTTATCGTTCTGAATCATTGAAGGCTAAAGAGCAGATTCGAGCGCAGAAGGAAGCGCAGCGTGAAGCCGCGCGTCAGGCCCGATCAGCGGCGCAGGAGGCGGCACGTCAGAACAAGGCCGATTTGCGCGCTGCTACAAACAGGATGTCTGGGTATCAGGCATCTCGGTTGTCTGAACTTCGTCGCCGTGCTTCGGTTGATGGAGCGTCAGTTGCATCGCTTGGCTTGACGGATGAAGAGCGCGCGCTCGTGACGGGCGAAGCATCTCCATCGGGCCTTCCTGGGACGCGAGCCTACGCAAGCGGAGTGCGCGGTGTTGTGTCTTCAGTTGAAGCGCAAGCGAGTCCGGCAGAACCTAAAGCGCAAGGGAAGACCACCAGCATCTTCACGTCTATTGGTCGAGTGCTTGCGACATTGAGCTTAATCGGACAGGCGATCAGAACTGTCATATCCATGATCCGCTATTTCCCCGAGCTTGCCAAGAAGCAGCGATCCGAGCTCGCGCGCGTCGATCCCGTGATCGCTCAGTATCAGGCTCAATCGATGATCGCTGGATTGAGGGATCGCATCATCATGGCGAGAGATCCGGGGATGCGAGCTGCATATGCCGGGTTCACGCAGTCCGAGATGGCATTCCTGGAAAGCACAAGAGCCATCAGAAGCGATGCCAGCAAGTTCGTCGCCGGCATGGGTACGAGCGTGTATGGATATCTAGGCGGTCTTGGGCTTGCCTACGAAGGTCTTATGGAGGGCAATCTCTCCAAGATCACCACGGGCTTTGATGTTTTCAATATGTTCACAGGCGGCACGGCCTACAAGGCATATATGGCAGGTCGTCTCGCCGCTCAGGGAAACACGATCAGGTCTCTCTTCATCGGCGATCTCGTCGGCATGACGGGTGGCCGCTTCTCGACTAGTGTCGCCTACCCCGGTCGGCAGGCCGGCGAGGCTTGGTGGAATGCGAGGCCGTAATGCCATCAGAGACGAAGGTCACATACAACGGCGTGGTTCTTGATCAGGCGCGGATCATCGAGTACTCGATCGACAACGGCGCGACCGCCGACAATCCGACTGTCGGGCCGTACACCCATGTGATCCGTGGCGAGGCTCTGGTTCAGAATGTCGCGGGAGAAGGAAACTCCAACGAGAACTTCATCTTCAAGCTGCGTGGGCTGCTGAATCAGCCGCGCAAGCCTCTTGAGATCAAGATCGATTCCGGAAACGGCCCCGACTACCTGGCGCAGTTGACCGAAGCTGACGAGCGTGGCGGGCCATTCTTCCGGGCGAACATCACCGAGATCACGGGTACGAGCTCGCTGCTCGTGAACTTCACCGCAGAATGGACGCAGACTACAAACGCCGTGGGTGTTCCCTTCGAGGCGACCAATCCGATTCCGAATCTCGTGCGCTCGTTCTACACGACGGCGCAGTTCACGGTCGATCAGACGGGCCGCACGACGATCCGCAAGACGGGGTCGCTCCAGCTGAAGTTCGTCCCGAAGATGCGTGGCGATGGGTCGCCGATCTACAGCATCTCGCGCAGGGCCAGCGATCAGAGCGGGTTCAGCAACACGCCGCCATCGAATCCCGTAGCCAATGTCGGAGACCGATATGGCATCGGCGATGCGATCCGCAACGACATCATCCTTGACTTCCTGATCAGCGGCGGAACCGACATGGATCACGCGGACTTCTACCGCAGGATCATCTCGGGCAACCTGTACCGTGGATTCCGCCGCGTCAGGCAGGAATATGCGATCGACGAGAGCCGATGTCGGTTGATGTTCGACATCACGGACGAGGAGTCGTTCCGTGGCCTCCCTGCGCCGGCCAAGGTCGCCGATTGCAACTATGCGTTCCGTCGAGCTCTCGGAGACGATGGAGCCGCTATGGGGCAGAAGATGTTCAGCGCGGAGATCGAGGGCGACAAGAACGTCTCTCCGGGCGCTCTGCTGACGCTCGCCATCCGTCTGTCGCAGAACCGCATCGACTACGCGGAGGATCTGATCACGGAGATCAAGGTCGCCGAGGTCGGGATGCTGACGAGGAACGCGATCTCGTTCGAGGTCATGGCTCTCGCCACGAGCATCCAGAACTACAACCCGACCGAGGAGTCATCGACGCTCGTTCCGGATCAGAAGGCGCTGCTTCTCAAGAACATTCTGACACCGATCCAGCTTGCGAACAACGAGGTGTTCAGGTTCCAGGAAGCGCAGATGCCAGACGAGTATGGGGCATCGCTGATCGTGCGCGTCACTCCCGGCGCGTACAGTCCGCTTGACGGCAACTACAACTGGACGGCGATCAACCCATCGACCATCCAGTTGAAGGAGAGCAATCCGGCCATCTATCTGTTCCCCGATGCGGTGTTCGATGCCTACACGGAGGAGCAACTCGGACAGGGTGATGGCATCTTCCGGTACATCAAGCCTCTTGCATACCGGGTCAAGTCAGGTCCGAACAAGGGCGATCTGGCGAAGACATCGGACAAGAACCGCACCGAGCCGACGCTGAATCCGAAGAATGGCGTGAAGTACACCGTTCACACAGGCATAGTGGAATGCCCGGGCATCGGGTTCAACGCGCCGACCGTCATCTTCCAGGTCGGAGCTCCGCGAGTCGAGCAGACCCGTTACAGCGACGGCTCGCGCAAGAACACACCACCAGAGAACCAGATCGGCGATCTTCCCGTCAACTCGCAGGTTGCCCGTCGCAGCGTATCCGTGACATCCGGACAGCCTGATGTGCATGGCAATCGCGTCTTCAGCGCGGGATACGACGAGACCGTCTGCACGAGGTTCCGTGGAGACCTCTCGGGAGCGGGGATCTCAACATCGGATCCGAACTTCAAGTCGGTCGATGTCACGGTCAATGGTCAGACGGTATCCGTCCTCCAATGGGTTCCCTCTGCCGTGCCGCTTCCCGATGACCCGAATCAGGGAACGTCCCCTGGCTTCACCTACCCGAACTACAACACGATTCAGTTCGGAACGAATGGAGCCTACGCTTGAGCGCGCCGCAGGGACGGGTAGCAATCGAGATCAGCCGTGGCGATCGGAACGCCTACGCGCGGTTGCTCACGCCCGAGCTCCAGCAGCTCATCGAGCGGCAGAACATCGACTGCTCGGACATCAACTGCATGAAGTGGCCGCTCTTCGGCCTTTCGCGTCATGCGACCTGCAAGCTGCTGCTCATGCAGCGTGATCTCATGGATCTGCTTGCGGACGATGTCGATGATTGGGACGACGACACATATACGGCAAGCAACGACGGTTTCCGAATCTGGTTTGTGGTTGGATCTACTGCAAGCTGCACACGGAACGCATTTAGCCGTATGCACATCACGGAGATCAAGCCGCTGATGCTGTCCGAGTACGGCAAGCCGAACTTCGGAGAAGCCTTCTACATCGTCACATTCAAGTGCGATCGATGGGCGGCGCGAGGCAATAGGTTTGACACAGACTACGCTGGATCCATTCTTGGTCAGTACTGGTCGCGGTCATGGGATCCGAGCGCGTTCGTTGACTCGTATCAGTCTGCCGACAGACCGACCGTATCTCAGGTCGTGAACACGATGGTGACGAGCCGACTGAATCAGTCCTCGTACTGGCGTATGTTCAGAAACGGGACGGATTCCTACGACGCATCGACGGTCACATCGGCTGCATGGGCATCGGCGCAAGGGCTGCGCGGAATCGACACGATGCTCGGCAAGCCGACGACCGTCGCCATCGATGACATCGCGGCACGATCCGGCGTGGCGATGCTCTATGTATCGACCGGAATCACCACTTCTCCCGGTGTCTATCAGGTCTCAGCCATCGATATCTCCGCTGGCAATCAGCGGATGGTGTCATTCCTGAACCAGTACAAGAACGACATCCAGGCTGGTTCCGTCCTCGACATCAAGGACGGAACCGGAGCCGGGACGCTCTCGGAGATCGCCGCGCTCGCCCGGATTCCCAATGTGGTCGCGCAGCCGATCAGGCCGGCGAAGGCCATCGTCGGCATCCGGAAGAACCGCGTTGCCGATGGAACGCCTCCCGATGTCTTCTCGCAATCGCTCACGACGGCGGATACGCAGGGTGTCGGCGAGTTCGAGAACCCGAACCTGAGCGACCCGTTCAACAAGACGATCCAGCAAAGCCCGATCAATCGAGTCGCTCAATCGGGATATCCATACTTTGGCGAAGGCGGATCGTGCTTCATTAGCGCAGACAACTGGGACAATGCAGAGCGATCAGAGCGCCGGAATCAATCCGTCATCACATACGGAAGCCCGTACAGCAACGCCGAGAACATCGCCAACGAAGTCGCTCTTCGCTGGGCTGGCAAGTATCAGTCCGGGGTGTGCGACATCTGGTTGCGCTCCTGGGTCATGCCGACCGTAGAGCAGACTTGGCCCGGTGGGTCGTGGATCGAGTTCCGTCTACAGACCGATGGTCAGGGCTTCCCATTCCCGACCACCCACATCTATGGTTCGATCGATGATCCGCTGCTCGGCCCCGTCGCCGACGATTCGCAGCACGATGTCGAGGGCAGCGGCATGGTGCAGACCTGGCGCGGCGAGGACGGTCGGCTCCGCGTCCATGTGGGTATGCCATTCGGCATCCCATGCCTGATCCGGATCGTCGGCAACGAGTCGATCGGCAGCAACGTGTGGCGCTACACGGCCAAGATCATTCGCAAGCCCGGAAGCGATACGGCTGCTACGACCTTCAAGGGCGGGTTGGAGACGTTCACGGGACTCACCAATCCGGAACCCGAGATCGTGGCCTACAACCTGTGCGAGGCCAACAACACCGGGTCGTTCGCTGGACCGGGGTACAAGCTTCCGCTGGTCCAGGATGGATTCAATGTCCTGCCGATCGGCAAGGACAGGGACGATGTTCTGCACGATGTCGTGGTTCAAGCGATGCTCTACATGGGCAGCACGGGGGCGGCGAATAGGGTGTGTGCCTACTTCTGCCTGCACAACGCCATCGACGGCGAGTGCGACACTTCCGCCTTTGTCGAGCCTACCTATGACGGCGGCACATACTCAGGAGGCGTGTGATGGCGAACATCCTTCACAAGCGCAATGCGACTGTTGGTGTGGCTCCGCTTGCCATTGAGCTCGATCTCGGCGAGATCGCGATCAACACCGCAGACGGCAAGGTCTTCATCAAGAAGACCAACGGCACAGTCGTGGAGGTCGGCGGCGGTGGATCCGGTACGGTGACATCTGTTGCCGCCGGCACAGGTCTATCGGGGGGAACGATTACGGCGACAGGTACGCTCGCCATCGATTTCGCCACGAGCGGCACGAGCAGCGCGTCTAAGGCCGTCCGAGCTGATGACAGCCGTCTGAGTAACTCGCGCGCTCCAACGGCTCACACGCACGCTACGAGCGATTTGACGCAGTCGGGAGCCGCGACAGGCCAAGTTCTGTCATGGTCGGGATCGGCGTGGAGTCCGCAGACGCTCACGTCTGGAACTCCTGTGCCGACCATCAAACCATTCGCGACCTTCAAGGTCTGTGGCGGTCAAGACTGCACGACGATGACCACGCAGGCCCATGCTGCGGATCAGATCAGACTCTATCCGGCGGTGTGGCCTTTCTCGTTTACCGTCGATGCCATTTCCGCCGTCGTGACGACCGCAGCGGCTTCGGGGAACGTCAGGGCCGGACTGTACGCAGCCGACGCCAATGGCCGTCCAAACGGATCCCCGCTGCTGTCGATGACCGGGCAATCCTCCTCGACCACGGGCGAGAAGATCACCACGGGGCTGTCCTACACGATCCAAGCCAACACCGTCTACTGGCTTGGTATCCAGACCGGAGGCGCGTCCGTGACCGTGCGGGCGCTTCCCGTGGCTTCCCTGATGCCGCTTCACGCCAACCCGGCGGCGACGGCCAACTACACGTCCGTGGTCATTTCGGCTCCATACGCATCCGGCCTGCCCACCATCACGGGAAGCAACCTGACCACGACGGCGAGCTACGCCACCACGCCCTGCGGGGCCGTCTATCTGAGGTCAACATGATCGAGGTCGCCTACACCGCCTACGAGTTCCTGAATCGGTTCACCGCCGCCGAGCGGGCTGCGCTGCGGATCGCGTCCGAAACCGACGCGACCGTGGCCGACTTCCAGGAATTAGCGGTAGCCGCAAACGAAATAATCAATACAGACCCTGTAACAATCGCAGGGATGGATTATCTTGTTGCCCAAGGACATCTGACCGAGACCCGCAAGCTTGAGATCCTCGGAGGCTGACCATGCCGCATCCAGAGCCTGTGCTTCCACTTGGAGTCCCGATCGCGCCGACCGAGCCGGCGGACACCAATCCGACCCACATCGCCGAGTACGGTCGCGGTGGCCTGATGACGGTCGCCAGCACGGCTGCACGGGATGCGATCCCCGCGTCTCGCAAGACGGTCGGGATGCTGGTCTACGTCACCGACCAATCGAAGTACTACACGCTGACCGCAACGCCGAACACATGGGTGGAGCTTGCTACAGGCGGAGGACTCACGCCGCTCGTTCCGTCGCCTGCGGGTTCGTATGTTGTTGCATCGCTGACGGTCGATCAGTTTGGTCGAACGACGGCGGCGAGCAACACGCCGAACATTGCAACGCAAACGACTCAGAATCAAATACTCGGCCAGTTGCAGTTGATTTCCTCTGAAATTCAAGGCGGCGTTGATGCGGGGTTCTACAATTGATTCCTGCATCTCCATATAACGCCGCCGTCGATGATCTTTGGCTATATCAGCTAGAGAGTGTCACATACGGGTCAGTCACCCAAACGCTACTTCGGCCATATGCGTGGAATCCGAATTGTAGTTTGTACGGCTATCGAAACAGCTTACAAGCTCTACGGGCGAGCAATCGCACATTCTCGACGTATGCAATAGGCCCATTTGGGGTGCTACAGCAGGATTATGATCATTTCGTCACGATCATGCCGGACAATTTAGAAAATAGACCGGTGTACTACAACTCATTCCCGCCGACGTGGGTGAAAATGTCGGATCAACATTTGCGCGTATGCGCTCATTGTTTTGATGTAGCGGCTAACGCGCAGCGGGATCCTAATAGCAGTTTTGCAAACTACTACGGCGATTCTTTGCAGGTGATTATGGGATACCGATGGATCAAATCAGACAATACCATCATCAACAAGACAGCATCAGATTTCACGGTGCCGTATGTGTTCGATGGCGAAATCCGCGCTGGAGCTCCGAAATACCAAGATGTTGCTTGTATTGATCTAAAGTCATCACTTGATGTTCCGGCGGTTACACTCGCAAACGCGCAAAGCCTGACGCAAGGAACGCCAATTTTTTGCATTGATAGCAATGGCAAGGTCATAGATTCAACATTCATTTGTTCATGGGTGATTGACACTGCTGGTTCAGTTAATGATTTGAATTATGGATTCCCGCTAGTGGGTATCCCGTCTACCACGCAAGGTGCAATGTGGGTGTTTGTAGAGACTCAGGGACATAGAAATCTTTGGCTCCATGACAGCGGGGATTTATGGTTTGTGGAAATCTCTCCACCGTCATCGCCTGAAGCAGGAGATGGTATTTTGGCGATGTTGCCTACGCATCTTGTAAGCCCTGAGTCGGTTTTTTATGAACCAACGCTAGGTACAGAACTTTTGCCACCTGATGGCGTTGGCTCTCCATTACAAACGATCGTGCCATCGCAGTTAAGTGCTGAGTTCATCGCGTGGCAACAGTATTGGCAAGGACGAGGCGTTACATATCAGTTTTTAAACGCGCCAAGAGGTAACAATGCACTTGCATCTGAAGTTGTGGAGCAGCAGATTCTTCAAATAGCGCAGCAGATCACGGAGAACATCTAATGCCACTCGATGGACCCATCAAGTTTAAGAGAGCATTTTTACCTACTCTTACAACAACTCCGACACCAGTTCCTATTCCTGATAATGCGAGTCCTCCATTGCAGGCGTATGAGATGGTGATTGATAGTGTGACGGGAAGATGCTGGGTCATTGGAAATCCAATTTCTCCGCAAACGGGGCTGCAAGCCCGCATGGTCACTCCGTACTCGCGTGAAGAAGTGACGCAGGGAAGTGGCAACTACACATTCGTCACGATTTCCGATGCAGCGAACTACACGGATGGCGGCAAGCTGCTTGTCGAAGGAACGGGCAAGTTTGCGTTTCAGAACGCGCCGTATCTTGAAAGCATTCTGTCAGCCCCGATGCTGGGGACGGACGCGAACGGCAGGGTGCAGGCCGTAACGTCGGCTCCTGCCGTCACGATCACCGCTCGCAACAATACCTTGAGTCAAATCAACAAGGGTCAGGCTGTTCGCATTAGCGGCGCGCAGGGACAGAATCCGACCATTGAGCTCGCGCAGGCGAACGCCTACGGAACCACCGACGCGGTCGGTCTGGCGGCAGCGAACATCGGAAGCAACTCCACCGGATCGGTCATCATCGCCGGCACTCTGACGAATCTCGACACGAGCGCGTTCAACGACGGCGACACGCTGTATCTGTCTGCGACAACCGCAGGTGGGCTGCAATCCACGGATCCTCCGCGTCCCAACTGGCAGATGCAGATCGGCTACGTCGAACACTCTCATCCGACGCAAGGCAAGATTCTCGTCAACACGCATCTCGAATCCACGAAGACCGAGTACATCGCGGACATGACGGATGCGGGCGAGGCTCTTGCAACGCTGGCTCCGATGGCGGAATTCACCCTTCTTGGTCGAGGAAGCGGCTTCGGATCTGGAAATCCCGAAGTCATAACGATCGGCTACGGGAACTCCATGACGGGTACCGGCACGACCCTGTCAACGGCGTTGTCGCATTCATCGTCCTTCATCGTGGCCGACTTCACGCTTGTGAATGCAACTCAGTTCTATGACATCACCACCCTTTCGCTCGCAGCAGGGGTATGGGTCGTGCAGGCATCAGCCGTCTTTACAAGCATCACCGCCGCCGCGACAACTCAGTACACGCTCGATATCTACAACAGCACATCGGCGACATCGCTGGCTTGTTCATCTGCGTCTCACGGTGCAGCCGCCAATCTTTTTACCAATGCATCATGCTGTGTCGTGGTCTCGCTTGCTTCTACGTCCACCATCGCTATGCGGGGAGCGGCAAGCGTGGCATCAAGGACGGTGAAATATCAGAGTAGCATCGGCGGTTTGTCGAATGCAACTGGCTTGGTAGCCATGAGGATCAGATGAACGACCAACAGAAAAGCGCGCAGCAGCTCGTAGCCACATGGGCATCCTTTGTGGCTATCTGCGTTGGAATCGGAACCATGCTTATGCAGATGGGTAGGCGGGACGCGCAACTCGTCTCGACCGTCGAGCAGGTGCGCGAACTTGGAAGCATCGTTAGTGATCTTGCCAAGGCCCAAGTTGCGTTCACTCTTACAGACAAGCAGACGGAGGAACGTCTGCGGGAACTTACAGCGAGGCTTGAACGCCTCGAAAGGAACGGCAAATGAAAGCATCCTGGAGAACGACCGCCGCTGGAATCGGCGCGATCCTCGTCGCGGCTGGTTCCGCGATTTCCGCTCACTTCGACAACGATCCTCTCACGGTTGCCGATTGGGGCAGCGTCGTTGCCGCCGTCATCGCCGGCATCGGCCTGATCATGGCCCGTGATGCGAAGGTCAGCAGCCAGCAGGAGGGGATCCGGTGAGATGCTCGACCGAATCATCGCTCAAATCGCGCTCGCTCTCTTCTCGCATCTGGAACGCCGCATCGAGCGTGGTCACGTCGCGGTTGATTCCGATGTGGATCGCGATCGGCTTCGCTCTGCTGGCTCTCGGATTCGCAAGTGGATGCAGCAGAACGGTGCTGGTCAAGGAGGGAAGCCCGGTCAGGATCGGACCGGATGCCAAGGCAAGGGTGTATGCGCTTGTCGAAGGCGAATGGACCCTGAGCAGCAACACGGTCCAAATCCCTGAAGGCTGGTATCTCGTCTCTCCGGAATGGGTTGACATGGAAGGCGTCGGTCCGGAGTGACCAATGGCGAAGGCTCGAAACAAGATCAGGGTTGATGTCGGAGCGCCTGGGAAGCTCGGTATCAAATGGCTAACGACCGGGCAGATTTCCAATCGACTTGGTGTGGCGCAACGAACTGTGACCAAGTGGATTGACGAAGGTCGATTGATTGGAATCAGGTTGCCAGGATCCCGTGACAGGCGGGTACACCCGGATGCGTTGGAGGAATTCGAGCGGCACTACGGCTTCGATCGTGCAAGAGGAATGAGGGAATGACAAATGGGCGCATTGGATCACGTTCACATCTATAAGGCCGACAAGTCGATCCTGAGAATCGACTACAAGCCCAAGAAGGGATCGGATCACATCGATCTGCTCCTTCGATCCGATGCCCACCACGACAACGCGCACACCGACATCGACATGGAACGCCGCCATCTGGAAGAGGCGCGCAAGCGCGATGCGCTGGTACTCGACAACGGGGACTGCCATTGCGCCATGCAGGGCAAATGGGACCGCCGCGCGGATCGGTCTGCCCTGCGTCCCGAGTACCAGTTCGGAAATTACCTTGACCGCCTAGTCGATGAGGCAGTC
>Ga0181352_1000334_pt1 | contig 20466 bp, 28 predicted proteins | sample Fa13VDMLBSN_FD_130103 | JGI IMG/M metagenome (GOLD analysis project Ga0181352, IMG submission 130103) | Freshwater viral communities from Lake Michigan, USA - Fa13.VD.MLB.S.N | ecosystem: Environmental > Aquatic > Freshwater > Lake | place: USA: Michigan | collected 2013-09-23 | reverse complement strand
TGAAATTAAAAACATACCTTCACATACTTTTGACCTTGATTCATTAGTAGAACCTATTAGAAATGAAGATAAAGGTAATGATTTGTGGAGTGTTTACAATCGTATTCAAGAAAAAATAATTAACGGAATGTTTAATTATGGTTCAAAAATGCGTAAAGCAAGAAAAATCAAAAACTTTAACCAAGATATAAAACTAAACGCTGAGTTATATCAATTGGCTGAAACTTTTGTTCAATAGTTGTTTTAATTTCTGAAATACACCTGTAGTGTTAAAAAGACATTACAGGTGTTTTTTTTTTTGGAGATTAAAAATATTGTTAGTACATTTATATCAAGAAATTAAATAATTAAAACTCAAAATTATGTACAGCTTAAAATGTAATTACTACACAAACAAATTTAACACCATCCAACAGTTAATAGATGATATTATATTAACAGGAATGGACCCTAATTATGAATTAACTCTTGATGGAAAACCAACAGGTATATTAGCTATTGATTATATTCAATTCTAAAAAAAACATAAACAATTAATAGATGATATTATATTAACAACTAAACTAAACTATGAATAAAGGATTATTAATACTAATTGTTGCTTGGTTAACTTGTATTATGACAATACTGTTAATAGTGGCCTTTAAATAATTTAAACTAACTAACTATGAAAAACATATTTTAAACTTTATAAACAATTAAAACAAATAGTTATGAACAACATGAGCAACAAAATTGGATTCAAAATACTAACACCCAAACAACAAATTGAGTTGTATGAAATGTTATGTAAGTTTGAAATATTATTTCAATTATTAGTTAATAAAAGTATTTTACAATATGGTGAAGACTATATGTTTGATGATGAATGGAATAATTCTTCAATATCTTTAGATATGGAAGTAGTTTCAATAGAAATATACACAATGAATGTACAATTAGGATTTTATTCATTTTATAATTAATATCTTTTTACCACAAAGTATTTGGCAAGTATAAAAAATAATAGTACATTTATGTCAGAAATTAAAACGAAACGATTATGAAACAAAAAGAAATAGATTATTATTTACAAATGATCCTAGAACTACGTAATGAAGTAGATAAATTAAAGATCCAAAATAAAAAATTAAGAGCTGAGATAAAAGAATTAGCATCTGGAGGTAGATAATTTATGAAACCAATCAATTACGATCCAAAACCATTTCAACCTGTTCATATAGAACAAGGGGAAGGAAATACAGGAATAAAACCAAAATCAGTATAAACAATTTAACAAAATAAATTATGGGAATATTTGTGTTGATTATTATTAGTTTATTTACTTTAGCGGGATTAATATCTTTAAAAAATGCCATTCGAGAAGGCGAAAATATTACAGTGGTAGTAGCCTTTATATGGGTTGTTTTAGGTACATTAAGTATTATATTTCAAGCATTAATACTTTAATATTTGTTTACCACAAAATATTTGGTAATTGTAAAAAATTATATTACTTTTATAAAATAAGTTAAACAATTAAAACAACAACATTATGAAAATTAAACGCAAAACATTAATGGTTCAAATTGAACATGAACTTAAATTAGGACATAACAATGCAATTGAGGTAACATTACTTAACCAAGCATTTATTTTTAAAAGTAAAATAAACGATACAATTCAAATAGAAATAGAACAAATGGATGTATTTGATGTTAAATTTATGGGAATACCTATTGAAGAAGGACATACCTCTTACAACAAATTTAAAGAAACATTGAAAACTTTAGGTATAAATTTAGATTTATTAATCGATGAAGCTTGTGAAGGATTGTACAGCGAAGATGATTACGAACAATTAGAAAGTTTATATAAATTTTAATATTTGTTTACCACAAAGTATTTGGCAAGTATAAAAAATAATAGTACATTTATACCAAGAAATTAAATAATTAAAAACAACAAAAAATTAAGGTTATGAACAGACAAGAATTAATCTCAAAAGCAAAACAAGCAGGTATTGAAAATGCAAACAAAATTAAAAGCATAGTACTTGAAGAAATGTTAAAAGAAACTAAAGTAGAAGTAAAACGTGGTAGACCAATAGATGAAAACAGCGTTAGACAACAAAGATTAAAAACTAGAGAATTAAAAGGTGATGTAAAAAGAGGTAGACCAGTAGTAGAAGATAGTGAAAGACAAAAGCGACTTAAAGAATTAAATGCTAAAAAAGAAGCAGGTATGTTAAAAAAAGGTAGACCTGTAGATGAAAATAGTGTTAGACAAATTAGGTTAAAAGATTTAATGGCTAAAAAACAAGCTGGTTTGTTAAAAAGAGGTAGACCTAAAAAACAAGTTGATCAAGAAATTGTACATGTTGCTTAATGTTGTTTTAATTTGAAAAGTTTGGCCCACTAAAATGTGGGCCTTACTTTTATATAAGCAATTGTTCTTTTGATGCATGCATTATGGTGTAAAGAAATAGACCATTGTTAATAACGTTTATATTATGTTAATAACATGTTGTATACTTTATGGTGTAAATAAGTTATGCGTATATATATGGTATAATATAATATTACTCCCACGCGCGTTACTGTTAATATATGGGTGGCGGGTAGTATATGGGAAAGTAGATTAAAAGTATAAGTTATAACTATATATGCCCCTCGACAATATATACTTATATCCCTACCACACACACACACACACATCTACCACACATCTATTACATCCCATAACCACACACATATTTAATACATTAGGTTTTTAACCAAAATTTTTTTAACACAAAACATGTCGATAGGATATATATCTATATACTTTACATATTAATCCCAGTATTAAAACCAAAAATATTCAAACCCAACATATCCACCATAGGTGTCTCCCACAAGGTATTTCTTTTTCACTATAGCCATTTTGGGTGAATATATAAAGGGATGTGTTTTTATAAGTAGGGTAAAATTTATATATACCTAAGGGTATATACAAATATATATAGTAGAGGGTGAAAAAAAGAGGGTACATGCTGTACCCTTTTTCTTTTTTTTAAACATTTTTGTTTATTGTTTTGATTCTGCCAAAGATGCTTTTTTAAACTCTACCAATAATTTTCTCAACTCGGTTGAAGATTTTCTGGCATTGTTTTTGGCTTTCTTTGTAACTTTAGCTTGTTCGGTTTTAAGTGTGTTAAACACTTCTTCCATTTTTGTGATTAATTCATTTGTTGTCATAAACATTTATTTTATTTATTTTCTAATAAATACGCATATTTATATGAAAACATTAAAATGGAAGAATTTAATATATCTAATTGGAGATTTAGACATTTATTTACTGAGGGTAAAGAACCTATCGGTGAACAACCAATCGAAGAACAACCTACCGATGAAGTATCAAAAAATAAAGATTTAGTTGATGAAATTGGTGAATTTTGGGTTGTATTTAAACCTACTAAAAATTCTGTTAAAGAAGATATATTATTTGAAACTGATATGTTTGGGTTTGGTTTAATGATAAAAGGTGGATTAAAATCAAATAGTATTTTAGGTATATATAAACAGAAAAGCGATGCTAATAGGATTGCAACTGGGTTATTGAAACAGAGAGACATGGATTTGAAAGAGGTTGAAGAGTTAATGAATGATTTTAGGGAATCTAAGAAATCTATAAATGATAAAAAAACTATCGCTAAAAATTTAATTAATAAACTTAAATAAAATGAAAATATCAGAATTTAGAAAACTAATCAGAGAAGAGGTAAAAAAAGTAGTAACCGAGGCTCAAAATGATGAGTTTTTTAACTACTACATTGCTACGCAGGACACTACAGTTAAAAACCTTAAAAGGACTAGAAACGTACCAGTACCTAAAGGCACAGTAATAACTGCAATTGGAGGTGGTATTTGGAGTTCAAATGACAACAAAATACAAACAGGAATCGAGTCGCTTAAAAGTAATAATGCATTTAAAGTAGTAGGTACTAGTGTACGCCCTACGATTATAGATTTAGTGGATAAATTAGAGAACTTTGGAGAGCAAACGAAAGAATTAATTCAGCAAACTCCAGAGCAAGCAGAAGCTATTATAAAGAAGCGAATGCAGATATTGTCTACAATAAAGAAGATCATAAAATAAAAAAACAAAAATGAAAACAACAGAGTTTAGAAAACTAATCCGTGAAGAAATTAGTAAAATTCTTAAAGAAAATGAAGAAAGTGGATTAAGTAAACGAGCTAATAAATCCGTAGGTTTAATAAAAATTCGTTTAGTTGTGGATGGTGGTAGTTTAGAAACTAATAAAGATAAAGTAATGTCTATTATTAAAAAACATGATCCTGAATTTAAGGGTGAATTTTATCCTGCAACTGGGAAAATAGTAGGTATTTTAACTAAGGTTAAATTAAATCCTATTAAACGTGATTTAAAACTTATTGATGATAAAATAATTGCTAAAGAAAAAACCCAATCATTAAAAGAAAATCAAACCCCAGAAGATCAAGTTAAAGCTATTTTAGATAAAGTAGGTATTAATCCAATGATGTATAAAATAAAAGAATATAGAGGAACAGCATTTCCAGGTAGGAAGTATTTAATTTATAGAAATTACCAAGAATTACCATCAGATTTAATGAAAGAATTAAAAGATTTAGTAAAATTAAATACAAGTGAACCTGATGAGCCATATTATGATATAATTAAAAATTAAAATGACTAGATCTCAATTAAAAGAAATCATTAGAGAAGTTATGTATGAAAATGAATTAAATGCTAATAGTTTAATTCCTAGTGAATTGCTTGATTTTATTAAAGATGTATATGAATTTTATAAGTATGAATTAACTTATAAAAATGTATTAGATGTATTAAAAACTACAGGGACTGAGGATGTTAGAGGTTTAGATTTTGCTATGAGAAGAGCTAAAACCGGAAATGAAGATGATAAACGAGAAGCATATGAATATGTAAAAAATTATATTAATAATAGAAAAAACGTTATTTATTAAACAATTTAATTCTTTTTAAAGACTAATGTATTTATAATAAAATAATATCATACAAAATGAAAAATGTAAATAAAATAATTGAAGAAACATTGCAGAAAAAAATGAAATCAATGCAAAATGAATCAAAACTTCGCGGAATTATTAAAGAATTAATTCTTGAAGTAATAGAAGAAGAAGAAGTAAATGAAGGTTTATTTGGTCAAACCACAACTTGGAATAAAATAAAAGGAAATATAGATAAAGCTTCAGATTTTAAAGCAAAAAAAGATGTTTTAAGTAAAGCAATAAGTGGTGCCAATACTAAACTTAAAGGAGCTTGGCTAAATAAAATTAATGCAGTTAAAGATGAAAATGAATTAAACACTTTAATAGCTGATTTAGATAAAAGACCAGGTAAAGATCTTGAGGATAAATTAACTGGTAAAAGTAAAACTGGAGCTGCATCTGGAGCTATTTTTAGGGAAAATAGAAAATAATATAATTAATATTAAATTTAAATAAAGGCCAATCTTAGATTGGCTTTTTTTGTTAAAAATTTGGAAATCTAAAATATTTTACGTATTTTTATCAAAATTAAAAATTATGAAAGTAATAAAAATATCATTGAATATCCATGTTGGGGATTTTATTGAATTATTTCCACAATATTTATTGGATTGTATTAGAGATTTAAATATTCATGAAATAGATATAAATTATAATGGTAGATCTTTATTATATTTTGGAGATGAATGGGAATTAAAAAAATTAAAAGATATTTTATATTTTACTAAAATAGTAGATATGGAAGAAGATGTTACTGATTTGTTTAATATTAATAAATTAGAATTGGATGATATAGAAATAAAATTTTTGAATGAGTTTTTATTAAAGAATTTAAATGAAGATGATATTTTAGATAAAATCAATGTTTATGGTATTAATAGTCTAAATGAACTAGATAAATTTGTATTAAATGGGGAAGAGGAATAAAAAAGAAATATTTGAAGGAGGAATAGAAAACCTAACCCCAGATCAAGTTATTTTTTGTTTAGGAATGTATATAAAAATGGTAAGTAATATAGAAGGTTTTACTTTAAATACAGCTAAAACTATATCTACATTTGGTTTAGATGATGTAATAGAAATAGAAATAAAAAATAAAAGTATAAATTATATTTATGATAAAGCTTTTTTATTTTTAAAATTAATAGATTTAAAAGAAAAATATCATTTAGATTCTATTAAAAAATATATAAATAAAGATGGTTTAACTGCTATAAAAGCTGGGAAAGAATATTTTCTAAAATTAGAAGAATATGAAAAGTGCCAAACTTTATATGAATTTGAAATTTTTTTTAATTCTAGCTTGGCGATTAAATCTTAAATTATTATATTGGGAATACGGGTTGTAAAGAAAACGTTTAGGATGAAGGGTAGGAAGAAATGTAGGAAAAACGGTGGGTAAGGGAAAAAATGGTGGTACAAATAAACAAATAAACAAATAAATAAAATGAGAAACAGAGAATTAATTATTAACAAAATTGAACATATTGAAGCTCAATTAAAAGTATTAGAAGGTATTGTAACCAGAAATGAACCAGTATCTACTTATAAAATTACAATTAACAAAATTTCAGATATTTTAGAAGATGTTAAATCTATGATATCCAGAGAACCTTTATCTCCACAAGAAGGAAACGGCTTACAATAAAATAAATTTATGAAATTAACTGCAGAACAAATCCAAAATAATTGGAATAATTTATTATCCATAATGGATAAATATATTTCTGAACCTCGCTGCTCAGAATTAAAATCATTTTATGAAAAATATGCTGAACGTATTATACTCATGCCAGCCTCTCATAAAAAAGAATATCATAATGCATTCCCAGGAGGATATGTAGATCACGTTTTACGAGTAGTAGATTGTGCTCTTAAATTAAATAATGTTTGGGTAGAAATGGGAGTAGATACTTCTACATACACTATAGAAGAATTAGCATTCTCAGCATTAAATCATGATTTAGGTAAGATAGGAGATTCTCAAAATGAATCATACATACCTCAGACTGATCAATGGCGTAAAGATAAATTAGGTGAAGATTATACCTTTAATTCAAAATTACCATTTGCTTCAGTACCAGATAGAGGATTGTTTTTACTTCAACAACATGGAATTAAATATACATTTAATGAAATGATTACCATTCAAACACATGATGGTTTGTATGATGAAGGAAATAAAAAATATTTAATGACATTCCTCCCAGAACAAAAACCCAGAACATCACTTCCTTTTATAATTCATCAAGCCGATTTAATGGCAGCACGTATTGAATTTGAAAAGGCTTGGCTTCCAAAATTAAATTCATTAGATCCCCCAGAATCTAAAATTGAAACAAAGAAACAACCTATAAAAACAAAAGCTTTGGGTCAAATAAAAAGTGAAGGGTTAAAGAACATTTTTGATAAATTATGATATATATTATTATTTTATTAATTATAGTTATATTCATTTTAGCTTTTGTTATAAGAAATTTACTTCTTAAACAAGAAAATACTGAAGATGTAATTATTAAATATGAAGAAAGATTTAAATTTATAAATAAAGAATTAGAAAATATAGATATAAAAATAAGTAAAATTGATGAAAAAGAATCATTTAAAAGTGATGATGAAATAGGATGGTTCTTTAATTCAGTAAAAAAGTTACGTGATGAATTACTGAATTACAAAACAAATATATGAAAAAATCTTCAAAAAATTACTTTACCATAGATACAGAAAATGCTATTATAGAATATAATAAAACTGATGATTCTAGGATAAAAAACAGAATATACTCAGAAAAAATTCATCATCCATTATTTAAACTTACCCAAAATATTATTCATACCTTCAAATTCTACTATACAGAAGAAACAAATATTGAAGATTTACAACATGAATTAATTATATTTTTAATTTCCAAATTTTATCGTTATAATCACCGAAGAAACATTCAAGAAAGATTCACTAAAATAATAACTAAAGAATTTAATGAAGAATATAATGATAATTTTGAAGAATATGTAGGGGATGTAGATAGAGTTACTCAAGATCAAATAGATAGTTTTATAGATTCATTAAATATTACATCCAAGTGTAAAGAAAGACTAAGAAAAATAACTCCTCCCAAAGCATATTCATATTTTGGTACTATTACAAAAAGATGGCTTATTTCATATAATGATAAAAATTATAAAAATAGAAAAAATAGAATTTCTGTTGATAGTATAAAAGAAAATAATAAAATAGATCACAATTTGATTTATGAAAAAGATAAAAGTGTAGATAAATTATACTTTTTTATAGATGAATATGTAAAATATTGTGATGAAAATTTATATAATATTTTTCCACCAAAAATAGATAAAAAAACAAAGGAACTTACCTTTCAGGAAGAAGTACAGATAGCAGATGCTATTTTACAATTATTTAAAAAAAGAGATTCAATTGATATATTTAATAAAAAAGCATTATACATCTATATTAGAGAAATAATAGATGTTAAGACTCCTAAAATAACTAAAGTTGCTAATATATTATCTGATATTTTTAATAGAAATTATTTATTTTATTTAGAGCATAATTATATAAAATTTGAATAAATTTAATATTTATATAAAAATGATATATTATGAGTCAACTAGATCAAATAATTTTTGGAAAAAAATCATTTTCTGAACTTTTAAATGAAATATATAGTAATTCTAAAAATAAAGAAAAACAAATATCCACACTTATATCTGAATTAAAACCTTTGATAAATGATATAGGGGATGCTACATTAATTGTTCCTTTAATAAAAGAATATTTAGAAATAGGAGTAAAGAATGATGAACAGTTAATAAAAATGGCCGCAATTGTACAAAGAGCTTTATTAAATAATTCTAATGGAGAAGAAGGTTTTATAATAAGTGATTCTGAAAAAGCTCAACTTCTTGAAGAGATAAATAAAATAAATCAAGAAAAATAATGTATAGGTATGGATTTGCTGGGTTAAAAAAAGTAGTTTCCAATCCTAAAACTACAGTAACTTCTATTCCTCAATATTCTGCAGTAAGAGTAAAAGATATAATTTTAGATAATTCTCACCCATTATTTGAACAATATGGAGGTTGGAATTCAATAGGAACTATATTTTATGATCAAGTCTCTTCTCCTACTCCATTACCACCAACACAGTTACCATACGCCCTTCCATTTTTTTCTAATATAAAAAATTATCCATTAATAAATGAAATAGTATACCTACTTCTACTCCCAGATTTATCTATAGATCAATCAACGGTTAGTAAAATATCTTATTATTTTACTCCATTAAACATATGGAATAGTCAACATCATAATGCTTATCCTGATAACATATATGAAGATAATATTCCTGAATCTTTACAAAAAAACTATATTCAAACTTCACAAGGTTCACCAAATATAGTTCCAAATAATGAAGCTGGAATAAATTTAGGGCAAACATTTAAAGAAAAATCAAATATTAATCCTCTTCTTCCATATGAAGGAGATATGATATTTGAAGGTAGATGGGGAAATTCAATAAGAATAGGAAGTACTGTAAAAAATTCTAATATAAAAAATTTATGGTCTTCTTTTGGAGATGATGGTGATCCTATAATTATTTTACGAAATGGACAAGGAGTTAAATCAAATAATGGTTGGGAAAATATTTTAGAAAACATAAATGAAGATTTAAGTTCACTATATATAACATCTAAACAAAAAATTCCAATTAATGTATCATCTAAAAGATATAGTTCTTTTTCTACCAAACCTACTGATCCTCAAGAATATAATAATAATCAAATAATCCTAAATTCAGGACGAATATTATTAAATTCTAATTTAGATCATATATTATTAAGTTCTATAAAAAGTGTAGGATTTTCATCTATAGAATCTGTAAATGTAGATACAAATATATTTGTTGTAAACTCAACTAAATCATATTTAGGCTCAATTAAAGCTACTGAACCTATCCTATTAGGAAACCAAACCACAGATTTACTAAAACAGCTTATTTCAAATCTTCAAGAATTTATGCAAGTATGTTCTATATTAGCATACGGAAAAGAAGGAACTCCTATTACTCAATTAAACTTAATATCTGCAGAAGTAAAACTTGTTTTAGATAATCTTATAACCAATATAGATTCAATAAAATCTAAAAATAACTTTACAACATAAATGGAAATTATATACAGATTTAAAATTTTAGATTCTGAAACAAATTTTCCATTAAAAGAATCTGTTGTGAATATATTTTCTCCACCTGTTCCATTAATTAAAATAGGACAACCTGATGAAAGTGGGGAAGTAATGATTAAAAAATTAGATAGTGAATTTTTAGGATATATTAATACTGGTAATATTCCATATGGATTTAGAATTCAATCAAATGGTTATAAAGATGTTAATATATTTGCTTTAGATGAAGCTGAAAATCCTATAGTTAATAATTATATAGATTTAGGAAACATATATTTAACTAAATCAAAATTAGATACTAATAAAGCCAATACATTATTACAAAAAGCTAATGCTGGTGAAATAGAAAGAAATTCTCCATCAAGTATAAAAATAAAAGGAGAAGGTAAATTAGTTCAAATTTTGACTAAAAATACTATTGATTTAAAATCTCAATTAGTACCTCCAATTTTAGATTTAATATCAAGTTTTGGTATATCTCAATTAGATCAAATATTATCAAACCCTAACATATATCAAGATCCTAATCAACTTTCACAATTACTAAAAACAATTCCTAAACAATGTCCTAGTAATATTAATGAAATAATTCAAAAAAGAAATCTTCTTGTAAAACAACTAAACACAGCATATACTTCTATAACTATAGTTTCTACTTCTTTAACAGGATTAAATACTCTTATAGAAATATTCCAAACAGTAATCCCAATATTTTCAGCACTTCCTATTCCTAACCAATTTACTACAGTAGGATTAGTAATAACTCTTAAAGAAGCTCAAGATAAACTTAAAGATTTCTTATCAACATTATCAACAGTCACAAGCTCAGCAGCTTTAGTATTAGCTATTATGGCTAATGTTTTAAAACTATTAATAACATTGTTACAAATGTTAGATTTATTAATAAAAGATTGTTCTGAAGAACAGAATATACCATTTTCTGAAGTAAATAGTGAAATTTCATCATTAACTTCTAATCAAGCCATAATAAATATGCAGTCTCAACAAGTTACATATCGAGGATTTATTTTAGAAGTAATTTTGGAACCCACAACAGAAGACATAACTTATCCTAAAAGAAGAGCAGTAGCTAAAAACACAACAGGAGTTATAATATTGAAAGGAGAAGCATCCTTTTCCTCAGATATTCAAGTACTCATAGATGAATTAAAATTTATAATTGATTCTCAACCTAATTTAAGACCTGAATAAATTAAATATTTATAATCATGAATAAACTAGAATTTAAAAAACTTATTAAAGAAGCCGTAAAAGAAGTTATAGCTGATGATTTTAAAGAAATAATTAAAGAATCTCTTATAGAAATTCTTTCTACCCATACTAATAATACTCCTAAAAAATCACCACAAGTTTCAATTAAAGAACATATGATTTCTCCAATAAATTTAAATTCTTCACCTAAATTTCAATCAACTGGAGATCCTATTAAAGATATATTAAATGAAACGGCTAAATCCTTTGGTAATAGTGATTGGAAAAATTTTTCAAATCACACAACAGACTCACTAAATAACTTTAATCCAGGAGTTAATGTTAATACTGCTACAGAAGGTAGTAGTTTACCTGCAGGTGAAGTTAGTTTAGATCAAATAATGGGATTGATAAAATAATGGCTATAAGAATTCCAAATAAAAATCCTTTAGAAGTCCAAGCAAGAAATGGAATAGGAATAGCTTTACCATTAAATGGATCTGCAATATTTAAAACAACATATACTACTAAAGATACTATTAAAAATAATTTAATCAATTTTATTTTAACCAATCAAAATGAAAGAATATTTAATTTAAATTTTGGTGGTAATTTAAGAGCACAATTATTTAATCAACTTACTCAAGACAATGTGGATAATCTTTTATTAAATATATCTTCCCAAATATCATTATACTTTCCTCAAGTTAACATACTTGAACTCTTAGTAACCCCTATTCCAGATGCTAATCAATTAAAAATAAATTTAACGTATAGTGTAACAAATGGAGGAATAACAGATAATATTGAATTAACTTTTAGCTAATGGCAACAAATAAAGACATAAAATATCTAAATCGTGATTTTGCTAGTTTTAGGCAAAAATTAATAGACTATTCTAAAACATATTTTCCTACAACATATAATGATTTTACTCCTTCTTCCATAGGGATGATGTTTATGGAAATGTCTTCGTATGTAGGAGATGTTTTAAGTTTTTATCTTGATACTCAAATACAAGAAACTTTTATACAATATGCTAAACAAAAAGAAAATTTATTTAATTTAGCATATATGTTAGGTTATAAACCTAAAGTTACAACTGCCGCAACTGTAAATATAGATATTTATCAAATAGTACCTTCTATCCTTTCAGGAAGCCAATCAGTTCCTGATTTTGATTATGCTTTATATATAAATAAAAATGCATTAATTCAATCTAATTTAACTAATGGAGGTACATTTTTAATTGAAGATGATATAAATTTTACATATTCCTCATCATATGATCCTACAGAAATATCTGTATATCAAATAGTAGGAAATGAACCTAGTTATTTTCTTCTTAAAAAATCTAGAAAAGCAATATCTGCTAAAATAAATTCAACAAATGTTTCATTTAACGCTCCTGAACAATTTGCCACAATAGAAATAAATAGTTCTAATATAATAGGGATATTAGATATAATGGATAATAATGGAAACGAATGGTATGAAGTTCCATATTTAGCTCAAGAAACAATATTTAATTCTATAAAAAATATAAATGTAAATGATCCTAATTTCAGTATATATAATGATGTTCCTTATTTATTGAAATTAGAAAAAATACAAAGACGTTTTTCAACCAAATTTCTTAATGAAACCACACTTCAATTACAATTTGGATCAGGAGTATCCACAGATACAGATGAAGAAATAGTTCCTAATTCTAATAACATAGGAATAGGATTATCATTTGGACAAAATAAATTAACTACTGCTTATGCACCTTCAAATATATTATATACTGGTACTTATGGGATTGCTCCTTCAAATACTACATTAACTATAAGATATTTAATTGGAGGAGGAGTTAATTCAAATGTACCTTCTGAAACACTTACAACAGTACAATCCGCTGATATAAAATTTTTAAAATCAAATTTAAATAATATAACAGCTCAAACAGTATTTAATAGTATAGCAGTAACTAATCCTAAAGCAGCTTCAGGAGGAAAAGATGGAGACACTTTAGAAGAAATTAGACAAAACTCTTTAAATTCATTCCAATCTCAATTAAGAGCAGTTACTGTAGATGATTATACTATTAGAGCTTTAAGTATGCCATCAAAATATGGATGTATTTCTAAAATATACACAACACCTCAAAAATTAGAAGATTTAGAAATAGGAGAATCTCCATCAGTATTAAACATGTATGTACTAAGTTACAATACAGATAAAAAATTAAATTATGCTTCTGATGCTTTAAAACAGAATATATCTACATACTTATCCCAATACAGAATGATTAATGATTCTATTAAAATAAAAGATGCTTTTATAATTAATATAGGAGTAGAATTTGAAATAATAACCCTCCCAGATTATGTAAGTAATGAAGTTTTAATTTTATGTGTAGAAGCTTTAAAAAATTACTTTGATATAGATAAATGGCAAATAAATCAACCTATTTTATTAAGAAATTTATATGTTCTTTTAGACAGAATTGATGGTGTTCAAACTGTTAAAAGTATTAAAATAACTAATAAAAATGGGATAATAAATGGGTATTCTCAATATTCATATGATATTGAAGGAGCAACATATAATAATGTTGTATATCCTAGTTTAGATCCATGTATATTTGAAGTTAGGTATCCTAACACAGATATAATAGGAAGAGTAACTAGTTTTTAATTTCTTTAATATTTATAACCAAAATAAAAAATGGCTGTTTACAAAATTTTTCCTTCTAAGGATGCCACTATATATTCAATAAGTCCTCTATCTAATTCTGGATTAGATGAAATTATAGAAACATCATTAAATCCTGAAGGAGATTTAACAAATACTGGCCCACAAGTAAGTAGAATATTAATACAATTTGATTCAACTGAAATAACAGATATTATTAATAATAAAATTTCTGGTTCTCAATGGAATTCAAATTTAAAATTATTTAAAGCTAATATAGAAGGTTTAAATAACACTACAATACTTTATATATACCCTATTTCAAATCCATGGGCAATGGGAACTGGAAAATTTTATGATTTACCTGTAATATCCAATGGATGTAGTTGGATATATACCCAAGCTTCTGGTTCTACTAAATGGGCTACTTCAAGTTTTGGAGCATATATAACAGCTTCATTCCCTTCTTCTAATCCTGGAGGGGGAAATTGGTATACTGGTTCTTCAAATCTATCTTTAAATATAGTTCAAACTCAAAGTTTTGATTATTATAGTGATTTGGATATCAATGTGAATGTTACAGATACTATTAAAGCATGGGTTAGTGGTACTTTTAATAATAATGGATTTTTAATAAAACAAGATAATTCATCTGAATTTAATTCAAATGAATATTATGATATACAAATGAAATACTATTCAAGAGATACTCATACTATATATCCTCCATTATTAGAATTTAAATGGGATGATTATTTATTCTCAACAGGTTCTTCATACTCTGAAATCAATACTTCAGAATTAGTATTTACCATTCCTAATAATAAACAAGAATATCCTAAAAACAATATTGAAAAATTTAGAATAAATATAAGACCTACATATCCTACTAGAGTATTTCAAACTTCATCTGTATATTTAAATAATTATTTTTTACCTACAAGTTCATATTATGCTATTAAAGATTTAGATACTAATGAATTTGTTGTAGATTTTGATACAACTTATACTAAAATAAGTACTGATTCTACATCAAATTATTTTAATTTATACATGAATGGATTACAAGAAGAAAGATATTATGAAATTTTAATAAAAACTGTTGTAGATGGTTCAACTATAATATTAAGTAATAATCAATATTTTAAAATTGTAAATGGATAATATTAATCTAAATAGATTAGTTTATGATAAAACTCAATTTGAGAATACTATTGATACTAAATTTTCTCAATTAGTTTCTCCACCTCCATTAGAAGAACCTTTACCTACTATAGAGGAATTTTTTTCATATTATAATAAATTATTTTTTAATATACCTCAGTTTGGGAATATAAATTCTCATGAATATCTTATTAAAACATCAACTGATTATATAAAACCTGAAGAAACAGATCCTATATATGAAGCATTGATAGCTGAAATAAATGATTTGAGAAGAGAATTATTATCTGCTAATGAAAGATTTAATACTTTGCAAAATAATTTAAGTAATTTACCATAAATAAATGGCTGAACCTATAATTACAAATATAAACCCTATAAAATTTTCATATCAAGAAATATCAAATAATGATACATCTTTAATAAAAAATTTTGATATATATTCTAATTTTGGAAACCCAAACACTTATTCAGAATTCCATATATATAATAATGAAATTTTAATCTTTTCAGATTTAAATTACACTCATTATTCTGTTATAAATAATCCTTCTCAAGCGGGTACTACTAATGATAGTATAAGTTCTATATCTGAAATAAGTGTAGATGTTGTTAAAGATTTAGAAAATGTCGGTATTTCTGAAGGAATAATAGAAACAGTTTATACATTTTTTAATAAAAAATTTGGTTCATCCCCATCAGATAAATTCTTTATAAAAGAAATTTCTTCAGATAGAACAGAATTAAAATTATATTCTAATACTATTTTATCTAATACCATAACTACAGATTATAATAATTATGCTTCCTTTAAAGCAAATAATCCTTATTTTACAGATTATAAATTAAATTTTGGAGATAATAATTTAATAATAGCTGTAAATTTTTTAACCCAAGTAGAAAACAATAATTTAGTATTATTAGTTAAATTATACGAACCATTACCACTTCAATTTGATATAAAATCGGAATTATGGATTGTTGAAGAAGCAGCAAATCCAATAGGATTTAATGTTGAATTTCCCCCTGAAATAATAGAAGTAGATGATAGTATATATATTCAAGGTCCAAACTTAAATATAGATATTTTAGATCAAATAAGTAATTCTACTACTTTTCAAAATTATAATAGTTTAACATCAACTACAAATACTAGTTCTTTAAACCAATTAAAAAGCTTATTAGAAGATCAAAGTATTCAAATAAATATCGATTATGAAGATTACTCTAATTTCATAAAATTTAGTTCAGCATATCAAAGATTATATAATTTTTATTTAAAAGTAAAAAATATTGAAAATTATAATAATGATATAAACCAAATCACTTCAAACATTACAGGTTCATCTTCATCATCATATCATATTTCATCTTCAATAACAATTTTACAAAATAATATAACTAATATTATAGAAAATTTTGATGGATATGAATATTTTTTATATTATGAATCAAGTTCTTATTCTTGGCCTAAAAATAACTTTAACCCAGTAACTTTATATTCTACAGGAAGTGCTCAAACTCTTACATGGTATAATAACCAAACTTCCTCAGCTATACTATATGATAATCAAAATAAAGATTATTTAGTATATACTATTCCTGAATATTTAAGAACGGATGAAGATAATACTCCATATCTAGAATTTGTAGATATGGTAGGGCAGCATTATGATAATATTTTCATTTATTTAAAATCTATAACAGATAAATTAGTTGCTGATAATAGATTAACATCCGGAATAGCCCAAGATTTAACTTCAGATGTATTAAAATCTTTAGGTTTAGAAATATATCAAAATAATTTTACAACAAATGATTTATTTGCTTCATATTTAGGTGTTACTCCAAGTCTTAATACGCAATTTACGGGAAGTGAGCTCATTACAACGTACATAACAGCGTCTATAAGCGGTTCTCTTTCATCTTCATTGGTCCCCATCGCAACTTTAAATAATAGTATTTATAAACGTTTATATAACAATTTACCTTATTTATTAAAGAAAAAAGGAACAGTAGATGGTATAAAAACATTATTAAATATATATGGAATACCTGATACCTTAATTAGAATAAATGAATATGGAGGGAAAGACGATATAAATGTTAATGATTATGATTATTATTTTGAAAGATATTCAAATGCTTTTAAAACATATCAACAAGCTCAACCTATAATCCCATGGCTTCCTTTATATAGAAATCTTTTAGCAGAAGGAAATTTTAATGTACCTGATGAAATACTTTTTAGATTTAAAACTAATGGAATACCAAGTTCATCAAATTATCAACAATATTTATTAGTTAAAACAAGTAATGAAAATTCTTCTAAATTTGATTTTGGTATCCAATTAAATTATACAGGTTCATCATTAGTAAGTGGTTCATATAGTGGTTCTGTAGCTACAAGTTCAAAATATTATGGTGATTTAAAATTACTTATTTCTGGAGCATTTGGATATGTTACTTCTAGTAATATTAATTTACCATTTTTTGATGGAGATTGGTGGAGTGTTTCATTATATAAAAATACCCATACTTCAGAAAGTATTATAAATAATGATTATGTTTTAAGAACAGCAAATAAAATATATAATGGACCAGATGGATTTACTATAGGATATACGGGTTCAACTTCATTAAGTATTACTGGTTCAACTTCTTCATCATATAATACTTCATGGAATATATATAAACCCTTCACTTCATCATATGTTCCTTATGGCGCGTTATTAGGAGGATTTTCATCTTCCATATTTTCAGGCTCATTTCAAGAATTTAGATACCATTCACATAAGATAAATTCTTCTACTTTCTATGATTATACTATGAACCCTAATTCAATAGAAGGTATAAATATTACAGGTTCACTTTCATATTTTGATATAGTTAATTTTAGAGCCCCATTAGGAAATGAATTAGAAGCTGAATTTTCATCTTCTCTTACTTCTTCTAATTCTTCAAGCTATAATTCCCATCATCCAGCATATTCTGGTTCTTACCCAACAGCATCTTTTATTTTAGGAGGTTCATTATATGGCTTTGGAATATATGGAGGTAATACTTATGGGGGACCATTAACTTCAAGTAATAATTATAATGTAGTATATTATAGTTCTTCAATTAGATATAATAATTCTGTAGATAATATAGAATATTATTATCAAGATCAACCAATAATAGGAATTCAAAATCCTAATTCTAATAAAATACAAATAGTTAGTTCTAGTAATTATGAAAATGTATTATCATTACAACAATCTATCCAACAACAATATTTTATAAGTTCTTTTAATTCCTCATCTGGAAATTATACAAAGGATATAAATTATGTTGAAATTGCTTTTTCTCCTCAAAATGAAATAAATGATGATATAGCAAATTCATACGGATATTTTAATATTGGAGAATTTATTGGTGATCCTAGATATTATTCTTCATCTAGAACCGATTACACCTCTTTAAATAATTTAAGAGATGATTATTTTAAAAAATATATTGATTCATATAATTGGAATGCATATATAAGATTAATTAAATATTATGATAATTCATTATTTAAATTAATAAAAGACTTTACTCCTGTTAGATCTGGATTAGCTACAGGATTAGTAATAAAACAACATTACCTAGAAAGAAATAGAGTTAGACCAGCTCAAGTAGAATATAATTTTAATGACTATTCTTGTTCCATAGATATGGTTGAAACCTCAGGTAGTACTGCGGGAACCTTTGAAGAATTTAATGGAATTAATCCTTTTATAAATAATTTTATTCCTGATTTTACTCAAAGTTGGTATGAAATTATAGATTCATCTTTAGGTTTAATATCTGAATCAAGAAATACTCAAGTTGAATTTTACAATGGAGAATTTAGTGGTTCTCAACTAATTGTTAGTGATGGAAATTTGAATGAAGAAAACCCATTTTTATTTATTGATACAACTATAAATAATTATGAAATAACATTATATAGAGAATCATATACATCAAATAGTGATTTTTTAAATCCATTAACATCACCAAATTCTGGAGAAATATATTTATATTATGATAATGGAGGTACTAGAAGAAGAAGCTCATAACAATTTTTAATAATGCCAGCATCAAGTTATACAGGCCCAGTTTTCCCAGTAACATGGGGAGAAAATCCAGGAATTTTATTTATAAAAGTAAATAGAATAGACCAAAATGGAGTTGATAATACTATATCTCTTCAATCTTTAGAAAAAATAAAAATTAAATATTCAGATATAGGAATTCAAACATATGATATATTAAATGTAACTGAACACCCTGATTATTATTTATTTTATGTAGATCCACCATCATCAGCAACATCTTCAGCTGATAATACTATTTTGGATTATAAAATATCTGCTACTGTAACACAATCTTTTTCTTCTGCATCAACAGGATTAATATTTACATCTTCCATTTTATCCCCTTTAGCTTGGAGCACAGCATCATTATACCCAGAAGGATTTACTTGTTCTAAAACACCTAATATTCCTATTAATGTTACTTTTTCAGGTTTAGTTAATACAAATGGAGGATTAGATGGAGTAAATTTATATGTATTAAATTCAAGTGGAGTTTCTAGTTTAATAGGTTCTATAGGACCATTAGGAGTTGGTGCTAATAATTTTACAATAACTAGTAGTTTTTCATTAATTGAAGGTGATCATTTATGGGCTCAAACAATTCATTCATTTGGAGTTTTCACAAATAGTATAACAGCATCTTTATTAGTTACTCAATCTATATCTCCTACTTCTTCAGTTATAGATCAAGTTATATTTGAACCATACCTTACTGAAAATTTCATAAATAGTGATTATAATGTATTATTTAATAATGCTACTACTGGAATATTTAGTAAAAAATATATGGAAGCTAGTTATGAAAGTGGAATTTTAATTCCTACAAATTTTGATCTTATAATAAGCAATTCTGCTTTTCCTGCTGAAGTACAAGATTATTATTATAATTTACAAAGACATATTCTTCCAAGATATAATGGTAGTAAAATGTATGATGCTAATATTAATTATTATACTCCTCCTACAAATAATGCTACATTCGCTAATGGAGAAATTAATCAACAATGGGGAGGAGATAGTTTATCGTCTAGAGATGTTATAGTATCAAATCCTGCTACATACATATT
>Ga0181352_1000332_pt1 | contig 20494 bp, 28 predicted proteins | sample Fa13VDMLBSN_FD_130103 | JGI IMG/M metagenome (GOLD analysis project Ga0181352, IMG submission 130103) | Freshwater viral communities from Lake Michigan, USA - Fa13.VD.MLB.S.N | ecosystem: Environmental > Aquatic > Freshwater > Lake | place: USA: Michigan | collected 2013-09-23 | reverse complement strand
ATAAAATAAAAAACCGTTATGAAAAACATCCGTTACATTTGTGTACAACCGAGAATACTCTACTATGCATGGCAAGTAGAGGTTATGATTAACAACTTTATTAAGAATGGTATCAGCGGTAATGATATCGAAATCTTAGTAGCTTATAATCCTAACGATAAGACAAGTGATCCAGAATGTGTGGAAGCTTGGACTAAGTTAGCTAATCATTATAACTATGTTCGATTCTTTTTTTACGAAGATAAAAGAACCGATTTCAGCTACATTCCATCCGTGTATTTCAATATAATGAAACAACACATGGAAGCTTTTCCAGAACTTGTAGATACTCCATTATTACTTCATGATTGCGATATCGTATTCACAAGACCTGTGGATTTTAGAGATATGACAAATGATAAGATTTGGTATTTGAGTGATACTGTTGGATACATTGGAACACAATATATTTTAACAAAAGGAGAAGATGTTTATAAAGGAATGTGTGATGTTATAGGAATAGATCCGCTAATTCCAAAACTAATGAACTCTAATTCTGGAGGAGCACAGCACTTAGTAAAAGGAGCTACAGCAGAGTATTGGGAAAAGGTTGAAAGTGATTCAATAAAATTATATAAACACTTTTGTGATACTGAAGCAGACTACAAAGGCGAAGGACATCCAATCCAAAAATGGACTGCAGGTATGTGGTCTCTTTTATGGAACGCTTGGTTATTTGGACACGAAACAAAAGTAGATAAGCGTTTAGATTTTTGTTGGGCTACTGATCCAATTGAGAAGTGGGATAAAGATTTAATTTATCACAACGCAGGAGTTACCTGTGCATGTGGAAGACAATTTTACAAAGCAGCTTACATGGAAAAATATCCATACGATATTCAGCAAGAAGCTTTCAGCGATAAAAATGCATCATATAATTACGTTAAAGAAGTAATAGAAACAGCCAGCAAGTCATGTCTAATTTAAAGTACAAAGTAATATTAAAAACATCACACAAACACGTTAGTCGAATTCAAAATTGCTTAGATACTTGGCTTGGAGAATTAGATTATGTGTGTTTAACTGATAAGTTAACAGGAAAGTTTGAAGAGCTATCAGGCTCTGATGATGATAGCTATCATAGCAATGAATCAAAAACAATACATCTAATAAATTTAGTAAGAGAAACCGGTTTGTATGAAGAATACGATTGGTTAGTTTTTATAGATGACGATGCTATTTTAAACACAAAGTATTTTAACTACATACTTCCTTATTTAGATAAAAATAAATTCTATGGTCTAGCCATGGGAGGATATGCCAAAGAGCCAGAATTAGTATTTGCATCAGGAGGAGCTGGATATTTTATCTCTCCAGAGAAGATAAGAACTATGAAAGCCATAACAAAACCAGAATGGAGTAGTGGCGGTACAGAGGATGTTATTGTCGGAAACTGGCTACGAGAAAATAATGTAGGCATCTACCAAGACGTTGAAATAAATGACATGCAATTTCATTTTAGAATGAATGGTTGGTGGCCTTTTCATAGAGAGAAGGATTTACTAACAGAGGAGCAATGGGCAGAACCAAATGCTAAACAGTTCATAATAGAAAATATAGTAGATGATACGACTAAGGATTTTTTACGGAAACATGTAACACACCACTATATTAGAGAGCGTTGTGAAATGGAATATGTATATAATACTATAAAAGACTGGACTCTTGAATATTTATAAGCATGCCAATAAGCTACGTACCCTATACAATAAAACTTACAGCAGAATCTACAATCTTCCAAAACGAAGTGAAATGTACTCTGTTAGAGAACGACTTTAACTTTTCTCAGAACCCAACTGTATTTGCTAATACAACCTATATAACTGGATCTGCTGCTACACCTTTCTATGGTCCAGTCGGAGGTTTGCGTAGAAACGGTCAAATCGTAGATGGCACACTAGCTGATAACGTTACCGGCTCTTCTTTTAATCCATACGTAACAACAGTTGGTCTTTATAACGAACAAAGCGAGCTTCTTGTTGTAGGAAAACTTGCAACTCCTTACCCAATCCCTGAAAACACTGACATGACTTTCATTGTTAAGTGGGATTCTTAATCCTCAGTCTATGTCACAAAAGTGGTTTATATACGTTAATGGTGCTGTAGTTGAATACGACACAGTAGATAAGTTTCCTCCAAACTGTGTAGGATTCGTATACAAAATTACCAACATTAAAACAGGTAAATTCTATATAGGTAGAAAGTCTTTGTTTTCAAATACAAAGAAAAAACTGACCCAAAAAGAACTAGCTGAGCTAAGCGGTCCTGGTAGAAAACCAACCTCAAAGAGGGTGATTAAAGAGTCAAACTGGGCAGACTATTGGGGATCAAATAAGACTATTTTACAGGAAATTAAGCAAGAAGGTTCTGATCATTTTAGGAAAGAAATCCTTAAATTCTGCTTTAATAAAAAGCAATTAACCTATTGGGAAATGCACTTTCAGTGCGTTGAGGGTGTGCTTTTAAGTGATAAATGCTATAACGACAACGTGCTAGCCAAATTCTTTAGAAAAGACTTAGATAATACGTTGGTAGAATCATAATAAAGTCGTATCTTCTCTGTTAATGGAGAAATCTCGTTTAGTTTTAGGGCTGTTACACAGCGTATTAGGGAAGTCAAAACCCTCTACTAAAGGCAATCATGCCTTTCACTGCCCATTTTGCAAGCATCACAAACCGAAGCTTGAAATAGATCCTACTACAGGATTCTATCACTGCTGGACCTGCGAACCGGCAACTAAGGGTAGAAACTTAGTTTCGCTCTTGAAAAAGGTGCAAGCAAATTCTTCGCAAATTGCTGAAATGAGAACTTATTTTCCAGACGGAAAAGGTGAATTTCAAGATAAAACTTACTCAGTTGTAGAGCTTCCTAAAGAGTTTAATTCGCTTGCAAAAACCAGTACAAAGCTAAGTTTTAGACAAGCTAAAGCCTATTTGAATAAAAGAGGCATATCGGATATAGATATAGTAAAATATAACATGGGATATTGTGAAACTGGCAAGTATAAAAACTCAGTAATCATACCATCCTACAATAAATCTGGACAACTAAACTACTTCATCTCACGGTCTTTTGAAAAAGACCCAGCTAGGAAATATAACGCTCCATCTTGCAACAAAAACGAATTAATAGGCTTTGAATACTATATTAATTGGAAGGTACCAGTCATTCTATGTGAAGGTATTTTTGACGCTATTGCACTTAAAAGAAACGCTATACCATTGTTTGGCAAAACTATTCCAAAATCTCTTATGATGAAGCTCGTAGAAAGCGATGTTAAAACGGTTTATTTAGCGCTAGATAACGATGCTTTGAAGGAAGCGTTAAACTACTCACAACAATTATTAAACCTCGGTAAAGACGTTTATTTGATTGAATTAGAAGGTAAAGATCCATCGGATATTGGTTTTGAAAATATGACAAAATATTTACACACAGCTAAGCAACTTACTTTTGGTGGTTTGATGCTTAAAAAAATGCAACTATGCTAGTAGAACAGAGGAGTCAAGAGTGGTTTGATATGAGAAGAGGGAAGATAACCAGCTCTGAAATACACAAAATAATGGGTGGCAAGTCGGTCTTTGATTTGACTGACACAGCTAAAAGTTATTTACTTGAGAAAGTATCAGAGACTTTAGGCGGTTTTGCGCAATCTGCCACAGGCGCTGCATTGGATTGGGGAACTGAATTAGAGTCACTGGCTATTGAAAAGTATTCTGAAATTAAGGGTTACCCTGTAGATAAGGCATCCTTTATTCCTATTGGAGATTTCTATGGAGGGAGTCCAGATGGATTAGTACAGCCTGATGGAATTATTGAAGTAAAGTGTCCGTATAATTCAGCTAATCACTTTAAGCATGGACTGATTAAAACAGCAGAAGATTTCAAAAGAATCGCACCAAATTACTATTATCAGTGTATATCTAACATGGTTTGTGCTGAAGCTAATTGGTGTGATTTCATTAGTTTTGATCCTAGAGTAGCAGAAGAGTATCAAGTTTTCGTTTTTAGGCTAGAATTAGACCTATCTGAAGCTGATTTTATGGCAAGAAAGATCGAAACAGCGGTTAAATATCTCAAGGAATTAAAAGAAAAGATCGAAAATGCGAAACTAATAAAAGGTTAGATATTTATTAGTGTATGATTAACGCAACATTAATGGGCCAAAGACTGGCCGAAGCAATTATAAATGAAGCAGGTCCTTGCTTTTATCCAGGCAAGTTCAAACCACCTCATAAAGGTCACTACGAAGCTGCTAAGAATTTAGCTAGTAGAGACTACATAAAGATGGTTTATGTTATCATAAGCAGAAAAACCATCAACGGAATCACACCAGAAGACTCTTTACAGATTTGGAATATGTATCTTAAAGCAGAGCCAAATCCTAAGATAACTGTTAGAATTTCTAGAAAAGAATCCCCCATCGTTAGTATAATAGATTATTTGGAAGCCAATCCAACAGTAGATCCTGTTTATGTGGCAGGTGGAGACGATGAGGTTGATGATGCACAGTATTTAACATCTCTTCAAGAGCAATTTGGAAAGAGAGTTAAGATTATAAAGGTAACTGAGAAAAGTGGACTGGTAACAGCACCTCATGTTAGAAATGTATTAGCAACTGGTGATTATGAAACATTCGCTCAAACGATACCAGAAGCAGCTTTCAATAAAGGGTTTGCGCCAAAGATATTTAAAATGTTAGCGAGTAAAGTTAAAACAACTGATGAACCAGAACAACCTTAGAACTATAAAGCGCTTTGTTGAGTATTGCAAAGAAGAATTAAATATTCAAACCCTGCCAGATATTAAACTGATAGCAGATAAAAACTTTGTGACTACTTACAGATCTTTTGGTGAATATAATCCAAATCAAAACTCTATAAAAGTATATCACAAAGGAAGAAACTTAGCAGATGTTTGTAGAAGTTTAGCTCATGAATTAGTACATCATAGACAGAATGAACTTGATATGATTTACAACACAGCAGGTGAAACAGGCAGTGAGATTGAGAATGAAGCAAATGCAATGGCTGGAATCTTAATGAGAGATTTTGGTAAGTTGGATGTTAGTGTTTACGGTCTTGAAGAAAATATTCAAGCCCTAGATGAAAGAAAGCAAGTTGGTAATTTATATCACTTTACAAGCTACTCAAGTTTAATTCAAATTATTAATAGTGGATTTGTTCTAACAACAAAGCACAAAGATATTCAACCTTACGTTTCTTTTACTAGAAACAAATCAATGTATTCTGACAGCATTTCAACTCAAGCAAGACTTACTATTGATGGAACTAAGTTAACCGACAAATACAAACTATCTCCACATGCAGATGAGAAGGCTGGGTATGGTAGAAGTTCTGTAGATGAGTCTGAAGAAAGAGTTAGCTTATTAAGATATCCAAAAGGAGTAGACGTTTCTAAAAGTCTTATTGAAGTAACGCTTAGAAAAATTAATCCTAACATAGATTGGGATGATCCAGACAGCTTCCAAGATAGTGAAGATTTTGTAGAACCACCAAGTTTAGAAGATTATAATACTTTAATAAATCTCTTAAAAAAGAAAAACATACCATTTAAGATTGTAGATGGTTACAAATAAACTAGAAAATGATAAAACTAACTCAACTACTAAACGAAGTAAAAGAAACATTTGAGAACTTTGCTGCTACCCGTGGTAAGGGTGCTGCTAAAATAGCAACCTCTGCTGAAGAAAAAGGTGGATTGGCGTTGCTAACTTGGCATCATTTTAAAGTAAAAGCTCCGTACTATAAAAAGGCTACCGAAGGTAAGTTTAACAAAGAAGCGGCAATGAAAGAGTTTAAAGAAACATATAAAAAGATATCGCTAGATATGACTCAGATTGAGTTCCAACGTGAAGTAGGACGCTTAGAAGTATTAGGCGAATTACTAATTAGAGATAAAAAATAGTATTATAAAGTTAAGTTATGAATGAATCGAATTTAAAGAAAGAGTTTACGAAAAGAGACGTTACGAGGATGAGAAACATCTTATCCGACAAAGCAGGTGACAGGACTCAAATTCAAGCTGGATGGGAAAAGCACACAGAAACCCATAAAGATGGTGAAATTTGGGAAGAGAATGGAAAAAAATGGACTATAAAAAACGGTGTAAAACAATCAGTTACGAAGCTAGACGAGATAAAAAAACTAGTTTTAATGCCATTAACCTGCCCAAATTGTGGCAGTGTAATGAAGATCGACGACTATAATAAAAAGATGTGGGGCATACATGGCAAGTGTTTTGACTGTGTAATTAAGATGGAGAGTGAAATAAAGCGATTAGGTAAGTGGGATGAGTACTGTGCCAACATCATGAATCGGAATAAAAACGCCGAATTAGACGAATTTGAAAGGATTTTAGAGGCTTGGGTAGACGAAAAGGATTCGTTTGTATCCGAGGCTGGTGAGGTGGAAACCTGGAAAGGTGGTGATAAGAAGGCCATTCGAGATGAAATCATGGAACAATTCGCTGAACTACGAAAAGTAGATATTTATAAAGGAGAAAATACATAAAAATGCCAGCAGTATCAAAAGCTCAGCAACAAGCAGCAGCTATAGCTCTTAAAGCTAAAGAAAAAGGTTCAAAGAAAGATCTAAAAGGACCGGCAAAATCAATGTCTAAAATGTCAAAAGCAGAATTAGAGAAGATTGCTTCAACAAAGCGCAAAGGCTTACCTAAACATATTAAAGAATCAACAATGGACGAAATGATCGGTGGATTTGACCACCCAGGATGTGAAGACACAATCGGTAAAATGTTCGTAGTTTTAAAACCATCTCCGCAGTCTTCTCCGGAAGATTTAGTACAACATACACATGCGTTTGGTATGGGTCAATTTGAACCTAGCAGCGTTCATGGTGTTTATGGTGATGAAGAAGAAGCTAATTTAGTAGCAGAGGCAGCTTGCAACGAGTTGCAAAAGCATTTAGCTATGTTAGAGAAGAAAAAAGATCAAGTAATCAGTGAGATTGAAAAACATATTGATAGACTTCAGAAAGAAGTTAACGGTCATATGAAAGAAGCTACAGAAAAACCAGAAGAGTCTGAAATGCATCACCAATTAGCCGAAAGGAAAATGGGTATGATTAAGAACTTACGTAGCAAACACAAAACAGTTAGATCAGCAAAAAAAGACTTACCTAAAAAAGACGATAAATAATGAACGAATTTGTACAATTAATATCAACCCTGCTTGCCTCTCGTAATCAAGCACACATATTTCACTGGCAAGTAGAAGGCATTGGATCAGATGCTGCGCATAGAGCATTAGGTGCCTACTATGATGAAATTGTAGATTTGGTAGATGGCTTAGTAGAGAGTGTTCAAGGCAGATATGGCATCCAAAGAGGCTACACATCTCCTGCTACTTTTAAAGAAGATGGCCAGTTCTTAAATTATTTTGAGGCTTTATCAAAGTATGTAGAAACTATTAGAACTAAGATCCCACAAGATTCTTTTATACAAAACGAAGTAGACACTGTCGTTAAGTTAATTGAAACTACTAAGTATAAGTTAAAATTCTTACGCTAATGCATACGATGGACCAGGACGGCGCAAATGAGTTTCATCAACCAAGAGCTGATGTAGACGAGAGTTCAAAAGGACTTTGGGCAAATATTAGAGCTAAGAGAGCTCGTGGCGAAAAGCCTGCACGTAAGGGTTCAGAGGAATATAAAAAAGCAGTATCTGCAGCTAAAAAAATAAACGCTATGGATGAAACAGAAGACTACTGTCCTCATTGCTTAGCAGAGTATATTTTAGAGTGTTGGAATAGTGGAATGCTTGAAGAAGCAGAATACAGAGGTAGAAAAGTTACTTTAGGCAAACCTTTTTTAACACCAGGCGGACCTAAGAAAAGATCTGTTTATGTTAAGAATGCAAAAGGAAATGTTGTTAAGGTAAACTTCGGCGATCCTAACATGAGAATAAAAAAATCTAATCCTAAGAGAAGAAAGAGTTATAGAGCAAGACATCATTGTGATAATCCAGGACCACGTTGGAAAGCCAACTACTGGTCTTGCAAAGCGTGGTAAAATATGATAAAGTTAAAAAGTTTATTACCTGAATGTGAAAACTGTGGACGTGATTGGAATCATGGGCATGATCACGAAGCTTCAATGGCTAAAAACGAATTGAGGGATATGATCTCTAATGCATCTAAGATTGATAACTTAGTAGGAGACAACGATCAATTACCAGGATGGATTTCTGCTTACATTAGCCTTGCTGCTGACTACATGCATTCAGTTGCTGAATACTTAGCAGGAGAATCAACAGAACCAGAACATCAACCAGGACCTGGTTTTAGTGAAATGGAAGATAGAATGTTTGAAGCAAAGAAGCCTTCTGCAGGTATGACAAAAAAAGAAAAATCTGCTGTAGCTAAGAAAGCTGCATCAGGAAAAGATATTGGAAAGAAAGGAAAGGGTTTTGAAAAGGTTGCTAAAGCAGCTGAAAAGCAATACGGCTCTAAAGAGGCTGGTCAAAAAGTTGCTGCAGCTGCTATGTGGAAGTCACAAGCAAAAAAATAAAAACCCAAAAGTATGAATTTAGATAAACTAAAAGGACACATTCCTGATTCAGTTATCGCACAGTTGCCAGATACGATCGCTAAGTTTGAGTTAAATACTCCACTTCGATTAGCACACTTTCTTGCACAGGCGGGACATGAGTCTGGTGGTTTTAGAGCAGTGAATGAAAATTTAAACTATGGAGCTAAAGGTCTTCGTGGTATTTTTGGTAAGTATTTCAAAGACGATGTGACAGCTAAGGCTCACGAAAGAAAACCTGAAAAGATTGCTAACGTAGTTTATGCAAATAGAATGGGAAATGGAAACACGGCTAGTGGAGAAGGTTGGAAGTTTAGAGGACGTGGCTACATTCAATTGACAGGAAAAGATAACTATACAGCTTTTGGTAAAGCAATTAAGGAAGACATTACAAGTAATCCAGACTTAGTAGCTACCAAATATGCATTATTGTCAGCAGCTTGGTTCTTCCATAAAAACGGATTACACAAGATAGCTGACCAAGGAGCAACAGACGCTGTAGTTACTTTGGTAACAAAAAGAGTGAATGGTGGTACAATCGGTTTAGCTGATCGTATTAAACATTTTAAAGAGTATTACTCATTATTATCATAATATGACAAACAGAGACATTATAAGAAAGTTGATCTTGAACGAGGTAGAAAGAATGGAACCAAGAGTTCAATCTTTTGAAGACGATCCCATTAACTATATTTTAGCCAAGTATCCTACGCTAGCGAAGACGTTAGAAATGCTAATGTCATCAGCTTATAAGGATTACCTTACAGGCATCTATATTGTAGCTCCAAAGCCAACAACTTTCAAAGTAGTTCTCCATAACAATCAAGAGTTCTTACTTACTTTCTTAGGAAAGGCTTACGAAGCAACAGTTGCTGGTAAGAAGTTTTACTTACAAACAATTGGTGAAAGAGAAAGATGTATCAATGCAATAGCAAGATTACTTGCTATGGGTAATCCAATTGAGACAAAAGGTCCTGAAGGTGAAGAGCAAGTGGCTGGTGAAGAACCGACTGAAGCGGAAGCAACAGCAACACCTGATGAAACAGCAGCAGAAGAAACCGAATCATAATATGATTAAGTTAGCAGACATATTAAAAGAGCTTTACGTAACTGAAGGGTCTACGTCTATTAAGATAGGAAATAGAATGGCTCCCAACAACGTTATAGGAGATAAAAAAATAGCCTACGACATAATAAGTCTAGGAAATGTGGTAGGAGAAGTTGACTTATACAAAACAGGAGATAAAGAGTACGAAATTCATACAATAGAAGTAGATGATGAGTATAGAGGAAAAGGAATTGCCGGTGACGCTTATGAGTTAATTGGTAAAGAATTAAAGAGCAAAGGTTATATCTTTACCTCTGATCAAATTAAGACTATGGAACCTTCTGCTATACGAGTTTGGGAGAAATTAGTCCAAAAAGGACTAGCAACGAAATCAGATACTAACTATATTTTCAAATAATGCCCCGCTATAGTCTCAGTATTATAGCTCTGAACCTAGCCTAAAAAGCTAGGTTTTTTGTTGGAAATATGAAATTTATTTGGTAAGTTCTAATTATATTAAATTAGTTAATATGAGAACACATACAATAATAAAGACAATCAACACAGCTTGTGGTAAAGAAATCACCTATTTTCAAAAGGATAATGAGGTAGCAAAGATGCATTCTATGGAAGGTCCTGCCTTAATTTATCCAAAAGAAGAGAAAAAAGCGCCTGAATACTACATTTACGGCATAAGATATAGTAAATCTAGGTGGCAAGAGTTGATTTCGCAGCACAAAGCTATGCCGTTAGGGGACGCTATGAAGTTTGACTTCTAGTACGAACTATTTATTAACAAACGTATACCATGGAATTTAACATTCAAAAATACCTAATTGAGAGCAAATTAACTCTACAATCTCACATGAGAGAGGATGATAATACAGAGCTTACTTTGAATATTGATGACGAGGAAACAGAAGATACAGATAGATTTGATGATAATGGTGATGAAAGAGACGATTGGAACAAGCAAGACTTTGATGACGCAGATGAATATGAAAAAGAACCAACAGCAAAAGACGTTAAGAAAGATGATCCTGCGCTAAAGGGAATTCACAAAAAACAAGCTGAGTTAAAGGCTTTATTAGATAAAAAAGACATGCTGTTAATGCAGTATAAAAGCGGTCAAATGACTCTTGATCAGTATAAAGAGGCCATCGGTAACGTACCTCAACAAATCAAGAAGTTAAAAGACCAAATAGACCAAGCTATGAACGTATCATTAGATGATGATAGCGAAGAAGAGATGGCTTAATTGGTTATAAAAAAAACAATATGGCTTCACAAGCAAGCATAAATGATGCGATTAAGCAAGAGTTAATCAAATGCAAACAAGATCCTGTGTACTTCATGAAGAAGTACTATACGATCCAGCATCCAACTAAGGGAAGAATGACCTTTAACTTGTTTCCCTTTCAAGAAAAGTCGCTAAAATTATTTCAAAGATTCGACTATTGTATCATTAATAAGTCAAGGCAGTTAGGCATATCAACCCTTACTTCTGCTTTTTCTTTATGGATGATGTTATTCGAACAAGATAAGAATATTCTTGTGCTAGCAACTACTCAAGCTACCGCTAAGAATATGGTAACAAAGGTAAGGTTTGCTTACGACAACTTACCTTCATGGATGAAACTTCCAGTAATGGAACACAACCGTCTTAGTTTACGACTAAAGAACGGATCTCAAATTAAAGCAGTATCAGCAGCCACAGATTCAGCACGTTCTGAAGCCGTATCATTATTAGTAATAGATGAGGCTGCATTCATTGATCGTATTGGTGATATCTTTACAGCTGCACAACAAACGTTAGCAACGGGTGGTAGATGTATTGCATTGTCAACTCCTAATGGTGTTGGTAACTGGTTCCATAAAGAGTTTACAAGAGCTCAAAACGGAGAAAATAATTTTACTCCAATTAGTTTACCTTGGACAGTGCATCCTGAAAGAAATCAAGATTGGAGAGATCAACAAACAAAAGACCTTGGAGAGAGAGCAGCAGCACAAGAGTGTGATTGTGACTTCAGTACATCGGGTGATACTTTGATTGAACCAAACACTTTAAACTATTATCAAGAAAATACAATACAAGATCCGATAGAAAGATCAGGCATAGGACAATCATATTGGCTATGGGAGTATACAGATCCTATGAAAAACTATATGATTTTAGCCGACGTTGCACGTGGGGATGGAAAAGACTACTCAACCTATCATATATTTGATATTGAGAGTCTGACTCAGGTAGCAGAGTTTAGAGATCAATTAGCGACTAAGGACTTTGCAAGAGGTTTAGTAGCAAGAGCTATTGAATGGAATAACGCATTGCTTATTATAGAAAATGCAAGCATTGGTTGGGATGTAGTAACCACAATTGAGGAGATGGGCTATCCAAATCTATACTATTCACCTAAGAGTGAAGTAGTTGGTACACAAATAGATTTATATGTAGCTAAGTTTGATAGAGGTGATGGAATGGTACCAGGCTTTGGAATGAACTCAAGGACCAGACCATTAGTAATCGAGAAAGGAAGATCCTTTATAGAAGAGAAAACTGTAACAATTAGATCACAAAGAACGTTAGACGAGCTTAGGGTTTTCATTTGGAAAAATGGCAAACCTCAAGCAATGCAAGGTTATAACGACGACTTAGTGATGCCACTGATGATGGGTCTATTTTTACGTGATACAGCGTTGAGATTCAGAAAAGCAGCATTTGATTTGACTTATGCAAGTTTAAACAGTTTTGGTAAAAGTAACTCAGGATTTGAGGTATACTCAACAACTCCATCATCGCAGAATAATCCGTATCAAATGCAGATTGGAAATAATGAGTATGATGACATAAGTTGGGTACTTGGATAACAAATAAAAAGATATTTATAAAGATATGGCAGAAGAACAAAAACAACAACCACAACGGAACGTATTCTCGGCGTTGAAGAGATTATTCTCTACTGACGTTATTATACGTAATGATGGAGGTGAGTTAAAAACAGTCGACGTAGAACATATCCAGACGAATGGTGTGCTGCAGACTAATGCGCTTGTTGACCGTTTTAACCGTATTTACACGACTTCAACATCGTACGGTATAAACTTAAACTTAGCTCAAAACTATCAAAGTACGCGTGTTCAAATCTATGCAGACTACGAAGCTATGGATACCGATCCAATTATTGCTTCTGCCTTAGATATTATTGCAGATGAATGTACTTTAAAGAATACGCAAGGAGACGTTTTACAAATCAGATCTTCTGACGAAAACATTCAAAAAATATTATATAGCTTATTCTACGACGTACTTAACGTTGAGTTTAATCTTTGGTTCTGGATCAGAAATATGTGTAAATACGGCGATTTCTTCCTTAAATTAGAAATTGCAGAGAAGTACGGTGTTTACAACGTAATCCCTTTTTCGGCGTATAATATCGTTAGATTAGAGGGTACAAACCCAAGCAATCCATCAGAAGTAATCTATAAGTACGATCCAACAGCAGCGCTAGGTGCTACGGCTGGTTACTCTACTTCTTACCAAAATACAGATTTAGATATTACCTTCTATAACTATGAGATGGCTCACCTTAGACTTATTGGTGACATCAACTACCTACCTTACGGCCGTTCTTATTTAGAGCCAGGACGTAGGCTGTATAAGCAGTACATTTTGATGGAAGATGCGATGTTAATTCATCGTTTGACTCGCGCTCCTCAACGTAGAATTTTCTATGTGAACGTAGGTGCCATTCCTCCTGCAGAGGTTGAGAACTACATGCAAAGGATGATTAACAAGATGAAGAAAACTCCTCTTGTTGATGGTAAAACTGGTCAATATAACCTTAATTATAACGTACAAAACATGCTTGAAGATTTCTTCATTCCAGTGCGTGGTAACGATCAGTCTACTAGAATCGACAATGCTCCTCCATTAGAGTACAATGGTATTGAGGACATTAACTACTTGTTAAATAAGCTGTTTGCAGCTCTTAAAATACCAAAAGCTTTCCTAGGATACGAAAAAGACCTTACTGGTAAAGCTACATTAGCAGCAGAAGATATCCGCTTTGCTCGCACTGTTGAAAGGATTCAACGCATTGTACTTAGTGAAATGACTAAGATCGCTTTAGTACACTTATATGCACACGGATATGACGACGAATCTCTAACAAACTTTGAACTTAACTTAACGACTCCATCTATCATTTACGAGCAAGAGAGAGTTGCTTTGATGAAAGAGAAGATGGACTTAGCTGCTCAAATGCTTGAGACTAGTTTCTTACCTTCAGACTGGATTTACCACAACTTATTTGAGTTCTCTGAAGAAGAGTTTGATGAGTATCGTGACCTTGTTGTTGAAGATAAGAAGAGAGCATTTAGAATGAAGCAGATTGAAGAAGAAGGTAATGACCCTGCAGAATCAGGTCAGGCATACGGTACACCGCATCAGATTGCTTCTATGTATGGTGGATATGGTAACACTAACTTAGCTGGTACAAATGTACCGCAAGGTTATGATGAAATAAATCCTGACGAACCTGTGAAACTTCCTGGTAGACCTCAAGATAAGGTATCATTGATTAATACATCAGATGATCCATTAGGACGTGATAGAATGGGTGTTTATGACTTGAAGTCAAAGCCAAACACAGGAGAAGATAGTTTAAAAGTTAAGTATAAGGGCGGTGGTCCAATGGGTTTGAAGGAAGGATACAGTGCAACCACGAGTACTTACTTGAAAAACAAGGGAATATTCAAAGATTTGGGTAAGCGAGTGAACTTATATAAAGAAAGTGATTTGCTTAATGAAAACCAAATCAAACCAGATTCCGATTTAATCTAACATATTGATATTTATTAGTAAGCTAAACTGCAATGATTAAGCATAGCAAATATAAAAATACGGGAATATTATTTGAGCTCCTAGTTAGGCAAGCCACATCAGATTTGATGTCGAATAAAGATCCTAAGGCTGTAAAGATATTTAAAAAATACTTTACGAATACCGAATTAGGTAAGGAGTACAACCTGTATAATACAGTGTTAAATGCACCAAAATTGTCTGAAGGCAAGGCGCAGATGATGGTTACTACCATCGTTGAGCAAGCTAAAAAGCTGGATAGAACTAAATTGGACAAAGAAAAGTACAACCTAATTAAGGAAATTAAGAAACACTACGATCTTGACAACTTTTTCAAGGCTAAAATCGATAGTTACAAGGTGTATGCTTCAATTTATACTTTGGTAGAATCTTATGTTTCTAACGAAACCTCTGATACTAAGCAGATTATAACTAATAAGCTTACTTTACTTGAGCATATCACCAAAGAAGTGTTAACTGAAAGAAAGGTAGCTTCTAAGGTAGTTCAGGAATTTATGAAGGAAGACAAGGAAATTAGAATCCTTGCATACAAGTTCTTAATTGAGAAGTTTAACTCAAAATACGCTGCATTATCGGCTGAGCAAAAAGACTTATTAAAAGAATACATTAATAACGTATCTGAGACAAAACAACTTAGAACTTATCTTAACAGCAAACTTGCTGATGTGAAGACTCAAATCACTGAGTTGAAAGAAAACACACAAGATAAGGTAGTTCAGATCAAACTTAATGAGGTTTTAAATTTTATTAAACCAATCGGTGCTAACGAATCTATCAAGGATGAAGTATTAATCGGTTTAATGCAATATTATCAATTAATAAGTGAGCTCAAAGCTGTTAACTAATGAATAACCAATTCGCAACACAATTTTTACTTCAAGAAGATGAATTTAGTTCACTAGAAGATCATATGTTTGATTTGGGTGCTGACGAAGAACTTATTAGAAAGTTCATGAAAGCTATTCGTCTTGGCATACTAAAGCCTTCACAAGCTCTTGATATTATTAAAAGTACTTTAAAGGTTAACGAAGATGGTGGTGCAGCAGCAGCTGCTCCTACCGGCGGTTCTACTACTGGTGGCGGTGTAACAAACGGAGCTTCATTTACTCCTGGAACAGGTGAGCAGTATGCAGCAGGTACTAGAAAGAAAAGAGTAAAAGAAGGTACATTCGAAGACGATGAAGTAGCTATATTTGATGGTGGAGACGACGGACTTACTAAGATTTATAAAAAAGCAGATGGGTCATTCTACGGAGTAAATGACGACTTTGATTTTACTGCAAAGGACGAGCAGGAATTATTGCGTAAAATCGCAAGGTGGGGATACAAACACATATCAGGTACGGTATACGAAGATGCTCCACGTCTTGCAGGTAATCCAGCAAAGACAAATAGTCAAGGTGCCAAAAATATTTCTACCTATACTGACGATGGCTTTACAAAAGCACCGAGTGCTGCTGAAGCAGGAAAGAAGTTAAAAAGTATTGATGTAGAAGAATTATGGGAAGAAGAGCCATTGAGCGAATCAAGAGCTTATTCTCAATTTAAGAGAGAGGCAGCAACAAGAAGCAAGCCAGATCAGCTACATCAAGCAGCTAAAATGGTTCATAATAAATTAGACGAAATACAAAAGTTACTCGAGTTTACATCACAGATGAGAAGTGAACTTTCAGAAGGTGAAGAAAACTTAGAATATAAGCACAATACTAAAAAGGTTTTTGAAAAAATTCATTCAAAGGTTGTTGAGGTTTATTCAAAGGTTAAAAACTTAAAGTAATGGCAAAAGCGTTGAACTCAGCCAATAAGGTTAGTTTCGGCAAACGAAAGTTAGGTACAGCGAAAAAATCGTATAACAAGCACAATCCTCGTCCAAAAGCATATCGAGGTCAAGGAAGATAAACTATTTATTAGTATGAAAAATATACAAAAACAGTATACAGACCTTTTAGAAGGTAGAATGTCGAAGCAAAACTTCATGCGTAATGTGCGCATGCAGTTCCCTCAGCATGTAACTAACGTAACTTCTTACGAAGACTCAGTAAAAATATTAAAAGGAAAGCGTATATTATCTGAAGCACCTGAAGGTGTTTATGGACATAATCCAAACGCAGAAGCTCCTAAAAATCCAGGTATTGATCAGTTAAACTACTATCAAGTATATCACGGTATTCAGTACGAATTAGCCAAGATGCCAGAAATTACAGACGAGGCTTATGTTGAAGCTAGAAAGAAGGTAGTTGCTAATATCGTAAAAGATCCTAATGCATATAAAGAACTTCAATTAGCTAACTTTAGAGCTGTTGAGAAGATGGATAAGGATTTGAGAATGAAAGAAGTTGAGGAGAATAATAAGGTTGATAAGCCTAATGAGATGAAGGTTGTAAAGAAAGATGCACCTGCAAATACTCAAAACACTTTAGGAAAGAAAGAAAAAGCTAAGAAGAGTGTAAAAGGCGTAAAAGAAATGACTCAAACACCTAAGAAAGTAAAGGGTGTTGGTGTAATGGAAGTACCAAAAAAAGAAAACGCAGTATCTCTTAAAGAACATATCTTAGACGAATTAACTAAGCCAAACGAATCACATGAGTACATCAATGTAGGCTCACGTGTTAAAAAAAAAGGTGATGATTCCAAAGTAGGAAATGTTACTGAATTTGATGGTGACACAGCTACTGTAAAATGGGACGATGGAAGTTTAGATCACGTTCAAATTAACGTATTAACTAAAAAAGATCTTCCTAAAGTTGGCGACACAAGCGCTTTTGATCGTCTTCCTAACATGGGTGCTTATGGTCAAAGTTGGGCTAGCAACGTTAAAGAAGATGAGTCTGAAGAAGACAGAAAAGGAAAATTGGAAAAATTAAAAGAGAAGTTAACTAAGGCTGTAAAAGAAGTTATCTTTAGAGATAAGACAACTGGAAAAGCTCAATCAATTGATCCAAAAGATCCGATAATGCGTGATCCAGATTTTAATAGAGTATTTAAAAAAGCGTAATGAATAAGCAGACTTTAATAGAATATTTACCATTTCAACCACTGCCACAGCAGTTACACGAAGCTAGAATGAGCCCTAACAAGGCATTCTTAGTATCAGGTAAAGTACAAGCTGCGGATAAGCCAAACGCTAATAAACGTATCTACGATTATGATACTTTACATAAGCAAGTAGCTTTGTATATAGAGGGACCAATAACTGAAAAAAGAGCTCTAGGTGAATTAGATCATCCAGAAACTTCAGTTATCAACTTAAAGAATGTTTGTCACAATATTACAAGACTTTGGTGGGAAGGTAAAGATCTTTATGGTGAATTTGAAATCCTAGACACACCATCAGGAAATATTTTAAAGCAATTATTCTTAGCAGGAATTAACGTAGGAGTTTCTTCAAGAGCAATGGGATCTGTTACACCAATCGGTGAAGGTCTTGTTCAAGTTGAAGATGATTTAGAGTTAATTTGTTGGGATTTTGTATCAACTCCAAGCACCTACGGAGCTTATGTTAAACCTGTAGGAGGATTGAACGAATCTATTGATTATCAAATAAAATCAGCTAATAAATACGAAAGTATTAACCGCTTAGTTTCTGACATTATTTGTACTCAAAGCGGTGTATGCTGCATTAAATAAGCCATGAAAGACGTAACTAGATTTCAAGAGCTAGCAGGAATTGCTAAAGAAAACGAAGTAACTTCAATCGACGATCCGAATGTATACGATGATGTTCCATCTGTTAGAATTACAATAGATGATCAAGATGGAAAAAATAAAATGTTCGTTGAAGTAAGTTCATTCTTTCACGATGAAGGTAACGGAAAGATAGCAGTTCTAAAAAATAATCCAGCACTACAAGCAGTATTAACAAAGGCACTTCAGATCGAATTTCAAAAGGCATTTAGGCGCGCAGTGCACGGGGTTACTGGCGAACCTTTCGGTATAAAATAAAAAATTTTTTACTAAAACACTCGTTTTCAACGAAGTTTATATATTTATAAACATATGCCATCCCAATATGGCATTTTAGTCTATTATTACCCCTATATTGCTACTAATCTAATAAGCAATCCCAATTAATTTTTTACAAATGGAAAGTAATCAAGACTTGTTTAGGCAAGCTATCCTTGATGCTAAGGCAGTGCGCGATACGGCTATGGCTGCAGCCAGAACTACACTCGCAGAGCACTTCGAGCCTTTCATTAAGCAGACTATGCAAGAAACAATTTCTGAAGAAGATGACACCATGGAAGAGTATGCAGATACTCAAGTACATGAAAAAGAGGCAATGCACAAAGTAGAAGAAATGGATGAAAGTTCACTAGACGAAATTCTAGCTGAATTAGACGCTCTTTCTGAAGACTTAGACACTGCTGATGCTTCTATCGAAGAAGGCCACGTTAAATCTGATGGCTACGATGGAAAAGCCGGTAAAGGCGAATCTGGTTATGACGAAAAAGCTAAGGTATCTCATGGCGATCACAAGCTTCACGAAGCTGATGATGCTGACGATGAAGATGCTGAAGAAGATGACGAAGCTGAAGAAGCTGGTGAAGATGTTACAAAAGACATCGAAGGTGCAGAAGATTCTGAAGAAGGATCTGATGAGCAAGAAATCGTTGATATCACTGTAGGTGAACTTAAAGACATCATCCGTGATGTGTTTAGTCAATTACAAGGTGGTGCAGACGAGTTCGGCGCTGAAGACGATACTTTAGATGCTGACACTGATTTAGCTGCTGACTTAGATGTTGATAGCGAAGAAGATTCTGAAGAAATTTCTTTAGAAGAAATCTTAGCGTCACTTCAAGAAGATGAAGATACAATGGAAGAGTCTGCTGAAGTACCTGGTACAATCCAGACCGCTGCTGCAGATGTTCACAAAGTAGAAGAGATGAAAAAAGAGTTAAACGAAGCTGTTAAGACTATTAAAGCTCTTAGAACTGAACTTAACGAAATGAATCTCTTTAGCGCTAAAATGCTTTATGTAAACAAGCTATTCAAAGCTAAGAATCTTACAGAGTCACAAAAGACAAAAGTTATCAACGCATTTGATCGTGCAACATCGGTTAAAGAAGTTGAAAACACTTACAAAACATTACAAGAATCAGTAGGTGAATCTAAAAAATCATCTATTAAAGAATCTGTAGGTTTTGCATCAAAACCAATTGGATCTGCTCCAGCTAGACCAATCGTAGAAGCTGACGCTTTCGTATCAAGATGGCAACAGCTTGCTGGAATAATTTAATTTAATTTTAAAACAAATACATTTAAAAATGTCAAACTTAGTACAATCTTTATTAGAAAGCGCTAACCCTTACCAAGATCAACTTGGTGTTAGCCAAAAACTTTCTAAGAAATGGGCTAAATCTGGTTTGCTTGAAGGTCTTAAGGACTACGATCGCAACAACATGGCCGTTATCTTAGAAAACCAAGCTAAGCAATTAGTGATGGAACAATCATCTGTAGGTGGTAACGTTACAAACGGTGCTACTTTCACTCCAGGTAATGGTGAACAATGGGCTGGTGTAGCTCTTCCGTTAGTTCGTAAGATCTTCGGTCAGATCGCATCTAAAGAGTTCGTTTCTGTTCAGCCAATGAACTTACCTGCTGGTCTAGTGTTCTACCTAGATTTCCAATATGGTAACAACGTACCTGTTCCTTTCCAAAAGGGTCAATCAGTGTATGGTACTTTGAACCAAACTAACAACAGCGGCTTCGGTAACTTAGCTTCTGGTGGTCTTTATGGTCAAGGTCGTTTTGGTTATTCAATCAACCAATTCTCTGCTTCTTACGCTTCTGGTTCAACTACAGCTGTAGCTGCTACATTCCAAGACGTAAACTTTAACTCTGCGTACTCTGCATCAATCGTTGGTGGTACAATGATTAAAGTTAGCCTGAACACAGGTTCTTTAGTATTAGATACTAACGGTGTTCGTGAATTTGAACTATCAGCTAGCTCT
>Ga0181352_1000331_pt1 | contig 20500 bp, 30 predicted proteins | sample Fa13VDMLBSN_FD_130103 | JGI IMG/M metagenome (GOLD analysis project Ga0181352, IMG submission 130103) | Freshwater viral communities from Lake Michigan, USA - Fa13.VD.MLB.S.N | ecosystem: Environmental > Aquatic > Freshwater > Lake | place: USA: Michigan | collected 2013-09-23 | reverse complement strand
TCATATCTCATTCTTGCAATATCTTCTACCAGTTCATCTCTAATAATTGAGTTTTTCACACCTTCTAGGATTCCTTTTCTATTCTCCCAGATTGCTTTTAGTGCTGCTTTCATGTTTGGTTTCTTTTAAAGATTTTTTTCTTTGTTCTTCAGTAAAAATTTTTTTCTCAAGTTCAATTAAAAGATCTAAAGTTTCTCCTAATCTAATCTTTTTGGCATAAGCTCCAAAAGTAGAAGTATCATGTTTATCTAAACTATTTGATATTCTATTAATAGATCTTCTTACCCAACTTGGTTTTGCTACAAAATGTCCTAAACCTTCAATGTTGATTCTTGGATAAATTAAATGTGATAAGCAAAACCTAATGTTTTTATAATAAAATTCAACAAAGTCTTCAACCAAAGACTCTTCAATATTTAAATCCTCAGCTACTTGTTTATAATATTTAGTTGCTTTCTTCGGATTCATTACCTAAGAATTTATAGTCTAATAATACAGTTCCTTGTGTCTGCAGTTTAATTATTGGATTAATCATGATTAACTTTTTATTATTAACATCTTTTATGACTAAACCATTTTTCTCAGCTTTATTAATACAGTTTCTTACAGTCTGTGGAGATTTAAATATCCAGTCATCTTCTGCAGAAGCATCATAACAAAAACTAGTTAGCTCAATCGGTTGATTAAAGCTAAGCAAGGTTAAACAGTTAAGATCAGACTCACTCATTGTTATACGGTTAATATAACAATGAGTTAGAATCTGAAATTTAACTACATCCCATTTGGACATTTTAACACGTTTCTGTACTTGATTAACAAGTGCCATAACTTATGATTTTTTCAACTTCCTTCCTTTTGGTTCTGAAGTTTGATTTTCTTGCTCATGTTCTTCTTCCATATCAGGTCTTTGACTCATCATCATAGCAAACTGATACTGATAATTAGCTCTTTTAAATCTAGCCTCTTCAATTTCTGTAAGTAGTTTTTCATACTTTGCTTGTGATTCTAGATAAGGAACTGACTCATCATAAAAGTTTTTCATTTCTTCTTTTCTTTGAGCTAGTTCTTCAGCAGATAACTGCTCTTCTACATGTTGGTTTTCCATTTTTATATATTTTAAGTTTAGACAAATATACAATAATTGTTTAAACAAAATATATTTAAAAGAAAAATCCAGGCACAGAAAGTACCTGGATCTCTATATGTTAGTTAAAATTAATTCCAGCAGCCTGCGCCACCACATTTAGATTTCTTAAATGTTGGGGTATGACTTGGATTTTTCATACTATTAACTGTATTTCTAACAGCTCTTTTAACTTTTCGCCATCCTCTTTTAAGATCATCACCTAAATCAGCTGATTGAGTTGTACCTCCCATCTCATAACTTTTCATAGAACGGATCATTTGATTTTTACCAGCTGATCCACCTTTTGCATACATTGACTTACAATGTGCTAGTGCATCTGTTGTTCCTTTAAGTCCTTTTGAATTTTTCATTTTATCTATTTTTAATAGTAAGATTTAAGATTGTTAAAAGGTAAAAGTCTCTAGACACATCTATCTCAATAGATAAGATGTCAATGAATGAGAACCTTACTTTAATAGCTAACTTATCCCATTGTTTGGTATAAGTATTCCAACCATTTCTGAACTTCATACGTACTTATTTATATGGAACATACGTAGTTTTTCCACCAGCTGCTCTTTTAGCTTTTAGGATTTGCTTACGTTGCTTACCAGCTGAATCATAAGATACATGTACCCAATCAGGATTAGTATCTGTACCAAATTCCCAGATAAGTTGATCAAAGTTTAGATTGTCTTTAATGTAGTTAAAGATTTCAGCATTAGTTACTGTTGTACCATCCATGTCAATATCAATAGCTTCACCTTGACAATGCTGTGAAGATAATGAGCCACCAATAGCTGTATTTAACTCTTTGCTGCGGTATCCTGAACTAATACGGATAGGAACACCAAAATGGTCACGGATTGGTTGAAATACTTTCTCAGCCAATAATTTAAAGTTCTCAATGTGCTCAGGTGTAGGCATATTAGAGATACCTCTTCTTTTTGCAGTTTCACTTCTTGTTACTTCTGACAATGCTAGATTTTTACTTAGTTGCATTTTTATTTATTTTATATGGTTAATCTATTACTTCTTCTGAAGTCTCTTCTTCTTTTTTAACTTTTTCCTTAAGCTTAAGTATTCTTCCTGCAGTTGTAATACCAAATGCACCTAAGGTAAGTAACATGAATCCATCAAAGATAAATTCTTTAATGATAAGTTCATTACCAATGATGCCGGTAATTACATCTACAAATAGAACAAATACCATTGCAAAGAATGATATAACTCCTACAAATGCTTGCTCATTGATTTGATTATCATCTGAGATTAGTTCTCTAAAAAACTTTTTCATAGTTTAAAAATATTTAGTTTAGGTCTTTTTGGTTTTACAATGTCAGTGTGCCAACCAAGGGGCGGTTCTTTTTGTTTATTATCATCTGGACATTCTTCTGTTCTTTTATAGAATAAAAGATCTCCAGTAAAATCATCTTTTCTTACAATATAGTCTGATAAGTCTACAGCTACTATTTCATCATTAAGGTATGAATAATACACCCAGGACCCTTCTTTTGCTCTTTCTAATAACCAACCCCGGATTGTATCTAACTTATCTTCTCTAATAATTTGAGTCTCTATAATTGTTTTGTATTCTGTATATCTAGAGGTATAGAAGATCAACATAGTATCTCTTAATGAGATAATAGAATCTTTTACTTTTGTTTCTTGCTTAAACTGTGCAATCTTAGCTCTCTGGCTATCAAAGATTGCATTAATGGTATCTGCTTGAGCTTTTGTAAGGATAACTACAGAGTCTCCATCAATCACCGTCTGAAGTGGGTAGCGTGATTGGCTGAAACTCAAACTGCTTACCAGTAGACTGCTTGCGAACAATATCCTTTTCATTTGCTAATTCTTTTTTAATATCTTTTACAACAGATCTAGTGCTATCTAAATCTCCTATAACTTCAGAAACCATTTCTTGCAGATTCTCTTTATCTTCTATTAATTCTTCTTTTTCAGCTTCTAGTTTATTTACACTATTTGTTAACTGCTTATTTGCTGTAGTAAGTTTCTTATTCTCACCTGTTAGTTGTACATTATCTTCTACAACTACCACATGTTCATGTCCACTTGAAAAGATTTGTATACAAACAAGAGAAACAAATCCAAGTCCAACTATAAGAAGTTTCTTTTTCATTTTTTACCAAATAGCATCAATACAGTTTCTTTTAGACTCTTTGAGCTTTCAGTGCTTTCTTCTAGTTTCTTTTCTAAGTCATCTCTATAATCACCTTCTAGCTCTTCTACTCTTGCTTTCAAGTCTTCTTCACTTTTGAGAAGTTTATTTAAAAACATCCAGCATAAATAGCCCAGTGCTAATACAGCAAAGCCTAATACTCCATACTGTGTTAATACTTCAAAGGGACCAAATGACATTACTTCTTAGTTTTTCTTTTTACTACTTTTTTTTCTGCTACCTCTTCTTTGAGCTTTTTATTTTCATCAAGATATCTCTTGATAAATAACCAAGCAACATATCCAAGAGCAAGCACTGCTAATCCAAGCGGACCATAGTCTGCTAATTGTGCAAATACACCAAAGTCTGGTGCTGTTGTTTCTACTGCTGTTGTATCCATTATCTTTGTAATATTAATTGTTTTACTGCGTCTGATAGTTCACTTACACTTCTAGCCAAGTTCTTGATCTCAAGTTGTGTTTGTTCTTGGATTGCTTGGTATTTAAGTCTAGACTCTTGTTCTACTAACTCAATCTTTCCTTTTAGTTTTCCTAGACTCTCAGTGTTGTTTCTAACATCTGTATGAATCATTCTTAGAAAGTAACCAATAACTCCTGTTACTGCAATCAATCCCCATTGTATAAGCTGTGTGATTTCCATTATTTGATAATTAATCCTGTAGTTAATATTCCATTTAGTAGTAAAGAGATATTTCTTTGTCTTTTTAGTTTTTTGATATCAAAAGCTTGTGATGTAATAATAGTATCCTGAGAGTTTATAATATATCTCTGTGCTACTATAATGGTATCCTGGGCAGATATAATTGCATCCTTCTCTTTGTCTCTACGGTAGAGGACATGGATCATAGTATCCTGGATCTGTGTAATTTTAAAAGTATCTCTGGAGTTTTTAACTTTTTCAAGTTCTGCTTGTAAATCATAAAGACCATGGTTAAGTTCTTCAATAATAATTTTGCTATTATCAATTGCTTTACCCTGTTCTTTAATTACAGTTTCCTTACCTTCAATTCTTCTCTCAATAGTCTTTTGTTTACTAACTGGATAAACTTGCTTAGGATTACGCATGAGTAAAAACATGCACATTACTATCAAACATACTTGAAGTACTGTAGATAGATTAATATTAGATATTTTAATGTATTTCATTATACAATTTTTAAAGTTCCAAGGTCATTCCAAACTGAACCTGAAGGTAATCCTGCCGAAGATGTTGGTATTGATTTAATAGACAGATTGTTTACGAAAGTTGTACATACTCTATCTGATGTAATATTAGACCCTACAATAAATGCACAATCACAAGATGCAACATTAAGTTGACCACCAAGTATTGCTGAACAATTTCCATCAGCACAGTTATTACGTCCACCTCCTGTAAAAGAATGCACACCTGTGGCTCTATTAGCCAAACCAGAAACAACCCCAGAAAAACATCCAGAACTTACATTAACATTACCTGAACCTATAAATGAATATCTACCTGATGCTGTGTTTTTATCACCTCCCGCAACAACTGATTGTGCATTAGAAGCTAAATTTCCACATCCTGATAAAACACCTGATAATATATTGGAAACTGTATTTAACCTACCTCCACCAATTGCTGAATAGTTAGCTGATACAGTATTAGTTGCGCCAGCACCAATAAAACTTGCAGGTGATATACCACCAGAAATTAAATTTCCATTACCCGCTCCAATAAAACTAGAAAAGTTACCACTGTTTATTGAAAATGTGTTACATATAGTATTATTTGTACCTGCTCCAATAAATGAATGAGATGCATTGTATGAACCAGATACAGTCACTGCGTTACATAATCCACCTGCAACTACTGAATAGTTTGCAGTTGCTCTGTTTTGTAATCCACCTCCAATAAATGAATATGCACCTGCATTGCAAATAGTGGGTGTTACAGAAAAACAACATGTTTGTAAGTCCCATGTACCGCCCGTGGTGTTGTTACCAACACCCCCTACGACTACCGCACCATAAGCTAAACATCCACTCGTTGAGTTGCAAACGTTATTGAAAGTCCCACTACCAATAAATGAATTAAATCCATTAGCTATATTTCTTGACCCCGATACAATTGTAGAATAATTTCCTGATGCAACATTTAAACATCCCGCGCCTACAAATGCATATACACCACAAGATTTGTTAGAATATCCACCACTTAAACTTGAATATGCAGCACTTGAAACATTGTTATTTCCACCAACTAATACGGAATATGAAGCAGATGCGGTGTTTGATTTTCCTCCACCGACAAATGAAGCGATAGAATTAGAAGTGTTAGAACAACCTCCCGTTACAACACTTCTACTTCCCGATGCAATATTTGAAATACCACCACCGACAAAAGATTGGTCAGAAGAAGAGCTATTAGCATAGCCACCTGTTATTGCTGCTGCATCACCCGATGCCGTGTTTGCTACACCACCTACAACTGTCCATACATTACTTGCAGTATTACAACATCCTCCAATAACTGATGAACCTAGTGAACCTGCAGTATTTGTTAATCCACCTGAAACAGTAGATAAACAACCCACTGCCCTATTTTGTAATCCACTTCCAATAAATGAATATGCACCTGCATTGCAAATAGTTGGGGCTACAGTGAAGCATCTAGCTGTAGCATCCCAAGTACCACCCGTTGTATTGTTTCCAACACCACCTACAATTACAGCAGATATGGCACATATAGGCCCAACACTATGAGTAACATTATTGTAAGCACCGCCTCCAATGAATCCATTATGTGTGTTGATACAATTAAATGTACCACTTACAATCCCCGTACAATTTGCACTAGTAATGTTATTACATACCCCACTTCCAATAAATGCAAATCCTGCATTACTAGAATTTAATAAACCACTAACAATCGCACTATGTGTTGAGCAGGTACAATTTTGTTGACCAGCGCCAATAAATGAACAACCACCAAATACTTTATTTAAATATCCTCCAACTATATTTCCAAAGTTACCAGAAACCGTATTGGTTGCACCGCCTCCAATAAAAGTATGGTATGCCGAAGCCGTATTTCCTAGACCTCCTACTATTATAGAACAATTTCCCGATGCGGTATTTGTACATCCACCTCCTAAAAAGGATTCAACACCACTTGCTACATTTGAACGTCCACCAACCAAAGATGCTCTATATCCACTACTTGTATTTAATTGTCCACTACCTGTAAACCCGTATTTTCCCGAGGTTCCATTAAAACCACCGCCTGCAACAACTGAATAGCTATTACTAGCCGTATTATTACGTCCACCTCCTACAGTAGAAAATTGTCCACCACATGAAACATTTGCTACACCTCCCGATACAGTATTTCCTTCATATGTAGAAATATTGTTAAATCCTCCACCAACTGTTGAACATTGTCCACTTGCCGTGTTATAACAACCACCACTTACGGTTGAATTAATACCCGTTGCTCTATTCTGAAAGCCACCACCTATAAATGAGTATTGACCCGCGTTGCAAATTGTTGGTGATACTGTGAAACAACATGATGCAAGTGACCATGTTCCACCTGTGGTGTTGTTTCCAACTCCACCCACAACAACCGCTCCAAATGCAAGGCATCCGCTTGTAACATTACAAGCATTATTGCAGTTACCTCCACCGATGAAGCCACCAAATGCTTGTGCAAGGTTTTTTTCTCCTCCACTTATTGTTGAACGAAGTCCACTTGCTGTATTACTTAAACCCCCACTTACTGTTGAAGCATAACTACTAGCTGTATTAAAGTAACCTCCACTTACTGTTGACCTATTAGCACTTGCAGTATTACTATTTCCACCACTTACTGTTGAAGCATAACTACTAGCTGTATTACTTTGACCTCCTCCTATTGTTGCTCTTATACCGCTTGCTGTATTTGTACATCCCCCACCTATAGTTGAAAAATCACCAGATGCCAAATTATTACATCCTCCACCTATTGTAGAAATACTTCCTGTTGCTCTATTTATAATACCACCACCTACAATAGAATATGTTCCGGTTGCTTGATTCTGAAATCCACCACCTATGAAAGAAAATTGACCTGCATTAACTATAGCTGGTGCAGCAGTAAATGCACAAGATGCTAATGACCATGTACCACAACTTGTATTGTTTCCAACACCTCCGACAACTGCTGCACCAAGTGCAAGACACCCTGATGTTGAATTGCAGACATTATTGCAAATACCACCCCCAATAATTCCACCAATAGCTTGAACTCTATTATTTACTCCTGCAACAATTCCAGAACAGTTACCTGATGCAATATTTACTGAACCACTTCCGACAAATGAAATATACCCAGAAGCTGTGTTTCCAAATCCAGATGAAACACTAGAACGTGCTCCACTAGCAATATTTGATTGACCAGAAAGAACTGCAGAAAGAACGTTACTTGCTGTGTTTTGTTGACCACCCGCTATTGTTCCTCCATAACTGCTTGAATTATTGCCATTGCCACCACCTATAAAGGAATAACATGCGCTTGCCGTATGTGATTTGCCTCCAACAATTGCAGAACAAGCACCTGATGCAGTATTGCTTTTACCAAATACCGTTGAATAGTTACCAGATGCAGTATTTGAACTACAGATTCTACAGGTAGAATTTGTACCAGTTCCACACTGAACAATCCAACAACAGGAAGCAGGAGGTGGAGTTGCTAATTGAATTAGTGTACTCATGTGTTATACAATATGAATAATTAACAATTCTGTTCCCGTTGCATCATACGCTATTGCATCTAGAGTATTATTAATTGCTCCAGCATCAAAATTGATAGTTTCTCCGGGCTTAAGTGTTACTCCTTTTACAGTTGCATTTGCTGCTCCTACATTACCAAATGATACACTATTCTTTCCTGCTGTTACAGTTCCTGCAGCAGTTGCTCTGATAATAGTAGTAGTTTTAGCTTCTGGATCTACGTTAATAGTGATCCCGGTAATTGCAGTTAAGACATCTGTAATACCCTTAAGTACTCTGTACTGAAAAGAGAAGTTATTCTTTTTATCTCCGTATGAATTTATATTACCTACTGACATAATATTTTATTTTTTTAATTATCTACTTATTTCTTCCCAATCCATTGAAACGTATATACCTAAAGTACCACCTATTGCATCTATAGCAACTTCAATAACAAGTTCATATGGAGTTGATGTAAAACTATTTCTTTCTAGTTGAGAAGCAAATAGAGCTTCTTTTAATATATTAATGCTAGGTGATCCCTGATTAGATGAGTTTACATAACCTTGGGCTAATACTCTACCACCTGCAGCAGATGTACCTGTAAGATTATATTCTACTGAAGAATCTGCACCTGCTGATACCCAGGATCCACCAGTAACAGTAGCAGATTGTACAATTCTCCATGCATAATTTTTACCATTACCTAAACCTAATATTGATGTTGCTGTAAGAATAACTACAGCATCTAGCGCTGTAGATTTTAATCTAAGAGCATTTATTGGATAATATGTTCCAGCAACTGCAAAAGTTCTTGGAGCTGTAATAGGTGTTCCTATAGCTTGTTGTGCTCCTCTTAATTCATAACCACCCTCAGATATTACACTTGAACACACTTGCTTAAGTGTACTAGCTAATACTGTTACACCTGTATTAGTAATCTCATATCTTAAAGGTAATGAAGCTGTAGTAATATATGTTGAGGTAATTAAATTAGCATGATTAAATCTATGGCAAAGAATAAAACTACCATCTATAATAAAGCCTAATCGTACGGTTCCTTCTCCTAACCACTCAATATCCATAAATAAGATCTGAGCTTTTGTAATATCTAATACTGCACCAGAAGGTCCTGTACCATCCATCTTATCAACATTCCATGCTGATTGATTTACTACAGATTCAGTAACTACTCCTGTAACTAAACTTCTTTCAACAAAACTTAGTGTACTATTATTTAACTGAAGATATATACCATTTTGTGTACTAAAGTAACCTACTCTCTGTCTTAGGTTAGTTTGGGCCGGAGCCATTACAAAGGTGTTAAGTACTAATAATGATTTACCAGGTTGATAAGAAAATACTTTACTTGTCTCACGTAATACTTCTGATCCATTTGTTGTATTTACATTTAGATTAACCAAACCTTCATTAGGACTGAATACAGCAGCACCACCACTAGCAGTAGATGTATTCCATAGACCATTATCTCTATATCTGTGTGATGAGTCAAATAATGTTAAAGGGGTAGATACTCTTAGTCTTCCAAAAGCATCTGTTGCCATTGTGTCAGTATTTATAACACTATTAGCAATAATACTATTATTAATACTATCAAGACCTAAAAGCATCTTGTATTGCCAGGGAAAGTTATTTCCCTTATTACCATAATCTTTTAGATTTCCTATTGACATTATATAAAGTATAAATATAGTATACTATAATATACTAAAAATATCTGGAAAAACAAAAAAGGCCCTAACTATTTAGGACCTTTCATTTTAATAAACTTATACCAGAACCTTTCATGCAGAAAGTATATAACTGGTTTAAGTACAAGTTCTCCTATACCTAAGTATGATGAAAACTCTAAAGAACCACTTACGTAATATGCAACTAAAACAGTGGTAATAGTACCTACTAATCTATATGATAGAGTTTTCAGTATATGTCGTGCTATACTATTGTCCATTTTTCATTTTTTCTCTAATCTTAGTAGCTGAAATTTCTCCTACCTGCGCGGGCGGTACATGCTCTATAATATCATATCCCACACCTCTACCAAATTCTACTGAACATATGTCAGGAATAATTGAAACAAATACTTTGTCAATACTAATTAGTTCTAAATATGCATTAGAGATATTTATTAATACTTCTTCTGCTGTCCAAGGATTCTTTTCATCTGGTGCTACATCTCTAATTGCAATCCAAACTTTTTTGCCTTCATCTAAAGCTCTTCTAAACAAAGCTTTGTGACCATCATGTAGTGGTTGCCATCTACCTACAAACATAGCATACTGCTCTGATTTTGGTTGTAGTGATGATTTAACATGTACTACTTTACTCCATTCTTTTCCCACATTTTCCTGTGCCATAATATTGAGATTATTTGATTAGTACTCTCTTCTATTGTATCTACATCTGTGTTTAAAACAATTGCATTCTCAGATGCTTTAGGATAATCAAAATCTGCTACATGATAATTCTCTCTTCCTCTTGGTTCTTCATATGTTAAAAAGAAGAAATGAGTCTTAGGATGTAATGATCTAAGATATTCCCTTACTTCAATATAAGGGAATACCATAGATAATATAATATTTGATTTGAGTTTATTCTCATGTAAGTAGAATGCTATATCACAAGCTTTCTTTAGATTAGTCATTCTACCTTCTTTAGAGTAGTCTGTATTTTTAAACAGTTCTCTAAATCTATCACCATCAATTAACTCACTGTCTGCTAGATGTTTAGCTAACTCATTTGCCAAAGTGGTCTTACCACAATTAGGTTGACCAAATAATACAACTATCATTGCCTGTAATTAAAAGCTTGATTATACCACTGATAGTTATTCCAGATCCAATCAACTACATCTTTGCCTAAGATATCTTTAGCTCTAGATGGTACTACTTCCAACTTTTGTCTAATTACATGATCACCAAAAGCACCATATACAGTATCATCTTCTTTGGTAACTTGTTCAATATTATCAAAGTCATGTTCATAGTTATCTACACCAAGATACTTATAGATACCTTTCATGGTATCCTCTGGATACATACACAAGTCTTCAAACTTAACAAAGTGAATATGCTTATCTAATCCCATTCTAAAAATCTCTGAGAGTCTTTCTAAAGCCATTCCTACGGGAGGATTCTGAGCCCAGATATCAATTCTTTTTGGTACAGATGTTCCTTGCATTTTTGACCAGTCAAGAATTGGATCTTGTTTCTCCGGATTCTTTCTATAGTTTTTCTCCATAGATGCAAACACATCCTTAAGATTTCTAACCATACAAACAATCTTTGGCTGTGGATAGATTGTATTTAAGAAGTCATAATGAATACCCCAGCCTCTAGATTTATCAACTACATATTTCTTATCTGTAATAGCTTCATAGTATCCTTGCATCCCCTTTTGGCAAAAAGCTAAGAATGCTTTTTTCATTAATTCAGGATCTTGTGCATTAAATTCTGGTGAACTAGTATAGTTACCTCTTGCAGCAAATACAAGTTCTAATACACCTGATGTTGGAGTTGCATAAAAGTCAGGATTCTGTGCAAATATATTTTGCAGCAAAGTACTGCCAGACCTCGGCATAGAGGACTGAAAAAATAATTGTTCCATGATTACTTACTTAAGGATTCAATAATAGCTTCTACATCAAAGATTTCATTCTCACTATTGTATGGGAATTCAATCAAGTCACCAGCAATATTAAATTTACTTAAGTAAGCATTTCTAAGCTCTGGTTTATTTGTAAATGCATTGGCCTGAATATTATCATGTAATTCATAACCAAACACTTTTGGTTTGTTAGCAATCCAACAAACTGTAGAAGGTAAGTTTAATGCAGCAGCAGCATGCTGTGCAAAACTATCAATAAGAAGTCTTTTAGAACTTAATGATAATAAAATGCAAAGTCCTCGGAATGAGTCTGTTACAGGAATAGTATGCTCATATCCTAGTTGATCTTCTCTTCTGATATGTGCAATATAGTATTCATCTTTAAAATGCTCAATTATTTTAACTACAGTGGTAGAAGGAAGGTCACGTGCCCAAGAATACTTATGTTCTGTTTGAGCACCACCATTTGTTTGGATAACCATTACTGGTTTATCTGCTACAAATTTATTCTCATAGAATTGTTTTTCTCTTTCAGTTAAGAATAACTCTGGTTGTTCACCATTGTAAGGTACATCAAACATTTCACACCAGGTTTTAATCAGGTGTTCATTTTGTTTAACATGTGCTGTTTCTAGATAAGGATCATTAGCAAAGATCTTAAACTCTTTGCCGTCAATAAACTCATCATAAAAATAACTGAATCCCCCAAAGTTATAGGCTCTATGTACATTGGGGTTATTTAAGTATACATCTGCATAAGCAGATACTACAATAAGGTTTGCTTCTGGATACTTTTTCTTGATCGCAGAACAAACAGCAGTGGCCATAATAGATTTACCTAGGCCTCCACTAATTTGAAAAATAATATTCATTGGTTTCTGTTTTAGTTACAGAAACAAATATATAAAATTAATCCCAATTTTTAAGTAAAACTCTTTCTTTGATTTTTCTTTCTACAATGGGTTGTCTTTTATTATGAGCTACCATATGACTGTAGCGCATTCTATAACTTGATCTATCTTTATTTAAAAGTGTATCCCATTTTAAATTAAACATTTCTATAAGTGAAGATATATAAACTTGTTCTATAATCACACTTGCAAGCCAGCGTTTACTTTCTGGTTCTGTTTTTAAACCTTCTTTTAAATCTGCTGTTTCTACAAAATGTTTACCGTAGTTATAATATTTATCTAATATATTTAATGCTTTATCTGTTAAACAAGCAAAGATTCCACAATTAACTGCCATTCTTCCTAGTACAATATCTTTGTGTATTGCATGAGAATATGTTTCTAAACCTTTATCATAAAAATCATGTTCTGGCCAATCTAGTGGTTCTGTTTCTTGAAATACAAAATCTTGACCTCTTAAGATATCATTAGGTATTTCATCCCATAAGAATACATCATTATCTATATGAATAAATGGTTCTTTTTGTAAAGTGTATACATAGACTTTTACAAAACTCCAGTAAACATCCGGAACCCAATTAAGATCATCTAAACAGATTTCAATTTTAGTAAATGGTAACTGATCTAAGTATGGAGTTATCCATTCATATCCAAGTTTATCTGTGTAGAAATGAATTTCTGGATAATGTTTTTTAGCTACATTAACTGATAGAATTAAACTATCTATCATATTCTCTACAGTACTAAAACCATGTGCTTTTCCATCAGTACATGGTTTTGTCCACATTGACATTATAATATTCATAGTTTTTCATTCATTTGAACAGTTTTATAAACTGGCATTGGATTTTTATAAACCATAGTTAAATTAAACTTTTCTTTAACTTTTATAATTACATCTTCCTGACTCATTTGCAAATCTTCATATGCAATTAAAAGTGAATTATCTGGATTGTTATTTATAAAGTTACTGTAAGAATTAATATATTCAGTATAAAGGTGATAAAAATTCTCATATTTCTCAAAACCATTAGGAGTTTGATATAATAATTCTCCTTCATTATTAGAATAAGTTGGATGTGTAAATGGATGACTACCAATATGTTTGTCTAAAATAGATTGTTTCCAATCATCAAAATTTCTAATAATAAAAATAAATTTTATACTAACATTAGATAGTTTTTCAATCAACTTTATTGTGTCTATATCTGATGGTTTGCTATGCTTCCAGCCTAAATAGTGAATACCATGATGATCATAACCACAAAGTGGTTCATAAAAATTTAATGAAAACAAAAAGTATAAAAGATTAGTTCCTGATCTTGGTAGACCATAGATCTTTATTATAGTATTCATATAACAAAAATAAGAATATTTTGTTATGGAACAATACGTAATGTATTATCTGCTGTACATCTCCATACTGATCCTGAAGGTAAACCTGTTGATGCTATAGGAATTGTTTTTATAGAAAGATTATTTACAAAAGTAGTACATACTCTATCTGATGTAATACCAGCTCCAACAATAAAAGAACATGCACAAGATGCAGTATTAGAGACTCCTCCTAAAATAGCAGAATAACAACCTGATGCTGTATTACCATTTCCATTTACAACTGTTGAATAAGCACCTGTTGCATTATTAAAAAATCCATTTAAAATTAATGAACGTGTTCCGCTTGCAATCCCACTTCTTCCATTAAGAATTGTTCCGTAAAATCCAGATATTGAATTTCCTACTCCAGATCCAATAAAACTATACTTTCCAGATGCAGTATTACATTTACCTGTACCTATCATACTATATGCTACTGAACCTAATGGCGATAATATATTAGCACAACCAGTCCCAATAAATAAATAAGAACCCGAAGCGGTGTTTTGTCTACCAGTAATAATTGTTGAATAGCTGCTTGCAGTATTAAAAAGACCAGTGCCAATAAAACCAGCACGTCCAGTTATAGTATTACAATATCCATTAGAAATAGTTGATAGATTAGACTCTTGAATAATTCTGTTTTGCTGACCAGTCCCAATAAATGAATAATTACTAGTACAAGTAGGAGTTGGTTGTGTTATCCAACAATATGAAGAAATATTAAATGCTCCACCAGTAGTATTGTTACCTACACCACCTACAATTACTGATCCAAATGATGAAGAACATATATTATTACTCATACCACCTCCTATAAATGCAAGATCATTTGCAATAACATTACATTGACCACCACTTATTACTGATTTACACTTACATATTGTATTACAAAATCCACCAGAAATAACCCCATCGGAATGTAAAATAGAATTCTTACTACCTCCACCAATTGCTGAATTAAAGGCATTGCAAATAAAACCATATGAGCCTCCAGCTATAACTGAATTGTCACCTTGCACAATTGTATTAAAGGATCCTCCTGATATATTTGAAAGATCCGAATTTGCACAATTTCGCCAGCCACCAGCAATTACATTACATGAACCAGAAAAAATCTTGTTATCTGATCCTCCGTTAATTACACTAAAACAACCCAGTGTATAATTATAAAATCCCCCAGTTATAGCAGAGTAATTTCCCATTGCAGCATTACATGTTCCACCAGAAGTAGTTGAACCTATACCAAATGCGGCATTATTACTTCCTCCAGAAACAACACTTCTTTCTCCAATTGCTGAATTACCAAGTCCACCGCCTATAAATGCATAATAACCACTTGATGAATTACTTCTACCACCACCAATTGTAGAAGTATAACCAGTTGCAAGATTCAATGATCCTCCACTAACTACTGAACTTTGACCACCAGCTACATTTGCAAGTCCGCCTGAAACAGTAGATTGTAGTCCAAGTGCACAGTTTTGGTGACCACCTGAGACCGTAGTAAAACCACCTTCTGCAATATTACATTGACCACCTCCTACAAAAGATGCTGTACCAAAAGATTTATTACCAATACCACCTCCAATTGTTGTATAACAAGATTGTAATAATTCTTCTACTCCAATGCCACCGATACCTGAGTCACCAAGTAAGCAACAACATGAACTACCACTACCTACTCCAGCAACATTTAATGTTCCACCAGCAATAGTACCAGCACATCCAACAGCACAGTTAGAAAAACCACCCCCAACAATTGTATGTGTTCCTCCTGCTGTATTACATTGGCCACCTAGAGATGCCGAATATGGTCCAGATGCAATATTACCTACTGCACATCTGTATGTAGAACATGTTCCAGATCCTAAAACTTCTACACCTGAACCACCTCCTCCAAGATCACAAGCTCTGATTGCTGACGGTTTGTATCCACCACCATATCTTGTATCTCTTGTGCCTAATACAATTAGATCATTTGGTTCAACAGATGTTTTAACTTGATTGCCGGCTATAAGACTAAAAAAGTTAGTTAAATTTTGTAACATGATGGTATTTACTTTTAGTTATTAGTTTTCTTCAGTTGGTGGGGTATATGCTTCAATCTCAGCTACTAACTCATCAAGAGCAGTTTTGTTTAGTTCTGCAAATTGAACTCTCCAACCTTCTACATTTGGTTCAGATGTTTGCCAATCTGCAAAAAGATCATTAAAGATATTGATAGCATGATATGCTTCAGTTGCTGTATTTCCTTCTGGTTTAAAAGAATATACATTATCTACTACTGCTTGCACTTTAGTTAATGCAGATGTAGGAACTTTCTTGTTAAAATCTGTTCCAATTAATTGAGTCTCTCCGTACCCAAAAATGTGTAATGTTGACCAAGTTGCCATTTTTATTTATTTAGTTAATTTGATATAGTTCATAATAGATATATAACAAACCTCCTCCTTGATTAGTTCCAGCAGGTTGAGGACTTGCATTATAAATTTTAGTTTCTTGTCCAGAAAGAGCTCCGGATGCTATAATATAGGGGATGAAGTTATCATCTCCTTGTGGTTTATAGTACGGGGTTAATTGCACATAGATATTATCTGCATTACCGTATGTAATTTCTGGATTGTTAATTACAAAATATAAAGCACCGGCAAATGATGGTGCAGGAAGACTACCTGTAAAATTAGTAATCTCAACTATACCTTTTTGTGTTGTTACATTAATAGCTGGACCATCAACACCATAATCAAGACTGTAGTATGCTGTATTAGCTACATCTCCTGCAAGTGACAAATCTTTTAATGTCATTGCATATGTTTGGTAGCTATCACCTCTTTGAATAGGTCCTACATTAGCTCCTACAGCAATTAGATCTGTATCAGCATTATTTGCTGTTGATCTAATAAGACCAGCTGTTTTTAGATAAATCCAATTTAAAATGTCCATTGTTTTTTATTTATGCAGGAGGTGCTCCAGAGTTTATTATAAATACAATATAAACCTGTTTAAGATTTGGATATTGTACTTTAAATTTAATATAAATAATTTGATTGGGAGGATAAACAACTCCATTTTGCCCTGTTTGAAATAAAAAATCTGTATATTCAATTTCAGGGTCTCTAACATAAGTATAGTTACTTGGTGTTAAGACCATTCCATGTGTTGTAGCTAAAGTTGCTGCACTCATTGGTGCAGAGTATGGATCAACAGTACCATATCTAACTTGATATGAATCTGCTACTACTTGTGTATCTTTTGGTAACCAAATAGTTTCTGGATAAGTTTTTGTAGGCATTATTATATGTTTTAAGCATTATATTTACTAAGAATAAAATTATGCTGGAATACTACTTTGTTGTACTGGACCAACTAAATAACTACCATCTGATAAAGATATAATAGATGATTTTCCATCAACAAACGTATTAGCCCCAGCAAAAATATAGTTTGTACCTTGTGCTACATTAGATAAAAAAGGTACTGAACCATTCATATCAACAGTAATGGTCTCAATATCAAGTCCACCGCCACCGCCAGAAGATACTGGAATATTTAGTGTTGATCCAACTAACGTTGCAGCTCCAGTACCTGTAGTAGTTAATGTTAATACATCTTGTTTAGCATTTAATGCAGCATCAAGATCCGATTGATCTTCAATATCTCCAAAAATATTTCCCCATACTACAGTACCTCCAAATTGAGCACCAAGATCTGTTACAGAAATAGCACCTGCAAGATACTCATCATCTCTTCGGCCATCTTTAAGACCTACAGGAATTAATGTTTTGTTAGGATCTACTGTAGTAACAATTCTGCCACCTCTGATCCAAGAAATAAAATTTAAAATGTCCATGGTTATAAATATTAAATGTATACATATATAATATACAAAAAATATTTAACTAGAACAAATTATTTTTTACTTGTCTTTTCTTCTTCAGCTTGTTGAGCTTGTTGTTGTTCAGTAAGAATCTTTGATAGGAAATTAAGCATCGGGACTCCATACTTAGTTGGAATCTCTTCAATCATTGCTTGTAGAACTTGTAGTTGTTCTTGGTTTAATTCTAACATATCATTGGTTTTTAAATTTTTGTAAATATAGTTATTATACAATAACTACACCAATTGCATTAGCTACACACTGGTTAACATAATTGTTATCCGTGCCCCATGATGCAAATTCTTCTTCTGTAAGAGTGTAATTACCTTGTCTTAATTGAGTTCCTTCTTCGGTTAGTAGCTGATAGTATGTAGTTGCTGTTGTAGCATCTGTCGGGAAATTTAGTACTAACACAGTTAATCTGGTTGCAGTACCTTCATTTAGTGGGAATACTACCGGCTCAATTGCTACTCCTTGAGGTGTTGTTGTTGCTTCCATTATATATATTTTACATATATAATATAAGTATTTTAATTTAGAATTCCAAATTAATAGAAAGGATTCCAGGTTGTTCCATCATATCCGTAATGCTTATTGTTTGTTGTGTCATATACAATAAGTCCGGCTGATGGAGTTGCAATAGCAAGCATTTGTGCGTTAGTCATCCTTGGTGGTAGAAATCCACGGGTAGTAGAACGAAGTTCTAATAATACAGAAGCTGCTGCAAAAGCTTGAGCACCAATTACAGTTGCACCATTAGACTGCATCCAAAATGATGGCCCTAAAAATGAATTAGAAAAATATACCTCAGTGGCATTAATGTTTATTGTATTACCTGAAGCACCCCAAGTTATATTCTCGCCAAAAGCACCTGTTATTCTTTGTTGATTATTAGCAATAGCTTCAATTCTTATATTTCCTGTAAAAGAAGGGTTAGTTACATAAAATATATTATTAATCCTTGCGGTTCCATTGACATCAAAATTAAACCCTGAATCTACTGTAGTATTAATAAATACTTTAGAACTAAATGTATATGAAGAAGAATTAACAAATCTTGATTGTCTACCTGATACTAACCCATATTGCATGAATGGGGTAAGATTATCCCAGTATATTGATAATCCAGTTTGACCACCAGAATTAACTTGAAAACCAACACCTGTATTTGGTCCAGAGTTATTTACAGTTAATAATCCTCTTACATATGCAACATCCCATCCATTATTATTACCTATATAAATTCTTCCAGGTCCAGGTCCACCAGCTCCACCACCAACATTTAAATAAATATCTCCTCCATTTCCTGATGTCGTAGCAGATCCTGATTGAATTACTAAGTGGTTGCCACTTCCTGATGATGTTGGATTAAGTACTGAAATTGTTCTTGTTGCTCCTGGTTGAAATACTATGTTTCCACCAAATCTTGCAGCATAATTCTGTACTCCTGTAAATGCGCCATTACTAAAAGTTGGAGCAATATCTAATCCTACTAGTACATCATTATTGGCGGAAGCAATTAAAGTTGTATCCATGCCAATACCTCTACCTAATCCCGATGCAGCAGTAATGCTACCCTGCATTAAAAGCATATTAGTACTAGTGGCATTAGTGCTACCTACAGTAAGAGTAGATGCCATTTGTACAGAACCACTTGGAAAGCGTGTCTGTTGAGCATTAATAAAAATCCTATTGGATGGTCCAAATGTAATATTCTCACTACCTGCTCCAGGACCTCCTGTTATGACTAATGTTGCATTTGCAGAATGTGTAATTGACCCACCCATTGTAAATGATGGGTTTGAAATAAATAAAGAACTTTGAGATCTTATAGTTCCTGCTACATCAAACTTAAAACCTGAGTCTGTAGTTGTATTTACTGCAAAATTACCATTTTGAAATATGCGCGCTCTTTCAAGACCAGATGTATGAAAGGTGGTAAAGTATCCACTTCCAGTTACACCTAATTTAAACTCTCCTGAATTAGGTTGTAATTTCATGAAAGCTCTTTCAGCACCACCTGCAACATTTAATTGGAAACCTCCAAAATCATTATAATTAGTTAAGGCTGTATGTTGGATTACTGAGCCAATAGGACCAGTTAATGTAAATTTTTTTAATGTATCATCATAGGTAAATGATGAACTTTCTTGAACTACGTTTCCAGTACCTTCAAATAAAATACGTCCTACTGCCCCTCCTATTATAACTGTAGTACCAATAGTAATATCAGTATTGATTACGGGAACCTTTGGTTTACCATCAATACCTGTTATCTCTAGCCCTTGACCAAATACATTTCCGTTAGCATCAACTACTTGCATAATCTACTCCGTATATGTAATATGTAGTTCCTACTATGTTTGATGTTGCAATAAGTTCATCTCCGGGATTTAGAGCATAACTAAGATTATCTGTTACGGTATCTCCGGCAGATAATGTCAAATCATATATAGTAGTTGTAGTGCTTGTTGATGCTTCATACTTTTCTAATTTAAGATCATATGCCGCTGGATTATTAAATCGCATAGCAAAGATTTTTGTTAGTGATGTTTCACTAAGGGCGCCTGTATATAACACAGTTCCTGTTACAGCAATATCCCCTTGTTTACTAAATTCCGCCATACTATAATATACTAAAAATTTAGAACATAAAAAAAT
>Ga0181352_1000329_pt1 | contig 20622 bp, 38 predicted proteins | sample Fa13VDMLBSN_FD_130103 | JGI IMG/M metagenome (GOLD analysis project Ga0181352, IMG submission 130103) | Freshwater viral communities from Lake Michigan, USA - Fa13.VD.MLB.S.N | ecosystem: Environmental > Aquatic > Freshwater > Lake | place: USA: Michigan | collected 2013-09-23 | reverse complement strand
GCTGCCTATTGTTAAGCCCCTCCTTGCCAACGGCCTCGGGCTAGTGGCTAACGCTGTGCTTGCCAAAGGCAAACAGGTCGTGGAGGACAAGTTAGGCGTGGAACTTAAGCCCGACATGTCGCCCGAAGATTTAGCCAAGATTCAGATGGCGCAGATGGAGCATGAAGAAGAACTTATGCGTCTGCGAATTGAAGAGGACAAGCTTGACCTCGCGGAGCTAGAGCTTCGCTTGAAAGACACGGATTCAGCACGGGACCGTGAGGTTTCTATCGCTACCTCTGATAAGGCTCCCCTCCTCAACAAGATTGTCACGCCGGTATTGGCTCTTGCCATTTTACTGCTGACCTTTGTACTTTTTGGCGTTGTTATGTTTGACAACACTCCGGTCGAATCATCCCGTAAGGACATCCTGATCTATGTGCTGGGTGTTCTTTCGGCTATTGCGACTCAGATTGTGTCGTACTACTTCGGCTCATCGGCGGGCAGTAAGGAAAAGACTGAGCAGTTGAAGGAGGCGTTAAAATGAGCCTCGTTAACGAACAGGCTGCTTTTCTCCTCGACGTTTGTGCGCTGATCCAGCGAGCCACGGCGCTCGGCTTTACGGTAACGGGCGGGGAGCTGGCGCGAACCGTCGAGCAGCAGCAGATTTACGTCAAAACCGGCCGCAGCAAAACGATGAACAGCATCCATCTCAAGCGCTGCGCCATTGACCTTAATTTCTTCAAAGACGGCAAACTTACCTACGACATCAAAACGCTAACCCCGGTGGGCGAGTATTGGCAGAGCCTCCACCCTAAAAACCAATGGGGCGGATTCTGGAAGTCGTTTAAGGATGTCCCGCACTTTGAGCGGAAGGTCTAGCCTCGAGCTCTGCCCGCAGCGCCAGGATCTCGCGCTCGAGGATTTCTGCTTCGGTCCACAGCCCCCTGGCGCGTATCTCTGCCAGGGCGAACCGGACGCTGCTCCCAGCCGATTGACCATACCCCCAGGGTGCTGACCTCAGTTCGTCCGCCCAGGCCCCAGCGGGGCTCTCCTGGTCAATTACCATACTTCTCGACCCCCTCGAGAACATCGCCAATTTGGTGCGGGTACTCGCCGCCATTCATAATCTCTAAAGTTATTCCATTCCGAAATCAATCTTTTGAACCAATGGAACATAACGCCTCCGCAGAGTAACTGTCGGTCGGGGATTTCCAATCGCGAGACGGATTCGGTGAGATCCAGCTTTCGTCATGCCATACCAGGCGGTTATTCGGGAAAGCGATCAGCTGCCCCTGGCCAGGGCCTCGAGGGCTATCGAGAGCGATGACGTGATGGTTTTTGTGCTGGTCTGCGGTTTCGCTCCAACCGTCTTTTGCCCAATCGATCGTAAACAAATAGGTTCCCTGGCGAACGGCTTTGGAGCGGCTCAGAGCGCTGACGCGGTGGCCTTTAAGGAATGCAAAGGAATGGACCTGGGCGTAGTGGCCATAGCAGTCCCACCAGACGCACTCGGTCAACGGTAGAGGCTCGCAGGGGGCCATACAGATCGCTTGAATCGGCACTCGCGCCCATTGCGCCCCACTCGCCAGCATGACTTGGAAAGCGGGTACACGGGCGGGCTCAGAGCGAAATCCAAACAGGGTCGCCTCTGTAAACTCTCCATGCCCCTTTTCCTGGTTGTGCAGGAACTCATTGCGAACGTAACAGCTGATGTATGGGGTATCGCATAAGAAGTTCATATTAACCCTTCCTTCGCGAGCTGCGAGAGGGTGCGGACCATGCCCTCGAGGTGCGCCAGGCGAACGTAATCGCGGTCGAGCTCGAGGTGGGTGCGCCGATCGACGGCATCGTGGCAAGCGCTACACGCCCAGGACCCAATCAAATCGTGACTTTTGAGGCCGGTGCCGGATACGCCGACCAGGCGAAAGTGGGCAAGCACGACGGTTTCGTTGTTGAAGGTGCAGATCCCCGGCAAGCGGACCATGCAATCCCTACCCTTTGCTTCTTTACGGAGTGCCATCAGAAATGCGTTATCTGGTTTTCTGGGACGAGATAGCCGAAGGGGGTAGTCTTGCCTACCTTCTTGCCATCGCCGCCTGTGAGCCATCCTACGAACTCATACCGCGGTGCTGACCCTCGCGCCAGGACAAAGATTGAATCGTCTTTATCGTGCGGGTAGATGATGAGGCCACCGGATGGCCACTTGGTCCAGCGCACCTCGGCATCCCCGCCATCTTTAGCGCGGAGCCCGGTCACGCCGGTCCAGTAGTGGTTATAGAGCTTGCACCAGGCGAGCTCGGCGCAAGCGCCCTCGATTTCGTTGTCCCAGGTAGATTGCTCTTTTTGGATACGATCGCCACGTTTGCCGGCGAGCTTTTCATACCGTCGCAGGATGGCATGAGAAGCGGCCAGGTGGACTTCATTCGGGGTCAAAGTGACCGTTTGCATAAATTGGCTCCGGTAGGGGTCCTATACCCATTTCAATGCACTTGTTTTCGATGGAATACAGAAAATCGGTAAATTCCGCTTTCGTCATTTTTGAAGTGCGCCGAACGGGTTTGCTCTGAGTGCGGCCCAAAGCATTGAGCTCTTGCCACCCGTAGACTTCGCCCAAAAAAAAGTCATGCAGATCCTCGCGGGTGTAGCCTCCCAGGGCCTCACCACCCGCCTCGAGCACCATGGGGTACACCACCCCAAAGAGATACCGCAGCTGCTGATTGGTTCGAGGCTTCTTCCATTCCTCAATTTCAACGGACCAGGTACGCGCAGGATCTAATGGTTCAACCATGCGAACGATGGCATTCACCATTTGCTCGGCTGTTGTGCCGCGAGGAAAGATCCGTTTCATTCGCCCTCGCGCTCCTGTTGCAACACCTCAACCGCTGCGTTATTCCATTCCATGTTGTACTCAACGTGCTGATATTGCGGGAACCAGGGACCGCCGCGGGTAAAGTGCACCGCGATCGGATCGGGTTCCTGGTCGCGGGTGTACCAGCCCTCGAGATAATTGTAGGTAATCGGTAACGAGCCGATCCTCGAGGGGTCGGGTATCCACTTAAACTGATGCAAATACATCCCGCTTTGGATGTTTACGATGTCAGGCGTAAGGAGCTTGGATTCCTCGGCCTCTGTATTCCAAAGAATGAAGCTTGACCAATTCTTTTTCGGATAAACCGACTGTGGGCACCCGTCCATCTTAGTGGTTTCGCTTGGGGCGTAATCATGCTTGACCACCAGGACGGCCTTATCGGTGTCGGTGTAGTCCAGGATCGAGGCGATATCTTTACGAAACAAGAAATCACAATCGACGAAAAGACACCACCCCTTGTATCCCGCCAGGTGCGGGACCAGGAACCGCGTAAAGCTAAACTCCGTCGAGGACAAAGGATCTTTGTCTCGAGTGTAGAGTCCAGCTCGACGCAGCTCACCCTGGACAACCGGACGAATATCGAGAGGGATGCTGGAGTGTTTAAGCAGCGTGTTTCGCGCCACTTTCCAGGCGATCTCCTCTCGAGAGTCGTACCCAATAAAAATACGAAATGCGGTCATGGTTAAAAGTTCAAATCATCGTCGGCAAAGTCATCAACCGGCGGGGCGGCTTTTGGCTCGGGTTTCGGTTTCGGCACCGCAACCGACAGCCCCATGAACGGCTTTCCCTCTTTGGACTTTTTCATCCGGCCGAAAATCGTCCATTCTTTCCCTTCGACATTTAACGTACCAATGTAATCAGGGCTCTTTTCCTGGTCACGCTTAAAGGTTGACTTAAAGAGAACGCCGGTATTGGTGTTATCAAACTTTGGCTTTTCGTTTCTCATAATTGCATCGTCTCCAGTTTGGCAATTTTCTGATCGAGTTCCTCGAGGAACGCTTTAACCTCGGCTTCGAGTGTTGCGATGAGCTTGTCATCCCGTTGCACTCGCACAATAAACAGCCGATATCGCTCTGGCAGTCGCGGATCGAAGCTGCAGAAATCGCAATACTTCGCACCCATCACGGCCATCTGCCAGGCCATTTGATAAAGGTACTTCTGGGGCGGCTTACCTTCAAAGATGTATTCGAGGTGAACGTGGGAGGTCGGTGCCTTGAACTCGACCAAGCCCTCACCGTCAGCAATCACCCCATCTGGACTCGCACCCGAGTTTGGGATCGTCGGGTGATCGATGAATCCCACTTCCTCGACGAGCTCGCCCGTCTTCGCAGAATATGCGGCTCTGGCAAACGGTTCCTGCTCGGTGCCCCATTCCATTAAAACATTGCTAAACGACTCGCTCCGCTTGCCGGTCAAGCGCTCGGTCAAAAGCTGCGCCATGTAAGCGGCTCTCGAGGCGCTCACGCCGGTTTTAGTTTTTGCCACTACGTCCGCGATGCGAGAGGCTGTGACCTTCCCGCAGCGAGCGGCATACCAGGCATCAACCCGTTGTAATTCCTCAGTCATGCGAGCTCCTTCTTGCGGTTTGCGAAAAGATCCATCGTAAGAAGGCGCGTCTCGGGAGGTAACGAGCCAAAGATCTTTTTCAGATCGCCGACTGATTTGGCTCCATTAACACGATCGATAATTGCCTGGTCGATCGGTCGCGCTGGTGGCGATTCGTCATTCGGGCTGTCATGTCCCTGGTACAGGTACAGACCTAACCCATGACACGCGATCGCTTTCGCCAGGCAGCGCATGATGGCTGTATTTACCTGGAATGCGTCGGGGTTTTTAATTGCCTGATTGCGGTGATTCATCACCGGCAGGACGCACGTTTTCACGTCACCTTTAATCTCGACGCTCACCTTCACGATCGCCGAATCATCGCGCAGATACATGAGCGGCAGTCCGTTGTACTCATGCACCACCCAGCGAGCAGTCGGGTCGATCTTGAGCACCTCTGCCCAGGCTCCTGCCCAGGAAAGATAGGTCAATCCGTTTTTCTTTTCGGTGTACTCGTTGACGTTAACTTTTAAGAATTCTGACATTTTAGGCTCCTGATAATTTCTTTCAGCTTTTTGCGTAGTTCCTGGTGGCGATCGATATCGGCCTGGGTCCAGTTAAAAATAACGGGCTCCTCGAAATATCGGCGCTTCTCGGTTTCTTCTTGTTGCTCCCACCCTGGCTCATTGGACATTGGCCACCTCGGCATCGCAGCTGTGGCCATCGCAAGGTTCGACGATTGCTGCGATGACATACACCAGGACGATGATGAGAATGGCCGGCCATACAGATTGCTTTTTCATGCGACCTCCCTGCAGCTGTAAACCGCGGTTTCGTAGGCTTCGAGTTCCGAGGGGGAACACTCGCGCAAATTGACGCGAGCATTGACCGCAACGTACTCGCGGAAATTGGAACGGCCCTCGGGGTAAAAACCTAAGAGCCAAACCTTGTTGATGTCGATCGATTCGGCCATGCCGGTCGAGTCTTCATCCGGCTGGTGCCAGAATTCGATCTCGACCTCCCACAGCACTCCGCCGATCCATATCTGGGTTTCGATGGAGTTCATGCGGCCTCCTGCTGGGGAACGTAATGAGCCAGGATCCATTTGGCTCGGTTCAGCGCCTGGCGAGCATCCTCGCGTCGCATCCAATCGGCTCCGCCAAACTCATCGCTGATGAGCTCCTGGGCATCCGACATCAGCGACATGGCCATCATCACCGGGCCACTAAAACGGAACGTGAAGCTTTGCTCGACTGCTTCGCGCATCTGGGCGACCGTGCAACCGTAGCAGCTAATTTCTTTTTGCTCTGACATTTTCAAACCTCTCTCTGGTTAGTTGTTTCTCTCAACGCGGATAAGTTTACCGGAGTAAATTACCCTGGTCAAGCGTAATATGAAAAATATCGTTTCTTGTAGATCGGCACCCCAGAGATCACCTGGAACGGAGACTCGAGGTATCCGTAAGCGCTCTGGTGGATCTTCACTCGAGGACTGCCGCTTTCCATGCTGACCTGGCGGGTAAACGGCTTGCCGATAAACTGCCCAGGAACCGGAGCGCACTCACCGCTCATAAACCCGGTTTCCTCGCGCATCTGAGCGACTTCGCAGAGCTCGACCGATTGACCCTTGACCCCAACCACCTGGTAATACTCAACATTGGTCTGATCGTAGCCCCAGCAAGTGCGGAAGATCTCCCCACCCACCAGGCCATGGGCGGCATACCGAGCCGCTCTACGGGCCTTTACCGCGGCCTTACGGGCCTCGAGGCTACCGACCGACTCCTCGATCTGTTTGGCCAGGGACTCGGCACTCTTAAATCGGTAGTGCCAGAGCGGGCGGGTGGCCTTGCCGGCATACGCGATCGCGTACAACCGACCTTCCTGCTCATGCTGGTAGACCACAAACTCGGTGCCCTCATGGATGTAGCTCAGGGCATAACCGGCGGGGATGTATCGTTCTTTTTTCATCGTCTTTTACCTCTCTCTGGTGTTGTTTCTCTCAACGACGCTATTTTACCAAAGTAAAGCCCCAAGTCAAGCGGCCTGGGGGAAATTTAAATACTCAATTTGCTGGGCATATTTGGCTAACTTTCCCTTCGACATCGATGGGAAGTGGTGGCCGATTTCCTCGAAAAACACATACACCACCACCAAGCTCTCGCAGTCTTCTTCCCACCAGGTCGGTTTCGGGCAGTAGCTGCTCGGTATCCCAAGCGCCCAGGCGGGCAGCTGGGCCTGGCGCTCAGGCGAGAGCCAAAGACCGCCGTGACCCGCGGTGCTGACCATGACAATGCCAGGGGCAAGTTGTTTTTGATGCTGAACCGGACCCCAGGGTGTGCTGCTGAATTTCATATCGTTTACCTCTCTCTGGTATGTGATTTCAATCGACGGGGATAGTTTACCAGGGTAAAGAGTGAAGTCAACACCCCTTGCGAAAATAATTTACCGCGGTAAACTGCCCGCCCATGAAACCGCAAGATCTACTCAAACACTACGGAACCCAGGCCAAGATCGCTCGAGCGTTTGGTGTCACCGATGCGGCCGTACTGAAATGGCTGCGATCTGGGGAGCTCCCGGCGCTTAGGGTTTACCAGGCCAGGGAGATGCTCAAATCGCTCAGGAAACATCGTGGCTAGGAAAAATCCTGGGAAAGCGAAGAAAGCCTTAGATGAGTACCAAAAGGCTTGGAAAGCGGTGCAAGAGCTTGGTCCAAATGATTGGAGCCAGGAGCGCAGAAGGCGTTGGGTTCGTTGTGCGGAAGCCTGGCACAAATATCTTTCTGAGGCCCAAAACGACAAAGCCCCAAGCGGGGAGCTGGGGCCTTGACGTGGCAGGGGGGCTGCCATTACGCTGGGATTGCTATCAAGCGTATCGCGGACGCTACTGGACAACCCCAGTAAAGTCAACCCCGATGCGCTCGGGGACTCTGGACGGGGAAACCACGCGCAGAAATCCCTTAAATCTAGACCGGGGCGGTGGGCCTCTAGACGCGCAGCGTGTCGTTGGGAAGCGCGAACCACACCAGGATCTTCCTGGCAAAAGTAGCCAACAGCGGGATGGCTCCGACAGTCATCCAACCCCGCACGATCTGGACTTAGGCGCTTTCCGTCTGAATTCCGTGCGGGAATCACCAACAGTCATCCCTAAAACCTCTAGATTCCAAGCATCTAGAACATCCTAACCATCACCAGAGAGAGGAAAAAAATGGAAGCACTCAACGAACAAGCCTGGGAACGCTGGAAGGCATATCGAGTTGCGATACGAAAGCCGATAAAGCCGGCAAGTGAAGACGCGATGAAACTGAAGCTGCAGCGCTACGGTGCAGATCAGGAAGCGGTGGTCGAGCAGAGCATATCGAACGGATACCAGGGATTGTTCGATCTCAAAAAATCGAGGCCCGCGCCAGGTGAAAGACCTGTTAAGACTGACAAGCAAGTGGCCGCGGATCTCGAGCACTTTCAGTTCATGCAGCGCCAATCAGAAAAGTTTTGGAATAGCCAGGGACTGACTTCGCTAAACCGACTGAAGCTTTGCGAAGCGCTTTGGGCGCGTTACACGGTGACAGAAGATAGCTTTACCGAGGAGCGCATCAGCTGGCTAAAGGATGTCGTGCGAAAGTACGTCAAAGAAGTTAATGCTCGAGAGCTGCTTGGCGAGCCTGGACTGATGACGATGGTGTGGTGTTTCTATGGGAAAAAAGGCGTGGATTATGTGCGGAGTCGCGCCGAATGACGGTTGAGCTCGATGGCGATCGCGGCTATCGTGAGCCTCTTACCGATGCAGAAATTGCTGCGTTGTGGCCAGGCGCAACGACCTGGGCAGCGCTCTTTGAATTTGCCAGAAGGATTGAAGAAGCTCATGGGATCAAGAAACGTACCGCCGACAATTCGCCGTTGCCCCGAATGCAAAAGGACGTACTCTGACCCTTCATCGTTTTACCAGCACAAAAGCGCAACCGGCCGCTGTCGGGATGAGGTGGTGTTACGATCGCTTGGATTTACGTTTGGAAAAACAGGGTGGTCGGGACCGCATAAAAATGCGATACGCAGCAAAACGTGACAGTAACGATAAGCTGATTACAGAGGCCCTACGAAAAGCAGGGTTTGAGGTCCATGACCTTGGCCTCGCCGGCCACGGTGTCCCCGACAAACTGGTAACGAAGCCGCTTCCCGATGGAACGCCCTGGGCGGCATTTGTAGAGATCAAGAGCCCGAAGGGGAAACTCCGCCCTGGCCAGGAGCTGTGGCAAAAAGTCTTTGAGCCGCAGCAAATGTGGTTTATTGCGAGAGATCCCGAGGAAACGATTAGGGATCTGTGGGCGAGCTACTCGAGCTCGCTGAAACCGGAGTGGTACGGCTAACGAGTACCCAGAATCCCTGGCCCATGAGCTTGTGGGTCTGCAACTGGTGGATCTCGAAATACTTGCAGAGCCGCGGCAACCACCAGGATGCGGGTTGTTGGGTTAAATGGGCATTGCGACCGTCCGGTAAGGTTTTGATGGCCGCGCCGGTGTGAACCGAGAAAAACCCAATTTTGGGCATGATGCGCTGGAGATCCTGGAGCACCGCGTCGATGTATTCGGGTTCTATGTGCTCGAGGACATCAATGCAGCATACAAGGTCGGCTTCCCTCGCTTCGCCATACTCAGGGAACGCAGGGTCATAAGGGAAATACGGCAGATCAATTCCAGAGTTTCGCAGAACTTTCTGCAGATTCTGTTTGCCCGCTCCGTAGTCCGCGATTGAGTTCACCGCATTGGCGCGGATGACCTGGGCGACGATCGGTGCAAAGGCAATCGAAGCGACACCGTACTCAGGGTTTTTATGCAGCTCTTTTTGCTGCTCGAGATACTCAGGCGAGATCATCTTGCAACCTTAACACAATCGGCTTATCGTCGGGTTTGACCAAAAAACCGGGGTCAAAATGGCATCTCACGACCAAGCCGCGACATTCGTTAGCGTATTACTCCATAGCGCAACGAACGCGCACTTCATGCATTTGCAGACCAAGAGCTACAGCGTTCACCAGGCGCTTGGCAGCTATTACGACGATATCGTGGAGGCCACCGACCGCTGGGCGGAGACTTACCAGGGACACCGCGGCGTGATCGGGGAATACCCCTCGACGTTCCACCTCGTCAAAGAGCCGGTCAATTACATCAAAGAGCTAATCGATTTTGTCGACGACATGGAAGACGCGCTCCCGAAAGACCCTGATCTTGAGAATATCCGCCAAGACATTCGGGCGCTGCTGGCCACGACGCTCTACAAGCTCGAGAACCTCAAGTAATGCCGATGCGCCGCGAACAAATCGCCGCTGCCCTGCGATATCTGCAAGATAAAGCCGACCTTCGCCGCCGGTACGAAAGCGCGACCTCGCTCGACCAACCGACCGACCAGGACGCAGGAGACGTTGCGATCGACGTGGCCGCGGGGTTTGTGCCAGGCGTAGGGCAAGTCCAAGCAGCGCGGGATTTTGAGCGCAGCCGCCGCCAGGGCGATCGGTTAGGTCAGCTTCTCGCGACAGTCGGCATGGTCCCGGTGATCGGCGGGGTCCGAAATGTCGGCAAGATTATTGACAAGGCCCTCGAAGCAAAGATGTTCCGCCGAGTGGAGGACGAATACGAAGCCTTAAAGGCTGAGTATTCGGCCCTGGAAGACGCTAAAGGCGGGCGGGTGCTCAATGTCGACACCGCTCGCGAGCTGTCCCCCGAATACCTCAAGGATCGGACCAAATCAGCCGACGTGCACGAACCCTCGAGTACGTTTATCAAAAAGGTTTACGCTGAACGCCTGGCGCAGCCGACCCCCGAGGGCAAAGTCCCGGTGGTTGTCTTCACCGCGGGGGGCACCGGAGCCGGCAAATCCTCGGGTCTTGAAATGCTCGAGAAGGTCGACCCAAGCTTTGAAAAGGCAGAGCTGGTGTACGACACCAACATGAACAAATTTAGCTCGGCCAAAGACAAAATCGACCAGGCACTCGAGGCGGGTAGAGAGGTCAAGATCCTCTACACCTACCGCGACCCTGCCGAGGCGCTCAGACAAGGCGCTCTGACTCGCGCAAAAGGCCAGGAGAGCAAGTACGGATCAGGGCGCACCGTCCCCCTCGCTGAACACGGCAACACCCACGTCGGAAGCCGCCAGGTCATGGACGAGCTGAGAACCGAATACGCGGACAACCCGAAAGTGGAATTTGCCGCGATCGACAACAGCCGCGGCAAAGGCCAGGCCGCACCGGCTCGATTTGAAGATTTACCCCGGTTAAGCGATAATTCCGCATTGAGAAAGAGGTTAAGAGATGAACTTGAAGCAGCCCATGAAGCAGGAGAGATCAGCGAAGCCACTTACAGGGGCTTCAAAGACTACTAGCTTCCCAAGCGCACAAGCTCTCGCGCAGAGTTTCGCCAAAGCGCTTAACCAATCTGTTGCGACAAAACAACAGGAGCGCAAGTAATGCCAAGCCATAGCGCAAAGCAAGCAAGGACCATGGCCGCAGCGGCCCACGACCCCAAGTTTGCCAAACGCATGGGCATCCCCCAGGGCGTGGCCCGAGAATTCAATCAGGCCGATAAAGGCAAGCGCCTCGCCGAAGCGATGAAGCGTATGCCAGGCAAGAAAGACGACACCTAATGGGCGAGAACGGCACAAGTTTTAAAAAGGGCAGAAAACCAGGGCCAGGAAGGCCCAAGGGTTTGCCCAATAAATCCACTCAGGCCGCGAGAGAGGCCATTGCGCGGTTCGTGGACGGAAACGCGGACAGACTCCAAGGGTGGCTCGAGGAGATCGCCCAGGAGAAGGGAGCGGAGGCCGCGTTTCGTTGCTTTACGGATCTTGTCGAGTATCACGTCCCGAAACTTGCCAGGACTGAGCTCACCGGCCAGGACGGACAGCCGCTAGTGGTGGAGATCACGCACTTTGCGGATAAAGCTTCCAAATAACTGGACCCCGCGGCCATACCAGCTCGGGGTGTGGAAGTACCTCGAGGGTGGCGGCCCTTTCGCTGAACTGGTTTGGCATCGTCGATCGGGTAAGGATGAGGTCGCGCTGCATTGGGCAGCTTGCGCCGCATTTAAACGGGTGGCGAACTATTGGCATATGCTTCCTGAGTACGCCCAGGCCCGTAAGGCGATCTGGGAAGCGGTCAACCCGCATACGGGCAAGCGCCGCGTCGATGAGGCATTCCCGCTTGAGCTGCGATCGGCAACCCGCGAGCAGGAGATGCAGATCGTTTTCAAGAATGGCTCGACCTGGCAAGTCGTTGGGTCCGATAGCTACAACCGCCTGGTCGGTAGCACCCCCGCCGGGGTGGTGTATTCAGAGTGGGCGCTGACGAATCCTGCAGCCCGCGGTTATTTGCGCCCCATCCTGGCGGAGAACAACGGTTGGCAGATCTTCATCACGACCCCGCGCTCGAGGAACCATGCGTACCTGAGCTTCAAGGCCGCGCAAAAGAATCCCGAAGCCTACGCCGAGAAGCTGACCGCGATCGATACCGGGGTCTTTACCCAGGAACGGCTCAACCAGGAACGCCAGGCGTACATCGATTCTTTTGGCGCTGATGAGGGCGAGAGCCTGTTTAGCCAGGAGTACCTCTGCAGCTGGGACGCGGCCATCCTCGGCAGCTTCTACGGCCATGAGATCAGGAAGGCGGAGGAGCAGGGTCGGATACGGCACGTTCCTTACGATGAGCACGTCCCGGTTCATGTCAGCTTTGACATTGGATACACCGACGACACCTCGATGTGGTTCTACCAGGTCATTCGAGGCGAGATCCACGTCATCGACTTTTACACGGCCTCGGGCCTTTCGGTCGCGACCGTCATCGAGATCCTGCAGAGCAAGCCGTACCGCTACGGCAAGTTCCAGCTCCCGCACGATGCCAGGACAAAGACGTTCGCCTCGGGCGGCAAGTCGGTCATCGAGCAGATGGCAGCGCAACTCGGGATCGGCAGCTTGATGATCGTCCCCAATCTTTCGGTCCAGGATGGCATCCAGGCGGTGCGTCAAATGCTCCCGCGGGTGTACTTCGATGCGGAGCGCTGCGAGCAGGGCATTGAGGCGTTGCGACAGTATCAACGGGAGTGGGATGAAGATAAAAAATCATTTCGCTCGACACCGAGGCATGATTGGTGTAGTCATCCGGCAGATGCTTTCCATATGATGGCGGTGGCGTGGCGGGCAGAACCGAAAGCAGACCCGCGAGCAGAGACGAAAGTGCTCTATGTGGGCCAGGAAAACGAAGTCACGCTTAACGATATGTGGGCGGTCCATGAGCGGACCCAGAGCAGGAGAATGCGAATATGAGTGGAGTAAATAATCCGTATCGGTATTCCTATGTAGTGGTCAGCGGTTCCGCGACCAGCACGTTTGGCAAGACAGCCGATTACGTTCATCACGCGGTGGTTGCGGTCACGACGGCAGTATCGGCCAATGCCAGCCTTGCGGTCGGCGGTGTCACGATTGCCGCCCTACCGGCTGATACGCCGAAGGGTGTGTATACGATCCCGCTGAACATTGCGACGACGGGCAGCGTTACGGCGACGACCCTCGGCAATGCCACGATCACGGTTGTTGGGCTGTTTACGCCATGAGCAAGGCGGGCCTTTACGCCAATATCCTGGCTAAACAGGAGCGGATCAAAGCCGGCTCTGGCGAGCGGATGCGTAAGCCTGGCGAGAAGGGCGCTCCGACTGCGAAAGCCTTTCGCGAATCAGCGAAGACGGTTAAGCCGGAGAACAAATGAGCGCAGCCTGGCAACGTAAAGAGGGCAAGAATCCGAAGGGCGGCCTTAACGAAAAGGGCCGCAAGTCGTATGAGCGCGAGACGGGCGGAGAACTGAAACCCCCGGTCAAATCGGGTGACAACCCACGCCGCGCCAGCTTCCTCGCTCGCATGGGCAACATGGCGGGACCGATGGAAAAAAACGGTAAGCCGACCAGATTGGCGCTTGCGTTACGCGCCTGGGGCGCATCGAGTAAGGAAGACGCTCGAGCAAAGGCGAAGGCCATCTCGAAGCGCAACGAATCAAAGGATTAAGTCATGGCCGAAACGGTAGGCACAGAAGTCGAGCGCTATCTACGAACGATCGGCACTTATGACAACGAGTTTGCCAAATGGCAGTCGCGTGTCAAAAAACTGATTAAGCGTTACCGCGATGACACCCGCGGGCAAACCGGCAACGAAACCGCAAAGTTCAACATCCTTTGGAGCAACGTCCAGACGTTGATCCCGGCCGTATACGCCAAGCTTCCGAAAGCTGATGTTACGCGCCGCTTTGGTGACAACGATCCGGTCGGTCGAGTCGCAGCCAGGCTAATCGAACGGGCGATCGACTTTGAGATTGAGCACTACTCAGATTTCCGCTCAACGATGAAATACTGCGTCGAGGATCGCTTCCTCGGTGGCCGCGGAACGTGCTGGGTACGGTATGAGCCGCACGTCGCGCCCCAGGGGATTGGCGATGACGGCGAGCAAGTGACGAACGCGATCGAGCCAGGCGAGGGCGCACCACCAAATCTCGAGCAGATCGAATACGAATGCGCCCCGGTGGATTACGTCCATTGGCGCGATTTCGGTCACTCCCAGGGACGCACTTGGGAAGAAGTCACCCAGGTATGGCGCTGGGTGTATATGACCCGCGAGGCGCTCGCTGAACGCTTTGGCGAGGAAATGGCCCGCAAGATTCCGCTCGACCAGGGACCGGAGCCGATTAACCGCTACAACGACAGCGCACGATCGTTTAACCGGGCAAAGATCTGTGAGCTCTGGGACAAAGAGACGCTGAAGGTCTATTGGTTTTGCAAGGGCATGGGCGAGTTTATCGACGTGCGTGATGACCCGCTCGGCCTCGAGGGCTTCTTCCCCTGCCCAAAACCGCTCTTTGCGACGACGACCTCCGACAGCTTGGTGCCGGTCCCTGACTTTGTGCTCTACCAGGATCAAGCCGTCGAGCTCGATATCCTCTCGGATCGCATCGATGGCCTGGTGAAAGCGCTGCGAGTACGCGGTGTATACGATGCCAGCCAGCCGGCGCTGCAGCGTTTGATGACCGAAGGCGACAACAACGCGCTGATCCCGGTCGACAAGTGGGCAGCGTTTGGCGAGAAGGGCGGGTTAAAGGGCAGCATCGATTTGCTCCCGCTCGACACGATCGCGCAATGTCTCCTGCAATGCTACCAAGCTCGCCAGGACATCAAGGGGCAGATCTACGAGATCACCGGCATCAGCGACATTATCCGCGGGCAGAGCTTTGCCTCAGAGACGGCAACCGCGCAGCAAATCAAGGGCCAATTTGCAGGGTTACGCCTACGCTCCATGCAGGAGGATGTGGCGCTATTCGCCACAGAGGTTATTCGACTCAAGGCGCAGATCATGTGCCTCAAGTACCAGCCGAAAACGATCCTCGAGTATGCCGCGGCCAATCAAATGAGCCAGGCCGACCAGGCGCAAATCCCTGCGGCACTCGAGCTGCTGTCGGACAAACCGCTGCGTAACTTCCGCATTGACATCGCGGCCGACAGCCTGGTGCAGATCGACGAAGCGCAGATGAAGCAGGAGCGCGTCGAGTTCCTGGGCGCTTTCAGCCAATTTGTACAATCTGCCCTGCCGGTCAGCCAGGCTGAACCCGCTCTTGCTCCCCTTATGCTCGACTTGCTGAAGTTTGGGGTCCAGGCATTCAAGGGAGCGCGATCGATCGAGGGCGAGATTGACCAGGTAACGGAGCAGATGAAACAGGCGCTCGCCAATCCAGAGCCAAAGCCAAACCCGATGGTGGAAGCGGAACAGGCCAAAGCCCAGGTCGAGATGCAGAAGGCGCAAATGGTCGCGCAGTCCGATCAGGCGAAGGTTCAGGCGCAACTGCAGATCGAGCAGCTCAAGGCGCAAAACGACGCGCAGCTCGAGCAGCTACGTCAGCAGTTCGAGGCCCAGGTCGAGCAGCAGAAGCTCGCGGCGCAACAGCAGATCGAGAAGTACAAGGCCGATCTCGACGCGGCTACAGCCATTATGGTCGCCCGCATTAAGGCCAACCCTGGCCTCGACATCCCGGCGCTCGAGGCACAGCAAGCCGTCTCTGAGCGCGTGATGCAGGATATGAGCATGGATGTCCGCGCCCAGCTTGATCGGATTGCCGGACTCTATGAGCAGATGGCCTCAACGAGCGATGAGAATATGCGCGGAGTACGGGCTGCGCTGACGACGCTCACCGCTCCGAAGCGGATCATTCGCGGACCCGATGGCCGGGCGATCGGAGTTGAAGCGGTGCAGCAATCGTTCGCAGAGTTTGAACCGCCGATGAGGGCGCAGTAATGGTAATGACCACAAAAGGCGAGATGGCGGAGGCGGATCTCGAGAAACGCGAAGGCGCGATCGAAACCGACCATGAGTTTACGAAATGGGTGGAATACTGGCATGAGGGCGAGTTGGTCCACCGATCGGTTCACGTTCACTTAAAGAAAATTCCCGCCCTTTTTGGCGAGACGGAGAAATTAAATGGCTAACTCCCAGGCAATGTGCACGTCGTTTAAGGTTGAGATCCTGGGCGGCGTTCACGCAATCGGCACCCCGCCGACTCGAGCAAACACCAACAAGGACGTTTTCAAGGCGGCGCTATACCTCGCTACGGGCTCGCTTGGGGCGGGTACGACGGCCTATAGCGTCACCGATGAGGTGTCGGGTGCGGGCTACTCTGCGGGCGGTATTACGGTCAGCAATGCGACCGCGCCGACCTCGAGCGGCACCACGGCATACTGGACCCCCTCTGCCTCATTCACCTACAGCAACGTCACGCTGACGACGGCTTTTGATGCTGTCCTGGTTTACAACAGCACTCAGGGCGATAAGGCGGTCGCGGTGTATACATTTGGCAGTCAGACCGTGACGAGCGGTACGTTCATCCTCACGATGCCGACAAACGACTCGAGCACCGCGCTCCTTCGTATCGCGTGATGAGCTGTGGCAAAGGGCCCCTGGAACACAGGCACCTGGGATGACGCGCAATGGGACAGCCTCCCGGTTACGAGTACCACCGGAACAGGCGGTGTCGGAAACCTTGGAGTCTCCCGATCTGACGCGCTTACCGGCGAAGCCGCCACCGGCGAAACGGGGACGCTATCCGCGTCTACGACCGTTGCGGTCAGCGGAACAAGTGCGACGGGCGCAACAGGCTCTGTCGGAGGAAGCTTTGAGGCGGGCCTTACGGGCAATGCCGCTACGGGTGAAACTGGAGATGTCGCAGACAGCATCACCGTCGCCCTTAGCGGTGTACAAGCAACAGGAGCGGTCGGCGATGAAGGAGATTCGATCGAGGTCGCCCTGGGCGGCGTGGCGGGGTCTGGTGAGCTGGGCGCTCTCAGCGATTCGGCATCCCTCGGGATTACCGGCGTGGAAGCGACGACGGATGTGGGAATCGTCACCCCTGTCCAACAGCCTCCCAGCATCATCATCGACACCCACGACGGTGACAAAGGCGAAAAACACCGCAAAAAGCGGTGGGAGGAAGAAAGGAAAAAGCGCGAAAGGCGCAAACAAGAGCTGATCGCGGCCTATGAGGCGCTGGTTGAGGCAAAACCCGCCCTAGCCGAAGCAATCGTGGGGCCGCATTTAACGGCCCCGAAAGCTAAAGCAGTAGCGCCGCGGATTAATTGGAACGCATTACTCGAGGATATCGATCGCGTCGAGCGACTCTATCGGGAGTATCGCGAAATGGACGACGAGGATGTACTGTTACTGTTATGAAACGAACGTATGTGCTAATCGACGGTGAGTTTGTAGAGCGCAAACGCGATAAAAGCGGGCGTTATCATTACGTTATGCCCGATATCCAGCCGTATAAGTCGATGATTGACGGCCGGATGATTACTTCACGTTCGGAACACCGACGACATTTGAAGGCGAATAACTGTGTTGAGGTCGGTAACGAAGATCCGACCAAGTTTGTTGAAAAGCCAGCCCCGAAAAACAGTCGGGTCGACGTGCTGCGACACCAGTTGGCCAGCATGACCCATGCCGATGCCAACAAGATCCTGGCTCGCCTACGAGACGAAATTCGATTCACCCATGATCCCCACAGGAGACGGTAACGATGGACGTTGAAAACGAGGCCCCAGGCCAGGAACAGGAAACCGATCAAACACTCGACCGGAAAGAGCTGCTCGCGCAGCAGTTCGACGCAGTAGAAGCGGGGGAAGACCCTGCTCCTGCTCGAGCTGGACGCGACGAAAGCGGCAAATTCACCAAATCTCGCGCCTCCGCTCAGGAAGAAGCGGCAGCGCCCGCGGAGGAACCGGCCTGGGCAAAGCCTCCTGCGTCCTGGAAAAAGGAATATCACGAATACTGGTCCAAAGCTGACCCAAAGCTTCGCGAATACGCTTGGCAGCGTGAGGAACAGATGAAAAAGGGCGTAGAGCCCTTGCTTTCAAAGGCGCAGTTTGCGGATTCGATCAATCAAGCGATCGAACCCTATATGCAGACGTTCCAGGGCCTTGGTTTGAAAGCGGAACAGGCGATCGCCAACCTTATGGGCGCTGACTATGCACTTCGCACGTCATCCCCCGAGCAAAAGCGCACCCTTTTCTTCCAGCTCGCCAGGTCGTATGGCATCCCGCTCGAGGGAATCGCGCAAGATCAGGGCGGAGCAGCCCCGGCACAGCCCTCATCTATCGATCCTCTGGTATGGCAGCTCCAAAACGAGCTCAACCAGGTACGCGGCGAGGTGATGGGATGGAAGCAGCAGCAGGAGATGGTGCAAAACCAGCAGCTGCTTAACGAGATCAATTCTTTCTCAACGAAAGCAGAGCATTTTGAAGAAGCGCGACCGACAATGATCCAGCTCTTACAGAGTGGGGTTGCGGAAACGCTGGAAGATGCGTATGAGAAAGCGATAAGATTGGATTCGTCGCTGTTTGAGCGAGTGCAAGCGGCCCAACAGGCTGAAATTGCATCCAAACAAGCAGCACAAAAAGACCGGGCGGCGAAAACCGCTCGGGCAGCTGCGGTCAGCGTCAGAGGTTCCACACCCGGAACCAACACGGCTCCCAAGGCGCAAAGTCGCCGGGCTCTACTCGAAGAAGCGTTCGACGAGATGCAGTCCCGGTTGTAATTAACTGATTAAGGAGTAATTAAAAATGGCATATGCCAATTCCTCAATCAGCGACATCATTGCGACTAACATTCAAAGCCGTACTGGTGAGCTCGCTGATAACGTGACCAACAACAACGCGCTTCTGCGTCGGTTGAAGGATCGCGGCAACATCAAGACGTTTTCTGGCGGTAACGTCATCCTCCAGGAAATCATGTATAACGACTCGACGACGAACAACACCAATAGCTATAGCGGCTATGAAGTGCTGAACGTCTCGCAGAACAGCCCAATCTCGGCTGCTCAGTTCAGCATCAAGCAGTACGCTGCTGCGGTGTCGATCTCTGGCCTCGAGATGATCCAAAACTCGGGCAAAGAGGCGATCATCGATCTCCTCGATGGCCGTATGGAAGTGGCTGAAGCCCAGCTCGCCAACCGCATCAGCGGCGACCTCTATGGCGACGGTACGGGCAACGCTGGCAAAAACCTCGATGGTCTTGCCATCGCTGTGCCGGATTCGCCGTCGACCGGCACCTACGGCGGCATCAACCGCCAGGTGTGGACGTTCTGGCGCTCGGTGTCGTACTCGGGCGTGACGGACGGTGGCGCTGCGGTGTCGGCCTCCAACATCCAGCAGTACATGGACGCGGTGGCTGTCCAGCTGATCCGTGGTACGGATAAGCCGGATCTGATCGTTGCGGACAACAACTATTACCGCCTCTATCTGCAGTCCCTGCAGAGCATCCAGCGTATTACGGACTCCGGTTCGGGTATGGCGGGTGCGGGCTTTGCCTCGCTCAAGTATTACGGCGCTGGCATGGCCTCTGACGTGGTGCTGGACGGTGGTATCGGTTCCTCGAGCTACAACAGCGGCTCGGGTAACGCGAACCATATGTGGTTCCTCAACACCAAGTACCTCATGTTCCGTCCGCACAAGGATCGTAATTTCGTTCCGATCGGCGGCGAGCGGCAGGCGGTCAACCAGGATGCGATCGTTAAATTGATCGGCTTTGCTGGCAATTTGACATCGAGCGGCCCGCAGTTCTGCGGCGTTCTGATCGCTTAATAGGAGTATACGAAAATGCCAGTTATTGTTAATGGCTTTGCGTACCCCGCTCTGACCGACACCAATTCCTCCGCGTCGATTAACGTCGGTACGGTAGTGACTTTGGATGACGGCGGAATGGCGGTGTATGTCCAGGCTGCTTCAAACATTTCGCAGTACAACGCTGTCTGCATCCCGAATACCAACATCGCGACCAATGCGACGACGGCCCGCGTAGCTGACACCAAGCGTGTCGGTTTCGCCCAGGTGTCGATTGCCTCTGGTTACTATGGGTGGGTTCAGCTTGGCGGTAAGGTCCGCGTGAATGTGTCGGCTTCCTGCCTCCCGGCGGTTGCCCTCTACACCACAACGACCGAAGGCCGGTTGGACGACGCTACGGTATCGGGAGCCCTGGTGGCGGGCGTGGTCACGGAAGTGACTGCCTCGGCAACCTCGGCCATGACGGCTGTTGCGGCCTTCACGATGGTTATCCCGGTCCCGTCGAACGCGACCCCGTAACCATGAAACCTCTGGAGATCGTGGTCCAGGCGGCGGGCGAACCGGAGGAGCTCTGCTCCAACATTCGCGCTTCCCTGGCCCGCGGTCTTCCAGAGATGGCCCCCGCTCCTATTGTTCACGACGGTACGTTTGTGTGCGTAGCGAGCGGGTGGTCCATGCCGTCATTTATCGACGAGATCAAAGAGCATCGCAAAGCCGGCCGGCCGATTGTGGCGATCAAAGCCGCGCACGATTTTCTGTGCGAAAACGGCGTAAAGCCGGATCTGTGGGTTAACCTCGATCCTCGCGACCGCACCAGCGGCATCAAACATCACAACGAGCACACGACCTATCTGGTCGCCTCGAGATGTCCCCCGGTAACGTTCGATACGCTGAAGGATCGGAAGGTGTTGTTGTGGCATTCCTGGTCAGAGGGTCCAGAGATGCAAGCGATGGGTGCGGGCAAGCTCGCGATCGGTGGCGGTACGACAAGCGGAATGCGAGCGATCAACATTGGATACATCCTCGGGTTTCGTAGGTTTGTGTTGTACGGTTACGACAGTTGTAACCGCGCTGATGGGATTAAGCGGTTTACGGGCGAAATGACG
>Ga0181352_1000328_pt1 | contig 20625 bp, 33 predicted proteins | sample Fa13VDMLBSN_FD_130103 | JGI IMG/M metagenome (GOLD analysis project Ga0181352, IMG submission 130103) | Freshwater viral communities from Lake Michigan, USA - Fa13.VD.MLB.S.N | ecosystem: Environmental > Aquatic > Freshwater > Lake | place: USA: Michigan | collected 2013-09-23 | reverse complement strand
GAGCTACGGGAGGCTTCATCCAAACCGCAAGCGCGCCTCAGCGGTGCGGGAGTTCTTAGCGACGATATAGCGAGCGGAAATATGGCTTGCTTCCTTCCAATTGCTTACTTACTCAATGCAACGCCTACCCCCCCCTAAAATATTTCCCTGTCTTTTTCAGACTATATCTCCCCTAATATTTATACCCTAGGGCCTCTGGTGGGGGGTGTGTAAAAGTCAAAAAAAAAAAATAAATACGTCTTTTAAGCACGCCCCCCGTTTATCTCAGTGAGTAAGCAACGCGCGAAGCGCGGGAAATATTTTTAGCCGCTTCGCTGCGGCAGTGAGTAAGTAAGCAAGGGCTGAGCTTCGCTCCCAACCAATAACTTTATGACCGAACAAGAAACCATTAAATCCGACGAGCTTCGTTGGCTCAACGGGCAAAGAATCGCTCACCTCGCGAGCCTAGCGGCTCAACGTCAAATCACCATCGAAAACGGGTGGCGACCAACCACTGCCAGCTTCGGCGTGATAACGGGGTTGGAGCACCTCGGACGACTCACGATTCACGCAACCAACGGATGCCTAGCCGCCTACCAACAGGAAAGCGGAGCTTGGTTTATCGGGCACGTCGGACACTTTACTGGAGAGGTAAAACCTCTCTATTCCAGCGCGGCGAGCAAGGGACAAAGCAAAAAAGCTAAGTCTCCCAGCAAAGCCCAACGCACCAGAGATTTCCTAGCCAGTATTTAACACTATGGTCACAATCAACGAAACACCCGACGGATTCCGCGTTCTCATCAACGGAACCCAGCTCCGCCTACTTTTTACACGAGAAACAGGGCGTCCAGCCGTGCAGCGATTTGCCGAACTCGTCCAACTCCAAGCGGAGCAAATCCTCGCGGCGCACAACGCCAGTGAAGCCAAGCGGCAGCTAAACTACGCTAATCCCGGACAAGGTCGCAACTGGCCCGAGTTCCGAACCTACGAAAAGCTGCTCAACCGACTTCAAGCCGAAGCTGGAATCAAGGATAGCTAACTTCAACAACTCTATGCAACCACTAATCCAAGCACTCCGAGTCGCTCTGTTTGTAGCTTACGCAATCAATACAGGGTCCACCGTAGTTCCACAAGCAATAATCCGCTCACTACAAGACGCAATCAAAGAACTCGAAAAATGAACAACACCTGCCTCATATGCAACGGGCCGATGAAAATCGGCCACTCACCCAACGCACGCTACTGCGGACCCCGCTGTCGGAACAAAGCGTTTCGACTCAAAGAAAAGGGCCGCGTCGCTCCGCTGCGCAACCAAGCCGAACTCATTCACTTCGCGTCCAAGCTGGGCGACAGCCCACAAAGTTTTGAGTGGTCCGCGCACGAGCTTCCACTCGCCCCGTTCGGATTCGATATCGCCCAACACGACGAGAATCCCCGTATGTGGACAATAGGCCGCGCCTAACGCTCGTCTCTTTTATGACACCAGAAGAACACACCGAACTCATTAACTCCATCCTCACGCGGCCTCGACGCACTTCTATGAGCACACAACAGTGTGCCAACAACGACACAATCTCAATTCTATGACCACACCATCCGGCTACCGTCTCGCAACATCCCACCGCGAAGCGTCGCGTCCCGACGCACTCGTTTTCGACACCGACCTCCGCTATTGGCGCAAGCCCACAGCATGGGAAATCACGTCGCCTACGGCAATCATCGCGGTGCCTACGGCACAAAATCCCTCCGACGACCTTCGTGGCTGTCTCGGCATAGTCATAACCTTGGCGGTCGCTTTCGGCACCGCAGCCATTCTTTACGTCGCACTACACATATGAACTGGTCCACAGAACAGCAACGAATTTTCTCAGCGTTAGCTGACCCCACTCTCCGGCATCTGCTCGTCGTCGCGTCAGCAGGCTCGGGCAAAACAACCACCATCGTCCAATGCACCGCGGAGCTTTCGCCATACGTCGCGCACAGGTTCTTGGCGTTCAACAAGAGCATCGCCACCGAACTGGAGTCTCGACTCCCCCGACATTGCATCGCCTCCACCTTCCACAGTGCAGGCATGGGTGCACTCAAACGGGCAGGGATTAAGTCGAGGATTGATGCACAGAAAACGAACTTCCTCCTGCGTAAACAAGGACTCAGCAAAACTGATTTCCAAACCTACGCCTCCGCAGCTTGTCGCCTAGTTAGCTATGCCAAAAACGCCGGACTTGGTGCGCTCCACTCAGCAGATACTCTTGCCTTTCAACGATTGCTCACGCATTTCGACGTTCAGCATGAAGGTAACGACGCAGAATTGATTTCAATCGCGTCCAAGCTGCTCTACAGCTCAAACAACGAAATGAGCTTTATCGACTTCGACGACATGCTCTACCAACCATTGCGAATGGGCCTCCCATTCGACCGAGTCGCCACCCTTTTCGTCGATGAAGCCCAAGACACCAACGAAATACAACGAGCTATTTTGCGTAGGATGCTCGCACCAACCGGGCGGCTCGTTGCCGTCGGCGACCCATCGCAATCCATTTACGGTTTCCGCGGCGCGTCCAGCGACGCCATGTCCCTCCTGCGGAGTGAGTTCGCTATGACTGTGCTGCCACTGAGCGTGAGCTACAGGTGCAGCGTCTTGGTCGTAAAAGAAGCCCAACTCTACGACAAAGGACTAACAATATGACACTAACACCAGCATATGGTCGTGACTATAAATCACAAACTGCGGTCATCGAAGCATTTAACGCTAATAAAGACTTCATCCGCAACGATTTGATTTGTCAGCTCATCAACAAACAACAAATCCAACCCGGCACGCGGATTCAATTTCGTTACGCCAAACTTCGCAAAACCTTTATTCACACAAACCACACTCCGCTCGCCGCAGGTGAGCCAACAACGAACACTTTAATCTCTTTATGAACACACAACTAATCCTCGAAGACGCATTCGTCCTCACCCGAGCTTTTAGCTCCGGACACAAGTCCCTCAACGACCTCGTCGTGGCCGTCGGCCGCTACAAACCACTAGCCGCCGCCTACCTCGCCATCTGCATTCAAGACCTACTGGCCTCGCACGAAGCAAAACGGTTTCGTATGGAACTCGCAACTCAAACCGCACGCAAATGAGCACGAAAAACAAAGGAGATATTCTCGCGGAGCGCATTGAAGATGCAATTAACAATTACCCACTCAGCGCCGTAGCTTCAGGCAGGTTGCGTGACATCATCGCCGACTACCGCAAACCGTGGACCCTAGGCCGAAGCGTCAACGGCTTCACGCTTGGCGACGGTCAGGAGTGGCACCGAAACGACTGGACAGAGGACATGCTGCCGGAGGGTTGGAGACCAATGCTGTTAAATGAACAGCACGTTGCGGGAGATGAATACAAATCAGAGAATGACGGTCTTTTTTACGTGCAAGGCAATTATCCGCATACTATTTGGGCACATCACGCGTATCATCGCACTCGCCGCCCGCTTCCAACCGTCGCAAAGCTCGTTCCGCTCGGGCCGGAGGATGTGCCGCCGGGGAGTGCAATCAGGGTTAAACATTCCGATGTTTGGCGCGTCGTGTTAGGAAATTACGACGGAGTGCAAGTTTACAACGCCCGCTATTCATACGACGATTTGCATGAGCATTACGAAATATCCAGAGACGGCGGAAAGACTTGGCAGAAATGCCAGAAGGAGGTCAAATGACCGACGATAAACTAAAGCAGGCACTCGCGAAGATGCTGCCGGATTTGGCAGAAATAAGAACCGGAGAGTTTTCTGGAGATATATTGTATTGGAAACAATGGGGTTTGCCAATACAGGACACCGAACTCCTGCACGTTTGCGCGATGTTGGAAAATGAGCTGCGACCAATACATCAGGAAAGGTATTGCCGCCTGCTGCGCGAGAAAATCGGCAGCTATGATGCAGCAATTTCCGCCACATGGCAGCAACGTGCAACCGCACTCGCAAAAGTGAAAGGGATTGAAGTATGAAAGGTGAACATATTCTAATTATCGGAGTGGTGATTGTCGCCATTCTTGTATTCATTTCAACCATTCTTATATCTCAGCCATGACACCCGAAGCACAACGAATCGCCATAGCGGAAGCCTGCCCCGGCGTTGCCTGCAAAAACATCAACGGAGAGTGGGTATGGCGGGAACAGCAGTCGCGCCGATTCAACCCCCTCTCCGACCTCAACGCCATGCACGAGGCGGAGAAGGTGCTGACTGACCAGCAACGAACAAGCTACTTGGATAAACTGTATGAAGTGTGCAACCCGCACTCGATGCTCAACGACGACTGAAATCTCACTTGCGCAACCGCCGCCCAACGCGCCGAAGCCTTTCTCCGAACACTAAACTTATTCCAATGATTCAACCATCACCAACCGCACCACTCGGCAGCGTAACAACCCTGGAGCGCTACTCCCCGTCAGACTTCCCGCCCTCAGCCGTTGTGCTTTGTCGCAACACTGCGCCGCTCATTGCGTTTGCGTTCCAACTGATTCGAAAGAACGTCGGTGTCCGCGTAGCGGGTCGAGACTTCGGCACAGGGTTGATAACCCTTGTTGAGCGGACGAAAGCCACGAGTATCCCCGAGCTTTCCCAAAAGCTCGACGCCCTCCGTGACAAGGAAATCAACACCGCCGTCAAACGAAACAACACCTCGGCGTTAGCCGCGATTGAAGACAAATACGAGTGCCTGAATCTGTTCGTGGCCGACGCGACCAGTGTCCCCTCTCTCGTCGCGAAAATCGCCGCCCTCTTCGACGACAAAACAACGGGCCTCCTAACTCTGTCCACCATTCACCGGGCCAAAGGCTTGGAGTGGCCCACCGTGTTCATCCTCAACCGCAATCTCATGCCTTCCAAATACGCGAAAGCTGACTGGGAGTTGCGCCAAGAATCCAACCTTATGTATGTCGCAATCACTCGCGCCAAGCTCGACCTCAAGTATATTTCCAGCGATTGCTGGGCAACCAACTAACTCTTATGTCACTCGAATCCTGGAAACAACTCTACTACCCCATCACCGCCGAAGAAGCAGCCAAGCTGTCGTCACGGGAAATCATCCAACACTCACTCACGAAGTGGATTGGTCTCCGCAAAACAAACCTTGACCGACATGGTGTTTGGAAGTCTGTGGTCTGCTTGCTCACTGATGGTTCTGATACACCTAAGCTTAGCATCACCGGTTCCACGTGCTCGCTCTGCGCTCGTTATTATGACCCCTCCGCCGATGAGCCAGCCTCCTGTGCAAGCTGCACGCTAGCTCAGTTAGGAAAGTCCGGCACCGACTGCTTTAAAGAATACATACACTGGCGCGACACCGCCGACCCCGAGCCGATGATTGCGCTGTTGGAACGGGCACTTCAGACCGCCGAAGCGAATTAAATATGCGCGAGCATAGCTCGCTGGCATGAAAATAGATTGCAGATATGCCTCGATTCCTCTTGCAAATCCCCGCGCATGGATTATTCTTCCATTCTCGATTCGATGCCAAAGGCCCGCTTGCCAATCATATTTCCGCAATGCCGAAGGTGCAAATACACCTTCGCAACGCGTCGGCGCAATCGAGTCTTCTGCTCATCCTCCTGTCGGGACAAACACCGCTGGGCAACGCATAAAATCATCAAGATTGTCTCCGACAATCCTCCATCCCTTTAAGGACACACGTCCTTCAAACCTCGACGAGCTTGGCACCCTCGTCGTTGACTAACCGCCACCAAAACAAAAACAAAAACAAAACTATGAGTGACACTACAAACTATAACTTCAGCACCGGACCATTCGAAGACCTTTCGTCGCCCGGACCAGCCTCCGTCGAAGCGTATGACAACGCTGCCGGACAAGGCCCTGGCCAGTGTCTGAAAGACGCTATCCAGAACGAAATCTTCCGCGGACACATTCCGTATTTCTGGTCTGAGTTCACGCCCAAAGCTGAAGCACAGTTCGGCCTGGCCCGTGAGGTCGACGCGGACGCAACGGCAAAGGCCCGCGCTCGTGCAAAGGAAGGCGCAACCGTGAGCGATGTGCTCGAAAAACCAACGGCATGGATTAAACGGCTGAAGGCGTCGCTCCCTGACTTCGCACCGGTCGTCGCACTCGCACGCAGCGTGGCGTCCAGCCTCGCCATCGACCCAAGTCCTTCACGCCGCGCCTCAGGACCCGGCAAGGCGTTCCTCGAAAAAGCCGACACCATGTTGGCCCTCGACGACGAAGCACTCGAATCCAAGGTCAGCAAGCTCCTCGCCACGGTCGAAGGTTTCGACCTCACCCGCGATGGCGACGGCCGTCCGACCCGCGACTCGCTCGCCGCGTTGGTCAAGGCGTTCTTCGACGCTATGGCGTAATTGCCATGTCAGGATGCTGCAAGCTGAACAAGTCGCAGCCGACCAGTCAGGAAGCCGCTAGTCGTTAATCCCACACGAGCTTCCCTCTCTGCTTGAACCAAAGCCCAGTGACGGTGGGGAAGTTCGTCCGCGACCCGGCGCGTTATCCGGGACACTTTATGAAAGACAAACAATTCGCCATCTGCATGGCTATAGTCCTTGTCATGATATTGTTAGCTTTTGCTAACTTATTCTGGCAATCCTGACGCGAAAGCGTCCGTCGTTATCCAGCCAGCTATGTTCGACGTTAACAACTAAAGCTGCTCACGAGCTACGCCGTGTAATGCGTAGCATTCTTTCTTTTGTGTGCGTTCCGGAAGCAGGCTCTCCGTATAAACCTGCAAGTTTTGGAGAGGGCGTTCCCTGAAAAGAACAGTGCTCCACGACAGAAGCAATCGGCGGAATGGTGCACCATTGTCCCGACCTGTCCGCATACCGGCCTGCGTAATGACCGGCATCTCTTTCGACTAACCGCAAAGCAACATTCGGAATATCCGTTACTTCCGGCGCACATGCGCACCAACCGCGATGCCTGTTAGTCGCTTCTTTCTATGTTACCAAAATCCACAACATCATCAACGCCCGACACCACACTGTGGCAAGTTCACCTACCCAACGTCGAGAACAAATACTGGCAAGACCTGAATCTCTCCAAGGGTTTCCGTCAAGTCCTCGTCGAACACCTGCTTGCAGCGTTAGCTGCCAAGTTGCGTGAGTCCATCCCCGTCCCTTGTTGGGACCCCGAGAACGACGACATCGTCATGAACCTTATCAACAACATCACCTTCGAGAAACCAAAACCAAATGGCAAATCCAAATCCACTAAGTCCCGACGCACCAATCCTCCAACTGCTTGAGCTACGCCACGGCACGCTTGCAGCAGACATGTCCGACGAGCAGCTTGCTGCCCTCATCACCAAGCTACGCGGCATGACCCAACAACCACAGACACTCTCCAGCGTCGTCGCTGGCGAAGCCGTCAAAGCTCGCGGCACGTCCAAAGCAATCAAAGTTAAAAACATTCTCGACCTTATCTAATGAACCTCAACCTCTCCAACGTATCCGTGCTGCCGCCTGTCGATGACAGTCCTCGCCGCCAACTGCTAACACCACTCCCCACCCCTGGTGAGTTCCTTCTCGTGCTGGATAACTCATCCCTTGAGAAGTTCACCACCTGCCCAACTGCCGCGAAGAACTACCTCGTCCTTGGTCGTGAAGCCCATGCACGCAACGCTGCCCTTGTGTTCGGGGGTGCCGTCCACGCCGGGTTGGAAAAGCTTCTCGTAGGAGCTGACCCCCAGCTTCAAGACGAAGCGATTGTAAACCATTTCGCCAAGCATCCAACGCCACCGGATGAATACCGGACTCCAGCTTGTGCCCTCGAAGTGCTCAAGCATTATCGTGTTCGTGCAGGGTTTCCTGACTATCAGTGGGAACTTCTCGCAGACGAGAAAGGACTTTTAGTTGAACGTGCTTTCGAGCTTCCGCTTGGCGTGATTGACGTCAACGAAGAGATTTCCTATGGGACTTTCCGTGCTCATGTTACTAAGATTCATGTTGCATGGTCCGGCCGCATCGACGCAGTCGCTATCGCCAACGGCATGGCCCGCGTTGTCGACCACAAGACCACCTCCATCGCTGGCGACCAAGTCATTCAGGACTTCCACCTCTCGAACCAAACCATCGGATATGTCTGGGCCTGCCAACAGCTGTGGCCACAGTTCAATGTCTCTGGTTTCTGTGGTAACTTCATTCACCTCAAGAAACCAAACAAAGGCCAAGGACTTATGGACCGTGGCGTGCGCGGTGGCGACCCACCATTGAATTTCTTCCGCGCTTACTTCGAGTATTCCCCCGAGCGGTTAAAGTGGTGGCACAACAACGTAATCCACATCGTCTCGGACTTTATTCACAACCTCGTGCGGGACTACTTCCCCTCCCACACTAAGTGGTGCTTCGGCAAATACGGAGCTTGCCCCTATCACAACGTGTGCTCCCAAGACAGCGACGCGTTGCGTGCGTCCATACTCAACAGTGATATGTTCCGTCCCGTAACTTGGAATCCCCTCGCTGACCGCTAACCCTTCTTCCTTTATGTCCAAACCTCGCCAGCGCATTCGCGCAAATCACAACAAGCACACCGCTCGTCCGTCTCGCTTCCCGCTTTTCGTCAGAAAATCCGGAGACAAGTTCGTCGAACACAAACCAAAAGAGCGCGCCCAAACATATCGGGAAGCCGTCCTCGTCGGACAAGCCGTCTCCGGTTACGGAAACTTCTACGTTGACACCGGCGACTGGGTTCCACCTCGGGAAGTCCAGCTGCTCGAAGTTCAACCCACCGCTCGCCAATCCAAACTCAAATCAATCCTCGACACAATATGAACGAACAACTACAACAACTACAAACCAATCTCAACATCGCCATCGCGTTCAACAAAGCGTATCCAAACCTTCCTTCGGGTTACTTCCACGTCAACGCCGACGTAATCCAATTCTCCACTTGGTGCTATGAAGGTGACCGTGAAGACAAGCTCACCGCCTACGCCCAGGTGTTCGGCAAAGATGACTGGACTGCCGTCGAAGAATCTCGGCGCACTGACTGGTCGAAGACTATCCTTGGTGTGACCATCACCCTCTACGACGCCAAGCACATGCCACCTCGTCAGCCACGTCCCGTCGCTCTGAACGAATGGCCAATCCAACTCACAGAAAACTCCACGCTATGCCACTAATCGAAAACTACTCAGCTCAATCCCGTCTCCGTGTGCTCCTTCAGGGTCCGCCCGGCTCCGGCAAAACCACTACCGCCTGTCAGTTCCCAAAGCCTTGGGTCATTGACGCGGATATGAACCTCGCGGGAGCACTGCGTTGGCTGCGAAACGCTAAGCTTCCTCTCCCTGTTGGTTACGACACCATCGACAAAGACGATGCCGGCGTCGTGGTCCCTCCGCTCCAACGCACTAAGCGACTCCTCGACGCGTGCGCAGCCGCTATGAACAACCCCGACGTCGAAACAATCGTCCTCGACGGCGGCACCAAAATCGGTGACTACTTCAAAGACGAAGTCCTGAAGCAGAACCCCACCAAGTCGGGCGGCTTCGAGATGCCGACGTGGGGGTTTTATTATAAAATCTGGGTGTCGTTTATCAACCAACTCTCGGTGTGCAACAAACACATCGTGTTTATCTTCCACGAAAAGGTTGACAAGGACGAACTCGACGGGTCGACTAAGTTCTTCCTGAACATCCAAGGCTCGTTCAAAGACATGGCGGGCGCACTCTTCACCGATGTCTGGCGTGCCGAAGTCAGTCAGCCCCTCTCCGCTAACGCACAACCTGAGTATGTTATCCGCACAGCGCAGTCGTATCGCAATCACGGACTCAAGAACGGGTTGGGCCTTCCCGCTACGTTTAAGTTCGACTGGAAAACAATCGAAGCCAAGCTCAACTCATGAAAACTCTCCTTCTCTTGTGCTTTGCTCTCTCCGGTTGCACTACTAACATCACCGTCCACGCCAAGCGAGCATCTATTTCGTTGTCGCCTGTCATCTCCGTCGACGCAGTTCCACTCCCATCGCTATGAATGTAGCCTTCGTTGTCAATCTCACTGAGCCCGACGGTGCCATGCCCGACCTCAACGCGATAGCTTCTGATTTGCTCGACGCGTTGGAGTCTGCTGGCTTCGACGTCGCGTCAATCAATCCTTGGAACAGACCATCTATTGCGCCTGTTCCTAATCCCTTTATTCCGCCGCTGGTGGACTAATCGCCGCGAGACGCTTCTCGCACTAAACAAAACAAAACAAAAACATAAATGAATAAACCATTAACTATCAACCTAAGCACCGGCAACGTCTCCACCGCAATCCCAATCATCGCGGACAAAACCCAAGCTCGGCTTCGTCTCACGTCGCTCGACGTTCAGGAGAAAGAAGGCGGCTCGGACTCGCTCAAGTTCGTGTTCGAACTCACCCATCCGGTGCCCGACACCCAAGGCTCGACCATCCATCCAGGTGGTCTCGGCTCGAAGGTCGTCGAGTTCATTCCGCTTGTTGCCAAGCCCGACGCGAAGGACCCACAGTGGAATATCAAGAAAATCGCGACGCGCATCGACGCGCTGCTCGGCACGGCGGATGCTGGTCATGCGAGCAAGCCCGCTCGTCCGGACCTCAATGGTGAACTCGTCGGGCAACTGCTCGGCAAGGAACTCATCGCCATCATCAAGGTTAAGACCGGTGAATACAGTGGCAACGAGATTGCTACGGTCATGTTCCCCGATGACGTGAAGGCCTAACAACATGACTGCTGCAATCGAATCCAAACTTAACAACCAAGTCTCTATTGAATGGGATGAAGTTGTTGCTGTCATTGGAACTCACATGGACCCCGAAGACGTATTTTCCGCAGAAACGCTTCAAGCGTGGGCAGAAGATAATGGCTACGTGAAAGAAACTTAGTCCTAACTCTGTGCGCTGGCAGACCGCACACTAATCCGTCTGCCACCTCTTTCTTTATGTCCGACTTTTCAATTCCATTTTCATCAATCGTATTCGGCTCCCGTGAACGAACAACCTACACCAACATCGACAGCCTCGCTGAGTCCATCCGCGACGTCGGACTCCAATGTCCTATTATCCTGTCGCCCCTCCCCGATGGTAAGTTCCGACTCGAAGACGGAGGACGCAGGTATCGTGCACTTGAATCACTTGGCGTTACCGAACTATTTCACGGGGCTACGTCTTCCGTTGGTCGACCCGGCTTCGTCCTGAAGTCCGAAGTATCTTCCAACGAATCAGCTTGGCTGACCGAGCTCATCGCCAACATGCACCGTGAGAACTTCGACTGGCGTGACGAACTCCGTCTTATCGTTAAAGCGTATCGCGAACAAGAAAAGAAAGCCAACGCTCAAGGCAAAGACCTTTACTATTCCACGTTTGGCAAGATGCTCGGCAACTACAACCACGCCGACATCAACGCGGCGGTGAACGTCCATGATGAGGTCGTCGCGAACCCGGAGAAGTTCTCTTCTTGTGAGAGCATCCTCCACGCATACAGCACGATGCTCAAAGACAGCAAAGCAGTTCTTGAGAAGCAGCTTGCCGAACGTCGCAAAGCTAACGTCATCCAGTTGCCGGAGCGTCCTTCTGTCCAAGCTGACGGCCAGCCTCAACAGCAAGCTGTTGCTCCGGTCTCATTCGATGTGAACTCGGTTGCACTCTTCGGTAACTCCATCGACCACCTTGAATCCCTCCCTGCTGGTTCGTTCGACCACATCGTGTGTGACCCAGACTTCGCCGTCTCGGTCGAAGACCTCTCCGCGAATAACATCTCCGCTGTCGACGGGGTTATCCAATCCTCAGTTGAAGACTCGCTCTCTGACCTCAAGCGATTTATCGCTGCGTCGTTCTCTGCCGTGCGTGACGGTGGTTTCCTCGTGTTCTTCTATGACCTCAACCACCATGAGAAGCTGCTTTCTTGGTGCGCAGAATCCGGCTGGCGTGTCCAACGCTGGCCTATCATCTGGCATAAGATGGACTACCGTTCGAACGGTGCGCCGAACCACAACTCCTGCAAGAACATTGAATACGCTATGGTTTGCCGGAAGCCCTCCGCCGTGTTGAACACCGTCACCATGTCCTCCATCTTCCCGATGCCAACTGGCAACACGACTAAGGTGCTCGGCCATCCGTTCGCTAAGCCCATCGGCCTCTGGACTTCCATCTTCAAGATGGTCGCACAGCCCGGCCAGTCCGTCTTCGACCCATTCATGGGTGCAGGGTCCAGCGTTATTGCTGGCCTCCGCTATGGACTCCACTCTTCCGGAATGGAACTCAATCCCGACCATCATGCCAAAGCCATCATCAACATCTCTCGATTTCAAGAGCTTACGCTATCCTGATTTCTTCGTCATCTATCTCGATGCCGACCACCGTATCTCGCAAATCTACCGCTATCCGGAGGGTCGCATCACCCGAGACCCGATGATTTACTCCGGTCTCGAATCACTTCCGCCATTCCATAAACACGAGCTTGAACAATACCTCTACTCCCTCAATCGTATTTGAGCAGCGCAGCGTTGCCAACATGCCACCGACTGCGTGGTCACCCGACAGGAAAATCCTTGTGGTGGGTGACTGGCCCGACTACGTCGAAGAGGACCACGGCTACGTGTTCTGTGGGACAGCTGGCAATTTGCTCGACCGCACGCTACGTGACCTCGGCTCATCCATAAAGCAATGCTATCTAACTAACCTGTATCCACACCGTGTCAACCACAAATCTCAAATCAAACCAGAAGCCCTCGCTCGTGGAACAGAATCTGTGCTCTTGGCGTTTAAGTCCTACTCCCCTCACATCATCCTCCTTCTTGGTGAAATGGCACTTCAGACCTTTAAGGCTGGAGCTGAACTTAAAGGCTGGCGTGGTAGTTTATTCCTTCAACCAGAGGGACCTTTCAGCGGCGCAAAGTGCGTGGCTACATTTCATCCAAGAGATGTTCTCACCGCCTATGAGACGTTTCCGCTATTCCAATTCGACGTCCGCCGCGTGGTTGAAGAAGGAACAAGTAGCACACTTGTTGTTCCTGTTAGAGAACTATATACAAACCTGGGAGCATCTGAACTTATACGACTCATGGACGATTGGCCCGTGGGCCAAAGATGTTCCATCGACATTGAAGGAGGACTTCCGGAAGATTGTGTCAACTCAGCAGTTAAAGCGGACTCCAAACGTCGGAAGTATATCGGCTGGCGGTGCATGAGTATCGCCGGTCGCACAACTCGTGCCTTCACTATTACGTGGTCCCGCTTCAACGAGGCCGACCGCTGTGCTGTGATGCGGAGCTTCGCTCGACTCATGTGCCGCCCCGACGTGCCGAAGGTTCTCCAGAATTCCCTCTACGATAACTTCGTTTTGTCCTACGGCTACGCTATGCCGATTACCCCTGTCGTCGAGGACACCATGCTCAAAGGGTGGGAAATCTATTGTGAGTTGCCTAAGGGCCTCGCCACTCAAGCATCCATCTGGACTCGTGAACCCCATTGGAAAGACGATGATATGTATCAATCCGACGGGGAAGGACTCGCCCTCGGGTGCGCGAAGGACTCCGCGGTAACGTTGGAAATCTGCGAAGCCCAAGACGGGGCGCTGAATCCGTTAGCTCGTGCCCACTATCGTGCGAACATCGACCTCCTCAACCCGATTCTCTTCATGGAGTTAAGGGGGATGGCCTACGACCAAGCGTCCGTCGCCAAGCAGAAAGCAGAGATTCAGGTTGAATTTAATTCTCTCGGTGACCAGTTGTGCTCGACTGCCAAGTCGGAGCTGCGCGGTCCCAAAGGTTCGCTCTCTTCCAAGCGACTCGCTGAACACCTTTATGTCAAAGCAAACTACCCACCTCAATACAAGAAAGAACATGGTCGCAAAACCAACAAATACACAACCGACGTTGAAGCCCTGCTCACTCTCAGCAAACGCTTACCCGGCGACGAGTTCCTCGCAGGAATCCTTCGTCATCGTCACCTTGAAGGATACTTGGAAACTCTTTCCATTTCTCCTGACAGCGATGGACGCGTTCGGTGCGGTTACAACGTGGTCGGAACTGAAACCGGACGGCTCACGTGTTATACGTCGCCGACCGGTGCTGGTGCGAATCTCACCACTATCACTAAAAAACTTCGCAAGAATTACGTCGCCGACCCCGGCTATGACTTCTTCCAATGTGACCTTAGCGGAGCCGACGGATGGACTGTGGCGGCGCATTGTGCTGCGTTGGGTGACCGAACTATGTTCGACGATTACGTCGCAGGACTTAAGCCCGCGAAAATTATCGCACTCCTATATGCTTTTGGTCCCGAGGTCAACAACCTCTCCCTCGAATCTCTCCTCTTTTGGAGTTCCGACCGAGTCTTTCGCCACGTTTCCAACAGCGTGGGTTCGTGGGTTTATGACGGTTCCAAAGTCGTTCAGCACGGAACCAACTACGGAATGGGTATTCCCACCATGCAGTCCAGCCTCCTTAAACAGAGCTTTAAAAAATCTGGAAAACCTGTCTATCTCGAACACGCTGCAGGCAGTCTGCTGCAACGCTTATACCTCCAGCGTTACCATGGAGTTCCCGTCTGGCACAAGTGGGCAGAAAGCGAGTTAGTTAATCGCGGCTCGCTGACCAGCGCAAGCGGCCACACTCGGGAATTCTTTGGCCGTAAGTTTGGGACTGCCCTCCGCGACACCGTGAAGCAGTTTCTTGCCGACGAACCACAACAGAACACCACCTGGGCCACCAACCTAGCCATGCTCAATCTGTGGAAAGACCCAGCAAACCGCGTGCAATCCTTCGTTGGTCGGGTGATTACCACTTGCGACGGCACGCAGCACTTCGTCCCCGTTGAAGCTCTGCCACAGCTCAGTCGGCTACGCCCCGGCTCCCTACTCATTGAGCCGCTCCACCAAGTTCACGACGCCCTATGCGGTCAGTGGCCACAGTTCCTGCGTGACTGGGCACGAGCCAAGGTCAAAAGCTACTTCAACAACACTCTCACTATCGCCAAAACAAACCTTGTCATCCCCTTCGAGGGTGCTTATGGACCTTCATGGGGTGACCAACCACATCAGCTATGACCTTCAACAACCGTCAATGGCGACCACTCACCGCAGGTGAGTCCGTCCAACCTGGTGACTGGCAAGCCACAGTTTCCATTGGTCAGCTCAGGTCAAAACCCGAAGACCGCACCGGTCAATACAAACCAATCCTTGAAATACCAACTGCTCGTGTGTGCCCTATGGCATCCGGCTGGTTTTACATTCGACCATTATGAACCCAATTAAAGTAACTCGAAGATGTAAGCCTTGCGATTCACGTTACATTCTTATTGATGATGTGGTAAAACTTGTAGCCGATTTTAGCCAACAAATTGAACAAAGGTTTCCAGGCTACGAAATCTATTTTAGTGCTCATCGCCAATATCCTAGTGAGCCTTGGCCACTTCATGCACTAATACTTAATCATCCAAGTTACGAAAATACACTATGAACCTACCACAAAACATAACCGACCGATACATCAACTCGTTGCTACGCGACGGAACCAACAACAACTTCCACCTGATGAAAATGGAACGCCACCCTATGACAGTGGGTCACGACCTCGTAGGGTGGTATTTCTCCGTGACTATTCAGGTGCTTAATCCTGACCTCACTGTTGTTGAGCGTCGCGGCGCAACTCCTAACGAAGCCCTCTCGCGGTGCTTACTTGCGTGCGGTGTAACCTTCGCAAGTTAATTTATGGAACCCGTTTCTTTTGTCCTCACGCTTATTGTTCATGGAATCTGGGCCAGTGTTATTCTACACGCGCTTGACGAAATCTTAGAACAACGTCGTCGTGAAACTAAAACTGGAGAATTTGAAGACTAATGCCAACCAACAATCCCAACGGCAGACCCAAGCATGTCACCGACGACACGCGCGACGTAGTCCGTCGAATCGTCATAGCTGAAAACCGTCGCCTCACAGATGAACTCGCACCTCTCCTCAAGTCGATTGACTCCAAACTCACCGTCGCAATCGCCAAGCTGCACAACCTCGGCGTCGAAGTCACCTCGAAAGAGAAACTTTCTCTTAAATTGGTGGCGATTCTTTCGGAGTTGCTGGAGGCTCCGACGCAAACGCAAGGGGAAGCCCTCGCGGTGGTGAAGGATTTTTTGTTTAACGTTACCAAGAAAAAATTATGAACGAAATAGAACGCCAAATACAATTTGAAAAAGAATGTCGACAAGTGTGGGTTGCTATCTGCGCAGCTTGCTGTCCTGACACAAGAGTAACAGACCCAAAGCAAGCAATTCATTTTGCAGACAAAATCGTCGTAGCTTACCGTGAACGCTTTAATCCTAACGAAGAATGAAACCACTCCTCGCACACATCTATGAACCACACCGAGTCACCTACCCCTGTTACGTTCAGCCCAAGCTCAACGGGATTCGGGCGTTGTACCAAGCTGGAAACTTTCAATCTCGTGACCAGCTTCCTTTCCCCAAAGGACTACTTGACCATTTGGCAAAACCCTTGCTTGATACATTTACGTCAGATGTTATCCTCGACGGAGAACTCTACGTCCACGGTTGGCCTCTGCAACGAATCAACGCCGCAGTAACCCCAGTCCGTCAGCATCCGACGGAGGACACGCTGAAGGTTGAGTATCATGTGTTTGATGTAATAGACTTTGGGAAGTCGTTTGCTGCACGTCATGCAAATACCCAAACTCCAATCGGACAACTTTGGAAGACCTTTCCGGGTTGCATCAATCGTGTGCTTACCGTCTATGTAGTAGACCAAAAAGGTGCCGATGAATGGTATGCCGATTTTGTTTCCGGTGGCTACGAAGGCATGATGTATCGTCTCGGTGACTGCCCGTATACGAAACCAAAGCAAGCCTTTTACGACCACCCACTTGGTGCTGGAACCTTTCCTTCCCGTGCCCGCTTTCTCTCTGACAAATCCAACCGTGTCTGGCACTTGCTCAAGCGCAAAGACTGGCAGGACGATGAGTTCGTGTGCGTCGGTGTTCAGGAAGGTGAAGGAAAATACACTGGAACACTTGGTGCACTTCAATGCTTAGTCCCAAAAGACGGTTATAATTGCCGTTTCCACGTCGGCTCCGGACTCACCGACGCAGACCGCAACCACTATTGGGCCAACCCACCGCTTGGCCGCCTAATCAAAGTCAAATACCTATGCCTGTCGTCTGACGGAATTCCACTAAACCCAACAATACTAGCCGTTCTATGACAATAACAATTACCAAACAAGAACTGCAAGACATTCTTGCGGAACACACAGCAAAGATGATTGACTGGAAAGAAAAACTGATTCCCGCAATTCTACAAGCAGTTCAAACACCCAACACAATTATGTCTCCTATTGACCAAATACGTGCCACTGTCGCAAAACATTTAGAAACCTTCCCCCAAATCAAATTCCTATGAACATATACAACACAAACCTCACGCTCGGTGCCCGAGTCAAATTACCCGTGCACCCTGCCGACCCGAAAACAAAATTCCACACAGGAACGATTGCCCGCGCTGGACACAGGGGCGTCCGTGGTGGCACGGGATTCCGTGTCGACTGGGACAACGACAATCCAATGGGAGCGCCGAGACACTTCGGAGCTTTTCTTCGTCCCGACTGTGCTTCCCAATCCTTCGGCCTTTCCTTGCTATGACCACCGACGAACTCATCCAACTCATGCGGACCGTGTCCCTCGCACAAGTCCGCAAGGAACTCGACCGACTCAAAAAGAAATCGCCACGCGAATTTCAACACATCGTAGACTTCTACACAGCCGCAGCTAATGTCAAACCAACCTAACTACATCCGTGAATATCTAAACTACGCCTCCAAAAACGAGGCTCCGGAAATGTTCCACGTGTGGATGGCCTACGGAACAATCAGTGCGGCTATCGGTCGCCGGGTGTATATGCTCCACGGTGAGAACGCAATCTACCCGAACATATACGTGCTGCTCGTCGGAGCCGCAGGCGGTGGTAAAACAACCGCTCTCGGCAAAGCGAGAAAGCTAATTGCGGAGTTGCGCAACGTCCCCTACACACACAGCGTGGAAACCGTTGAAGGCCTCATCCGTTACATGTGTGGCGACAAGAACGCGAAACCTCCCGTCGCATCCGAGTGCTGCTTTCCGTTGCCGTGGCCCGACGGTCAAATGCGGAACACCCACCACGTAGCAATCATGGCCAACGAGTTCATTGACTTCATTCGCTCGAACCAAGAAGCCTGGACTGGATTCCTTAACAACATCTACGACGAGGATTTCTACGGCTACCGAACCAAAAACATGGGAACCGACTATATCGAAGGCCCATACCTCGTGTTGCTTGGGGCGATTCCAACTGAGGTCTCCAAGAAACTCCAAGAGAACGACATTATCACCACGGGTCTCGCCCGTCGCACAATCTTCCAATACGGCGACCGACAGTTCAGCAATCCTCACGCGTTTCCGACGTTTACCGACGAGGAAAAAGCGTCCCGCGATTTCTGCCTTGCGCGTTTGCGCGCCATTCAAGATTTGCGGGGCGAACTCAAACTCACCGAGGAATCCCGCGCGTGGTGGAAGAACTGGTATGACAACCACAGCCTTTCTCTTATGCGGCGAGCGACCCCTGCAACGCAAGGATGGCTATCTTCCAAACCAAACCAGGTTCAAAAGTTAGCCATCTTGAGTTCACTCGCACGAAGTGATGAAATGCTCGTTCGACCAGAAGACTTCGAGCTAGGTCTCGGCTTCCTCAACACTATGGAAGAATCCCTCCACATGGTGTTTGGCGGTTCCGGACGGAATGAGCTTGCCCGCGTCGGTACCAAAATCTGTGCCTACATCGAAGGACAACCAGAACCCATCACGATTAACAAAATCAAGGTCGCGTTTTGGAAAGACTTAAATCCCACTTCCGCACTCCAAGAGCTGCGCGCTTGTATCGAACAGCTGCTCTCCGAAGGTAAAATCTTCGCTATTACAGTTGCCCTTGGCTCAGCCCCACCCCAGGAACTGATTGCAAGTTCAAAGGAGAAGCTGTCTTCTTTCGTAAATGCTTCTCGACAGTCCGCCGGGCTTCCGCCCTTGTCATTGTGGGATTCTCCGTCAACAGACGGTCCATCAACTCCGCCGTAGAGAGCGCAGTCCTGTCCCTCGAAATCAACCCGAATTGCTGTTCGATTCTTTGTCGAAACAGGATTCGGGTTTTTTCGTTTGCGGGTTGACCGACCATACCGAAGTTACGTAGCAACAGCGAGCGGCTTTCCGCGTCAGTTTTGGTTCCTTCCCGACGCAGGTCACGAGGAAATGTGAGGGCTTCCGCCGTAGACGAAATGCTCTTAATCGCGTCTTGGGCTTTGAACTCAGGGTCAGCTTGCATACGCTTAGTGAGTTCGTTTCTTACATATCCGAAGTTTCCTTTCACCACCATGTCCGCGAGTTCTTGAATCCACACGTTTTTCTCGGCTTGGCGGTTTTCTTGGTTCAGCCGTGCGATGCGGTCGAGTGCGTTAAAGTCCGACAACCGCTTGGGATTAAACCCAATCGCGATGCCCGCTTTTTCCATTGGACTCAAATCATTCAACACTGGACGCCCCGCATAGTCCTTAACCATTCCGTCCTCACTGACCAGCTCGCCCAGCTTTTTGAACGCGGGTGGCGTCACTCCCATCATAGCACCACCAATGTCACCACGTAGTGCTTTAAACCCAGAACCAATAATTTTGCCAACGAGGTTCGCTGGTGCGCCAAGCATCGCTTCCGGTTGAAATCCATTATACTCGTTAACTCCGGGAATAGGGTTTCCCATCGTCAGTCGGCTTTGCCAATCCCACCCAGTCATTGACGGCAGTCCGGTCATCATCGCCTGAGTCAGTGCGTTGCCCTCCTCTTCGTCGTCCCCGAACAGCCCCGCCACGAACTCGCGCAGCTTCTTGTTCGCTTCGATTTCCGGCATGAACTTATCCAGTATCGAAGTCAACGCGGTGACGAACGGAATCCCGAGAACGCCCGCTGCTCCAAACTGCACAGCGAGCATCGTCCCCAATGCTTTGCCCGCAGCATATCGTTGGGCTGGTGTCTTTGCGTTACTACCGCCGGCTATTTGACTTCCGTATCTCGCCATCGAACTCAGGCTTCCAATGTTGTAGCTCTGCAACGTCGTCGCCAGCATCGCCGCGCCACGAGCGAACTTCCCTTCCGCTGCAAACAAGCCCATTGGTCGGTTTGCTTTTCCTCCTACGTCATTCGCTGCTGCATGAATCGCGTAGGCTTCTTTCTTCAGTTGGTTGTAGCTCCAATCCGGATGGACTTCTTTGAGCGTGCGGAACGCAGAGATAAGGCTCACCGTTGCATTGGCCCTCTCCCCTTGTCGGAACAACCACATCGACGCAGTGGCGACCTTATCGAACGTAGTTGCCACCGTTTCCGACTTTGCTTTTGGCCCACCCCGTCGAATCAACTTCATCCAATCAGTGCCACGCATTTGTTGACGGGCGGCTGATTCGTCGAACTGGGAGAGGTCAATCCGCCCCTCTTGAAGTGCTTCTCGATGGAACTGATTCTCTTCTGCGGTGCGCCAAGGCACTCCTTGACCTTTGTGCTTGCGGTAGTCGGACCATGTCTTCGCTAGGTTAATAGAGCTTCGCACAAAGTTCCCCGTCGAATTAATCAACTCGGGCAACAACCGCATAACTGTCTGCGTTCCGT